>Ga0272482_10000185_pt1 | contig 19826 bp, 14 predicted proteins | sample RVTome_8_FD_192427 | JGI IMG/M metagenome (GOLD analysis project Ga0272482, IMG submission 192427) | Soil microbial communities from uranium-contaminated site in the Upper Colorado River Basin, Wyoming, United States - RVT160D0 (version 2) ...
GAACCGCGCGGGGCTTCCTGGGCGATCGAGGCCCACTGATGGTCGGCGACCGGCACGATATCGGGTCAAGGGCGGTTGGCGTGAATGATCGGCTGGCGGCGCAACCATTCGCCGACGGCAGCCCGGCGGGTGTTCGGCGAACTCATCGACAAAGCTGACCTCCGCGCCGGATTCAACGACAGGACTTCGCCGCCTGGATGCTGGCAGGGTTCGCCGGGGCGCCCAAGCCCTGGACGCCCACTGGATCGGCGAAGCCAGTACTCGACGATCTCGCCCGCGCCCGCCACCCAAGCACAGAACCGGCACCCACCCTCACCCGGCCGATGATCCTCTTACTTGAGACCATGGCCACACGACGAGGAGCGCGCGGCTGGAGCCTGTGGTCGACGACCTCTGGAACTCGCCATCCAGCCGTCTGGCGGGGGGCCATGAAATGCCTTCTCGAAGTCGGCGCGGGCGTTTGCCTCGCGCAAGATCTCATCGCCGCGCTGTCACGTCCCGAACCGCCGCTGATCGACCTGCATCGCCGCGGCGGAGACGCTGCTGAGCGCGGGATCGAGTTTCGTACGCCAGAGTCGCCGGCGAGCCCGTAGACTGCGGGACGGCCGAGATGCTGGCCGCCCGGCTCGCATGGCGCCGTCCATCTTCGCCATGCAGCCGGCGTCCCGGCCGTCCTTACGTACGCCCAGCCGCTCGGCGGTTACATCGGCGACCAAGGCTTGAAGTCGCGCATCACATCTTCGTACGGGTCGGGCCCGATGGGCGCGGTGTAGCGGTTGTCGATCTGAGCGACCACGCCGGTGAGCTGCCGCAGCGACGCCGTACTTGTTGTCGGCCGCGATATCCGGCCGCATGTGCCGCGGGAGAACTTCGGCGCGCTCGCGTTGAGGTCGCGTGGGCTGGATTCCTTTCGGTAGAAGACGTCTCGCAGGGTGTAGCTGCCACCGGCCTCCGGCGATGGCCAGTCCTGATACATCTCGATAGATGGGAACTTGTCGATGAATGCGCAGGAGAGTGAGACTCGGCCGTTCGCCGTACCGGTGAAGCCGAGGATCCCGTCGATCGCGGCGGGGGCCGTGTCCACATAGCGGCGGGCGGCATTGGTGAAGTGGTATCGGATCCGGAAGTCACCGGAGGTGTCCAGGCTTGGGAAGTAGAAGCCCGCCGAGTTCGGCTTGCGGAACCGTTCGTATACCCGGGTCTGGCAGGACCTGTCCAGGCTGGGCGGCGCCCAGCGGTTGTTTCGGATGCATCCGACCAAGGCGTCGGCGACGCCGGAGTCGGGGTTCGCGGTGACGTTAGTCGGGAAGGCGCTGAGGAGGGCGGCCACGGTATCGGTGTGGTTGGCCACGACCTCGATTCGACCGGTCTCGAAGTTGACCCAGATCGAACCCTTGCTTTTGGTGGCGTCGGCCAGTGGCGATGGGCCGCGGTTGTTGCCGTAGCCGAGCCCGTCGATGCGTTTGGCCGCGATGAACAGGTTGACTCGCAGGCAGCCCCAACCGGGCCGCGGCGAGATGGTCATGGTCGCCCTGCTTCGGGTCCCGTAATAGTGGCCGTCGTTGAACTCGATTGGGACCTTGCAGACGTCCTCCAGGATGTGCCGCGGCTGTGACCGGCCCCTGTTCCCGTCCGCGTCGACGACGTCAACGGCGACGAATCGGTCCAGATCGGCAGGCCGGACGCGGTAGGTGGCGGCGGTCGCACCGGCGATGGGTGCGCAGGTGGTGGGGTCGAGCGCGGTGCAGCGCAGCCAGGCGTAGGACTGCAGTGGCTCGCTGAGGGTCCCGGTGACCTTCCAGATGGAGCCCACCCGCAGCTCGCCCACCGTGATCGGGGTCAAGGTCACCGGGCCGGGGGCAGTCGGCGTTGATGACGTCGGGGTGGGCGCCGGGTCCGCCGGCATGGCCGTGATGCTCAGCTGCCCGTCGCCGCCGGCCGTGTCGGACGCATACGTGGGCTCGCCGATCGGGTCGGTGACGTGGCTGGCGCCGGCCCCGCCACCGCCAGGGCTGCCGCCGGTGCTGTCTCCGCCGCCGCCACCCCCGCCGTACCAACCACCGCCGCCGCTGCCACCGAAGAATCCGCCGCTGCCACCGTCGGGACTGCGACCGGCCCCTGCGTACGCGCCGCCGCCGGCGCCGCCGGCCGCTTGGGTTCCGCCCTTACCACCGGCGTGTTGTCCGTCGCCGGCCCCGCCATCGCCGCCGATCGGGCCGGAGGCGTCTCCGCCATGCCCGCGTCCCGCCTCGACGACGCCGCCATTGACCGAGGAGCCGCCGCCACCACCGGCCACCACGACGCGCTTTTCAAGTCGCCAGCTGCCCCGGCGCAGATCGGTTGCTCCACCACCGCCGGTGCCGCGCCCCGTTCCGGCGCCGGCGAAGGCGCTGCTCCCGCCGCCGTTGAAGCCGCCGACGCTGTTGCCGGCCTGCGGTTCGCCGCAACTGAGCGCACCGCATCCGTCACCGTTGCCGCCTCGGCCGCCAACCAGCACCGCGAGCACCTGACCGGGCGTGACCGCCACTGAGGCAGAGACGTCGGCGCCGAAGCCAGCCCGGGCCGTCCCGGTGCCCCCTTGGGCACCCACCGCCCGCACGCTCACAGCGGTCACCCCGGCGGGTACCTGGTAGAGCTGCGATCCGGCGGTGAAGGCGAAGGTCTTGGCTAGTCCGGCCGAGCCGGCCGCCGTGCCGAGGCCCCAGGTGACGCGGACCTCACCGTCGCCGGTTCGCGCGCCTTGCACGAAGGTCGCCCCAGCGGGCGCGCGGCTGGACCCCGCGCCTCCGCCAGCTGGTGAGCCGCCGCTGCTGTCACCGCCGCCACCGCCGCCGCCGAACCAGCCGCCGCCACCGCCGCCACCGTAGAAGCCGCCGTTCCCGCCGATGGCCTCGTTTCCGACGCCAGCGTAGGCACCACCTCCCACGCCGGCCTGCACAGATGTCCCCCCGCCACCACCACGATGAACGCCGCTGCCGTCGGCTCCGGCCTCGCCGCTAGTCCCACCAGCCGACCCGCCCATGCCGAAACTTGGTCCGCCGGCCGCACCGCCGCCACCACCGGCCACCACGAGCCGGTTGTCGCCCAGGCTCACGTCGGAAGCGCCCCCGCCGCCCTGCCCCTGACCGAGCCCGGCGCCGGCGAAGGAGCTGCCCCCACCGCCGTTGAACCCGCCGGTTGCGATGCCTCCACGCCCACCGACCCGCACGGTCAGCTGCTGACCCGGCGTCACCGCGAGATCGACGACCACCCCGGCCCCGAACCCGCCGTACTCGCCACCGCCCTGGGCGCCGAAGGCCTCGACGCGCACCGCGGAGACCTCCGCCGGAACGGTCCAGGACTGATCGGATCCGGTGTAGGCGAAAGTCACCGTCGAGGAGGCTGCCTGGGCATCGGGCAGGCTCATAACCAAGGCGGCACCGGTGGCAACCGCGACGACGGCCCCCATCCACCGGCGCGATCGGTTGAATGCACGGCTCACGTTGTACTCCCAGTGACTACGGAAAGTAGCCCGGCAAGCATCGCCGGTCACTGGACTTCCCGCGATCCGTCCAACAGCGACACTTCCCCGCGGATCAGGTCGCCCCTTGCCTCGATCGCAGCATTTGCATGGTCCATCCACACCGAGAATTCGGCCGGACGAATTACCACTTCAGACGTCGGCTCGGGTCGACGTGAGCCGCCGGCCGGCAGCGGACGCACGCTCATGCCGAGATGAGGTGCGACACGAGGTCGCACGTGTTGAGTGAGTACGTCGATTGGAGGTCGGGTTTGATGCCCGAGACGTAGCTCCCGGTCAGTATCCGAGACCGGTTCCCGCCCTGACGTGCGTGGCGAGTAATTGCCGGGTGCGAAGCTCAGGGAAAAGCCCAAGGGCACCCATTCCGACTGGGTGTTACAGGTGAGGGAAAGGCCGGAAGGGTGAATATGGTGAACCCTCGTTGATGCCTCGTCACGGCAACTCTTCGGGTCGGATAAGCAGTGCCGGGGAGACAAAGAGGCTGGCCGCTGGAAGTCGGCAGACGATGACCGAGGACTCATCGACGGTCGTGTGGATACCGTCGCCTCCGGGGTTAAGAGGGCATCCGACCCGGCCGAGTCTCACGCGTGGGGAACGTGGAAACCCCGTTACGGTCCGCAGCGCTCTTCGGGTGTCTGCGGTAGGCCGACTGTGAGGAAAGCGGAATTCCGTGCGGGAACAGGACGCCCAAGAAGCGAATGCCGGTAGCTGAAAGGCAACGGGAAATCGGCAGCATGATGACCGCTCCTCCGACCGGTCGCTGTCGTATAACTGGCCGGATACCGGGCCTGGTGCCCGGCTGCGAAAGCAGGCTGACGTGAGGCGGGTGAGCCTTTGATGAGAAAGCACCGGAACCACCTGAACCGAAGGACAAGTTAGACGCGATGACGGCTTTTGCTTTCGATGTTTCGATAGCGGCCCTCGGAGTGAACGGACCGGAGGACGCACCTCCCGCGTGGGACACCGTCGCCTGGCGACGCCACGAGGAGAACGTACGGCGGCTACGGGGCAGGATCTTCAAGGCGACGAAGGATGGTGACTGGCCCCAGGTCAGGAACCTGCAGAAACTGATGCTGCGGAGCTGGTCGAACACGCTTCTGAGTGTGCGCCAGGTCGCGCAGCGCAACGCTGGCCGCACGACCGCGGGCATCGACGGGAAAGTCGCGCTGACCTCCCCGGCGAGAATGGACTTGGCCGTGCAGACCCATCGCACGCTCCGGTCCTTCGCACCGCTCGCAGCCAAGCGGGTGTTTATACCGAAGGCCAATGGGAAACAGCGCCCGCTCGGTATTCCTGTTATGTCGGATCGCGTCCACCAGGCGCGCTACCGTAACGCATTGGAACCCGAATGGAAGGCCCGGTTCGAACCCAAGAGCTACGGGTTCAGGCCGGGCCGTAGCTGCCAGGACGCGATCTCAGTTATCCACGTCACCTCGTGCGGCGCGACCGCGCAACGTTTGTGGGTGCTGGACGCGGACCTCACCGCGGCATTCGACAGGATCGACCACGACCATCTCCTCGCCACCATCGGGATGTTCCCCGGCCGGACGAAAATCCGGCAATGGCTGAAAGCGGGCGTGTTCGAACCAGACAAAGGATTCGCGCCGACCGACGCGGGAACCCCGCAAGGCGGTGTCATCAGTCCATTGTTATTGAATGTCGCATTGCATGGGCTGGAAGAGGCGGCAGGGGTCCGACACGAACGCAGCGATCCGCAGCGGACCAAACGTGGCTCCCCTTCGCTGATCAGGTACGCCGACGACATGGTCGCCCTCTGCTACACCAAGCAACAGGCCGAACAGGTCAAAGCGCAGCTCGCCGCCTGGCTGGCACCCAGGGGGTTTGACCTTCAACGAGGACAAGACGCGCATCGTCCACCTCGACGACGGTTTCGACTTTCTCGGCTTCACCGCCCGCCGGCGCAACGGCAAGCTGATCATCAAACCCAGCAAGACCGCCGTCAAACGAGTCAGGAAACGCCTCGCCGTCGAGTTCCGCGCCTTACGCGGCACGAACCCGGCGACAGTCCTCGCGAAGATCAACCCGATCGTGCGGGGATGGACGAACTACTACCAGGGGGCGGCGTCGTCCATCGTGTTCGCCGCGCTGGATGTGCACCTGTGGCGGCTGGCCTACAAATGGGCCTGCCACCACCACCCCCACAAGCCGAAACACTGGATCATCAACCGGTACTTCGGCCGGTACAACACAGCCAGGCAGGACCGCTGGGTGTTCGGCGACCGCACCAGCGGCGCCTACCTACCCAAGTTCGCCTGGACGAAAATCGTCCGGCACAGCTTGGTACGCGGGGACGCGTCTCCGGACGACCCCGCCCAAGCCGACTACTGGGCCAACCGGCGCGCCAAGAGCAAACCCCCGCTCGACCGCAGAACCCTGCACCTGCTGCGCAGGCAGCACGGGTCCTGCCCGATCTGCGGGCAGCTGCTCTTGCACGCCGACCGCGAGCCACAAAGCCCTCACGAATGGGAAAAGTGGCATCGGACCACCCGCAGGGCGATCAACAAGCAAATCCTGGTCGTCCACGGGCCTGGACTACCGGACGAAACCCGACTCGTTCACTCCTCCTGCCACCGCCGCACCACCGGCGCACGGCAGGAACCAGCACCTCTGTACTCCTGAAATCGCCCGAGTGGCTTGCCTGAGCCGTGTGCCGCGACGAGTTGCACGCACGGTTCTGAGGGGGCGGCGGCGCAGCAATGCGCCGTCGCTACCCGACGATGTGAGCGCAGTGGCCAGACCTTTGGCGAACTCGCGACCGGCGACGACGTCGTTACATTCAGGTGTGAGCGTATTGCACGACGCCCTTTGTGACCGCGGAGGAACAGAGACACGGTGACCTTGATCTTTCGAGGGCATTCCCTGAAGAGGCGGAGGCGGCTACCCTCGCGAGTGTTCGGCCTAGTCTATTAACGATCACGAGGATGATTCGTCATAGTGAACCGTGGATTTGCCAGGTATGGCCTATCGGCCGGTCTGTCGACCATCCTCGGTGCCGCCGTCGGCGCATTGATCAATCTTGCAACATCGGCCTGGAGTTGGAGCGCGGGCATCGGCGTCGTCGCGTTCGTCGGGGCGTGGGCGGGCCTGGAAATTTGGCGCAACGCACGGCAAGGGGTTTCGGCCGTACGACCGGTGGATGCACTTGGTGCGGGTGCACGTACATCATCCCTGGCACCGCCATGGGGGCTGCTACCTCCGCAGGTACATGGGCGGGACGTGTTGGTGTCACGTCTGCAGGCTGTCATCACGGTGCCAGACGGGCACATCCACGTGATCTGTGGCTTGGGCGGTGCCGGCAAGACCACCGTGGCTCTAAAGGTCGCGCAAGCGAGGCGGCCCGAGGGCGTACGGGCGTGGTGGATCAACGCCCGTGATCGTGATTCCGTCGCCTCCGACCTCATCGATTTGGCGCTTCAGCTGGGTGCCGGGCGTCAAGAGATCACACAGGCTCTCACTGGCATGCGGAGCATCACTGATCTGGTTTGGCAGCACCTTGAGGCGCTGCCCGAACGCTTTCTTCTGGTGATAGACAATGCCGATGATCCCGACGTTCTCGTGCCAGAGGGTGGGCACGTCGAGGACGGAAATGGCATTCTCCGCGGCTCGACGCGCGGAGTCGTGCTGGTCACCAGCCGAGTCTGCAACCCGACCACCTGGGGCGGCGCCGCCACCCTACACACGTTGCGCAGTCTCAACGCAGACGAGGGCGCGCAGGTGCTCCTAGACCTGGCAGGACCGCATGCTGGCGGAAAGGAAGCCGCAGTAGATTTGGCTGCCCGGCTCGGCGGCCTCCCGCTGGCGCTCCAGACGGCTGGGCGGTACCTCGCCTCCGACGCTGCGCGACTCGAAGGCAGAGGCACCTTCGTTGGCTACCGCCGGGCGTTGGATGTCCAGTTCGCCGGGTTGCTGGATGCGAGCACCGGCCGGAACGACTCGCGGGCGGCCATCACGGCCACCTGGGAGCTTTCGCTCGATCTGCTCGCTCGCAGGGGCTTCACTCATGCACGCCGCGTCATGCGCCTGGTTGGCGCGTTCGCGGCCGCGCCCTTACCCGCCGAGGCAATCGACTGGCAGTTGGCGTGGGGCGCCAGCTTCCACTCGATGCGCGGCCTGGGTTTCCGCCGCTATGACGAAGCGGCGCACAGTCGCACTCTGTCCGCGCTCAGCGAACTGACCTTGCTTGACCTCATACCGGCCGGCGATGCGCCCGGCACCATCTGTGTATCGGCTCACCCGCTAGTCGTAGAGACCAACGCTCTCCGCGTCAGAGGCACTCGCCAACGAAAGCGGCTCTGGACAACTGCCATCGCCATGCTTACACGCGCTGCTGACTCCCGCGAAACGGACGAGGTCGACAGTGCTCGTTGGCTTTCCTTGCTTAGCCCGCACGTCGTGCTGTTCCTTGAGCGCGTGCACGAGCGATCGAACCTGTCAACGAAGACCATCCGGACCCTCATCGATGCCGCCAACCGCACCGGCCGGGCGCTGTATTGGTCCGGCCAGTACCTCGGCTCGCTACGCCTGGCTCGGCTGGCAGTCTCAGCCAGCCGTCGTCACCTCGGTGAGGAGCACCCGACGACGCTCGCTTCCCAGCATGCCCTCGGCTCGGCGTTCCTGATCCTCGGCCGGCCGACCGATGCGGTGCGGATGCTGTCCGACACGCTAAGCGCCCGCCAGCGGGTGCTCGGACGGGATCACAATGACACGCTCCGCACTCAACATAACGTCGCACAGGCGCTGGCCTCTTCGGGTCGGTACGACGAGGCGGAACAGCATTTCCAAGCCGTGCTGAGACGGCGGATGGTGTTGCTCGGGCCAGCCCACCGCGTGACCGTCCGCACGAGGGCCAATCGCGCACACGCACTCGCCGACAGCGGCCGGTTCAATCAAGCCGTCGAAGAGTACCTGCAGATACAAGCCATTAGTGCGGAAGTCCTCGGACACGACGACCCAGAGACACAGGACGTCCGTCAAGGGCTGGCCAACACACTGACCCGCCTAGGCCGGCACGACGAAGCCGAACCGGTCTATCGAGCTCTGGTCGATCTGCGAAAGGCCACCTTCGGCCCTGACCACCCTGAGACACTCGCCAGCCGGCAGGGCTTGGGCAATACGCTCCTCGGACAGCGCCGCTACGAGGAGGCCGAGACCGAGTTCCGAGCGACCGCGAAAGCTCGGGAGCGCGTACTTGGCGCGGGTCATCCCGACACCGTGGCCAGTCGGGCGGGGCTCACTCGAGTCTGGGAGGAGCAAGAGCGGGAAAGGCGGGACGGCCCGCAGACTGAGCGTGCGGATCTGTCATCCCCATACACGGATGGCGCCCTGAGCTTGAGCCTTGGCGACATGCTTCTTCGGCGCAGACAAGCGGATCAAGCTAGTTAGCTGAGCGCCGCGGACGGTGCGATTCGAGCCGGCACTGTGGTGCCGCGGCTCGTCTCCGGCGGACAGCGCGCGGAATCAGCGGCGCTGCAGGACTCGTCGTCGTGGTCCTCGATGTACCTGGTACGTCAGCCCGTCGACGTCTACATCGCCGCAGTACGTGGTGCCGGCGTGCCCGGAACGCGTGGTCAGTGGAGTGACGGTGTAGCCGTCACGGCCGCCGAGGAAGGACCAGTGCTCGACCGCCTCGCGGCGGCCTGGCTCGCCCTGTACGGGTGCGCCCGACCCGTATGCTGAACAGCAGCGTGGACGGGTCCGGCAGACGACCGAGTACTGTCAGTTCCTCGTAACTCGGCACGCCAGAATATATAACCGCGCTTCTGGACGATCCGCTGTCGACCCGCGCGTGCGCAACACAGCGGGCTGCCCGCATCGACGTCCACTCTTCCTAGCCGTAGTTCCGAAGTGATTCCGCATGCCTGGACCGGTACGGACGGCGGATCAGGTGGGCGGGGGCTCGATGTCGCAGTTGAACCGGTGCTCCGGCTCCTCCGCGACGATCGTGTTGGGGTGGTCGGGGCCAAGGACGCGGCGCATCGCTGGCAGTACCACCCGGAGCAGGTCATCTCCCGCGGCCGGTGCGCCGGCTGCCCGGCGGCTGGATACGAGGTTGATGCCGGCCGCCAACGTGTCCGGGTGGTCCTCATTGAGCTGCTCGACGAAGCCCGCGTAGGTCGCCTCGTCTCGCTCCAGCGCCCCGCCCAGCTCGGCCAACGCGTACAGGTCGTTCGCCAGGTTGAGAGAGGCCGCGAGCGAGTACGGATGGGTGGGGCCGAGCACACGGTCGAACTGGTCGCACGTCGCGGTGGCGATCTGCCGCGCCTGAGCGTATCGGCCTTGCCGGCGCAGGAAGATGCCGAGATTGTTGAGGCAGGCGAGTGTGAAGGTGTGCTCCATGCCCAGCAGCAGCTTGTAGTGCGCCAGCACCGTCTCGCAGCGGGCCTGCGCGCTGCGGTCGTCGCCAAGGGCGGAGTGGTCGAGCGCCAGGTTGAGTGAGCAGGCGAGGTGGTCGAGGTGTTCCGCCGGCTGGATCTGGGCGTGCAACCGAAGCGTGGCCGAGGTCAGGGTCTCCGCGGCTGCGAAGTGGCCCAGCTTGCGCAGCGTCACCGCGAGGTTCTTGGCTGCGGTGAGGGTGTCCGGGTGGCGCTCGCCGAGCACCTCACGACACCGCTCGTACGTCTCCTCCAGCAGGCGCCGCGACTCCCCGAAGTCGCCGATCTCCCGAAGATCGCGGCCGTAGTTGCTGGCAGTCCGGAGTGTCGAGGGGTGCAGATCCCTCGGCCGTAGAATCGCGCGTTTCTTCTGCAGCGTCGCCTCGTCCAGTTCGGCTGCGCGCCGGAAGTCGCCGACGAGGCGGTAGCTGACGGCGAGGTTGTTCATCGTCATGAGGGTCTGCGGGTCGTTGTCGCCCAATTGCTGCTGAAACCGGGTGAGCGTCTCCTCGTCGAGTTCTTTGGCCTCCTGGTATCGGCCGAACGTGCGGTGGTCGGCGGCCAGGCTACGGGCGGTCATCAACGTGTAGAGGTGCTCCGGGCCGAGCACCTGCCGCTGTCGCTGGTAGATCTCCTCGTTTTCGAAGTACGCGTTTTCGTACTCACCCTTCTGGCGCATCACGTTGGCAAGATTGGCCCGGAGGACGAGGGTCAACGGGTCGTCCACGCCGAAAGCGTTGAGCCAGTGCGCCAGAGTCTTGTCGCCGAGCTCCTGGCTATTGTCGTGGTCACCGCTGCGCCCGAGGTAGCGGACGATGTCGATGACGAGCTGCCGCACCTTCGGGTTGGACGACTCGGTGGCCTTCGACCAGACGACGTGCGGCCACAGCATCGCGTGGTGGCCCCAGCTCGTCGGGTCGTCCGCACTGCCGCGGTCGTACCCGGCGAGGATCTCGTGTACCTGGCTCCGGTTGTCAGGCCACGACTCGAGCGGGATCAGGTCCCGGATCACCGCCTGCACGAGCCGGTGCACCTGTACCGTCCCCTGACTCGCGTCGACTCGTGCCAGCGCGTACCGGCTGATCTCGCTGACCAGCGGGCCGACCAGCAGTGGATCGGACCGCTCCAGCCCGCCATCCGGACTAGTCAAAATGTCCACGGCACGGTCGCTGCGCAGCAGGGCGGTCGGGATCGGTTGCGGCGCGAAGAAGGAGCAGAGTTGCATCAGCTTGCCGGCCGCCGGCCGGTCGGCCCGCAGCCGCTGGAACGCGAGCTGCCACATCGCAGCCGCGGCCTGCGGGTAACCGGACGGCGGCTCGTGCTCGAGAATCATGGACACCTGCCGGTCGAGCTGCCGGATCAGCTCCGACACGCCTGACGCCGTCGCCAGGAGCCAGGCGCCCGCCTGCTCGATGGCCAGCGGCAGGTCGCCGAGCTTGTCCGCCACGAGGTCGGCGTCCTCCGGCGAGACGTCCGGCACCATCGCGTCGAGGAGGGCGAGGCTTTCGTCGCGGAGGAAGACGTTGACCGGGATCGCGTGGCCGCGCCCGGCCCATTCGGGGTAGCGCGACGTCACCAGGACGTGCCCGCCGCCGCGCGGGACGTACGGCGTGAGGTCGTTCGGGTCGTCGACGTTGTCGAAGATGAGCAACCACCGGGAGCGCGGTATGCCGCGGCGCAATGCGTCGACGACCTTGGCCGCTGTGGCGTTGACGCTGTCGCCGCGTTGCACGCCGAGCTGCGCGCCCAACGACGCCAGCTCGCCGGGGATGCGCCGGGACCCCTCCGCGACGGCGATCCACCAGACGACGTCGTAGTCGGCCATGAAACGGTACGCGTACTCCAGCGCCATCTGGGTCTTGCCGACGCCGCCGATGCCATGAAGGACGAGCGGTCCTGCGGCGTGCGTGCTGGCGACGAAGTGGTTACGCACCCGCTCGAGCAGGTCGTCACGGCCGGTGAAGGCGGTGTTTCGGGCGGGGAGGTTCCAGACGGTCGGCGGCGTACCGGGGAACCGCGCGACCGACGCCTGACCCGACCGGGCCACCACTTGGGCCCGGCTGCCGGACAAGCCGACGGCGACGAGAAGCACCTGTCGGGCGTCAGCCTCGGAGCGCCCGAAGATGTCGCCGGCCGGCCGGTCGACGAAAGCGGGCGGGCTGGTCGACGGGTTGGTGCGAATCGGCACGAGGAGCCGGCGTCGCGGCCGGGTTTCAACCTCGGCGGCGACCTTCCAGATAATCTGCGCCTGTGGTGACCGTGAGTACTCAGGCGAGATCAGGAAGATTACCCGGGTAGCGTTGCCGAGATCCTGCAGGACAGACGCGGGCCGATCGAGGCCACTCGGGTCGTACGCCTCGTGGACCTCGTGCAACGTGACCCGGGCGGTCAGTGGAGTGAGCTGCGCAGCGATCCACTCGGCCCAGACCCGGTCGATGGCGGAGTAGCTGATGAGCACGTTCGCCGCGGCGGTCGCCTGTAGTCGCTCAAAGTCGGCCAGATGCTGGCGCCGCTCGACCTCAGGCATCGGCAGCAGCGCGGAGATCTCACCCTGAGTAATCGCGGCAGTGAGTCGCTCGTACGCCGCGAGGAGTGGGGGACCATGCCGAGCGGCGTCGCCGAAGACGGCCGGAATCTCCTCGTACGCGTACCTGGGCTCGTACGGGATCTCTACATCGGCCCAGTAGCGCTCCAACGGGTCGCCCTGCAGCTCGCCGAGGAACTCCTCGTGCCGGTCCCGGGCGAGCTCGCGGCCCGTCTCCAGGCGCGACTCCTCGGTCTGGTCGACGCGCATAGGCACCGGCAGGATACGCATTCTGCCCTCGCCCCGCCGGCGCCGCAGCGCGTCGGCGAGCGCCCACGCTCCCTCGATGCTCTGCGTGCTCAGGCTGAACCCGTTGACCATCACGTCGGGAGAGAGCAGGGTGGCCGCGTCCGAGGGCTTGTTGAAACCGGCGGCGCAGCTGATGAGGATGTAGTCGTACTGGCTGCGCATGTCCTCTCGGATGGCGCGGAGGAATATGTCACCGCGGTGCGCCGTGTAGAAGTCGGCCCAGTCGAACGTGCCGACCGTCTGTGGGAACGAACGGTCCTGCCGACCAGCGGAGACAAAGTCGATCGTGCCGGGCGCCTGAAACGGAAACTCGAGCGATGACGCGTATTCACGGATCCTGGTGAGATCGTCGAACCATTGCGTGCTGCCGTCTGCCGGCGGCGGATCCATCGTGCTGGCCACGAACTTCCGGACGAGGTCGATCACTCCCGCCCCGGTGGTGCAGTCCTGGTCGACGAGGTAGGGCCGGAAGTAACGCTGCAGGCCCGGCGAGGCGAGATCCCAGTCCACGGCGAGGACCCGTCGGCGATTGCTGGCGAGGATCCACGCGACATTGGCTAATGCCATCGTGCGACCGACGCCACCCGTGTAGGAGCAAAACGCGATGATCTTGCCAGGAAGCCGCGTCACGTCTCCCGGTGCGTCCTGTGCCGCGGTGTCACTAATCTGCGCGCTCATCGCGGATCCAGATGCTCTTGTTGGCTCCCGGGTGGGAGCCGCTTGGGGGCTCTGCTTCGGAACACCTCGTTCTGCGCGACGCTGAGGACCGCGCGAAAGCGATGATCAAAATCGCGGTGGGTCGGCATCGCGAGGTGAAACATATGATAGTTGGCCCGTGCGCGGTTGTTTCGGAGTACTTCATCAATCTCGAGATTGAGGTCGGACCAGGTGTCCACCGTTTCGTGATCCTGATGGTTCATCGGCACCATCACCGCTGAAGTCGGGTCGTTCCGATCGTCGAACCGCTGGAGCGCTGCCCGCTTCTTCTCGAGCTTGGTTGACCACGCATCCACGAGCAGGACGACCATCTGGTTTCGTAGGCGGATCTCGTCCAGCCGTGCGTCGAGCTGCTCGATCGGCAGGATCTCGGTGTGAAAGTCCAGCTCCTGGGCAATGCCGCTGGCGAAGGAGGCGACCGGGTCACGAAGGTCGCTGTGGTAGGGAGCCCAGTCCCGCGAAGCCCGACCGTAGTAGTCAAGACTCTGGCGCAGCCCTCGCATGCCACTTTTCGACGCGGCCGCCACGACGAGGTAGACGAGGCGTGACGTCTCCGCCGACCGAGCACCTTGGTGCGATGCTCTTGTGAAAGGGCTCTGCAAGCTGTTGATCGATAGCGGTGCGGCGGGTGGCGCCAGCCGGTAGTTGTTGGCGAGCCAGACGATCTTCTCCGCGAGGGTCTCGATCAGCCGGCGTCGCTGGCTTATGTACTCGCCGTGGCGCATGCAGTTGAGCAGGCCCTCCCGCTGGTAGGTCTGGCCCAGGTCGTCCGTCGTGTACTGCAACTCGGCGGCGACGGAATCCAGCTTCGTGTTGCGGACCCAGATCAGCGGCAGCAGCACCGGCGGTCGTACGCCGTACAGCTGCTCGTGCCGCTCTATTCGCTGTGCGAGGGCGGCCCATTCGCGGCCGCAGTAGTCGCTCCTGAAGTAGGTGGGTGAGCAGAGCGCCAGAAAGGTGTGGCTTTCGGTGAGTGCGGTTGACAGCGCCTCCGGCCATGGGCGGCCCAGGTCGATATCGCTCGTATCGAGAAAACCGATCTCTTCGCTGCTGTCGAGGCCGGTCTTCATTCGAATCTCGTTGCGCAGCAGATTGGAGAATTTCTTGACGTACGCAGCTTCGTCCTTACGGGCGTAGCTTAAGAAGAAGTACCGCACATCTCCTCCGCTGCTGGCTGAGCGATGCGCCCGTCGGGGCCCCCGAGTCTAGCAGCAGAGTGCACTTTGCAAGAGCGGCGCCGATTGTTCACTATCGGACTTGGCGGTGGACAGGTTGCATTTGTCGATATTGACCGGAATTCGCGGAAGCTCGATCTTGGTCTTGACCTGCTCGGCTACGGCCGGTTCCGGCGCCCGCGCCGCCGGCTGGCCTACCCATCCGATTTCGTTGCGCGTGATAGCTTGCATGCCGGACCCGCAGCCGCTCCTGCCTGCGGCGCGATGACTCATTGGCATGTCCTGTCCGTGGTGTGGGCTCGGGAAAGGTGCAGCGATGGACCCTGCGACAGCGGAACCCCGGCCGGAGCTGATGGACCTCCGAGAGGTCCGTCTGCTCGACCTGGAGGCCATCAAAGGCAGCCACCTGGCCCACTCAATGCGTCGATTGGTGGAAGAAGCTGACCGTCGCGACGAAGCCTGCGCACGTTTCGAGTCCGCTTTCTGAAGGCATGGATACTGCGACGTCGACAATGGCCACCGAGTGGCCGGCCGGACTCGACGTCGCTGACCTGCTGCGCCGGGGCTGGCGTCCCGCGCCATTTCGACAGTTTGTCGTCAAGCTCCATGGTAGGTGCAACCTGGCGTGCGACTACTGCTACATGTTCCATTCGACGGACCAGGGCTGGAGGTCGCGGCCCGCGGTCATGAGCCGAGCCGTCGCCGACCAGATCTGTGCCCGGATAGCGGAGCACTGCGCCGCCCACGACCTGCCACGCGTCGCCGTCGTCCTGCACGGCGGGGAGCCGTTGCTCGCAGGCGCGACGATGATCGGACGGTTTGCAGTTGACCTACGCCGGGCCTTGACGATGTCAACCGCGGTCGACCTTTCGATACAGACCAACGGCATTCTGCTCGACGAGCGCATGCTCGACGTCCTCGCGGAGGCGGGCTGCCGCGTCGGAGTGAGCCTCGACGGCGACCGTGGCGGCCACGACCGACACCGCACCCGAACTGGGGGCCAAGGCAGCTACGACCGGGTTATGCGCGGGATCCGGCTGCTGGCCGGTGAGCGGTACCGCCCGCTCTTCGCAGGTCTGTTGTGTACAGTCGACCTGGCCAACGACCCGCTGCGCACGTACGAGGCATTACTCGAGTCGGCGCCGCCGCTCATCGACTTCCTCCTACCGCACGGAAACTGGTCCAACCCTCCGCCGGGGCGCACGCCAGGAGCCCCGGACGCACCCTACGGGTCCTGGCTGGCCGAGGTCTTCGACCATTGGTATTCGGCGCCGCGGCGGGCGGGCGTGCGGCTCTTCGACGAAACGATCCAACTGCTGCTCGGCGGCTGGACGACGTCCGAGGTGGTCGGGCTGAGTCCGTACCGCACGCTCGTAATCGAGACGGATGGGGCCCTCGAGCAGGTTGACACGCTCCGGTCGGCGTACCCGGACGCTGCCGCGACCGGCTACCACATTTCATCGGATCCGCTGGACGCCGCACTCACACATCCGGCGCTGGTGGCCCGGCAGATCGGCGCGGAGGCGCTGTCGGCGCAGTGCCAGCGCTGTCCACTTCGGAATGTCTGCGGCGGCGGCTGCTACCCGCACCGGTACCAGGCCGGCGCCGGGTTCCGCAATCCGTCCGTCTACTGTGCCGACCTGTCGTGGTTGATAAGGCACATCCAGGCACGGCTCAGCACCGACCTCGCCAGGCTGACCTCGCGGGGGGCAGAGAGAGCATGACGATCCCGCACGGGCTGCCGGCCGGCTGGTTCGGGGCGCTGGCGACCGGCTACGGCGAAGGTGCGACGGTCACTGCCCTGCGCCAGGCCCAACGCAGCAAGCGCATGATCCAACTACGGGCCATCCTCGACGCGGTCACGGCGCGGCCGGATGCCGACGCGGCCGCGCTCGCCGAGGGGTTCGCGCTACTTCGCGCCGCCGCCGAGGCCGATCCCGCAGCCGCGGACCGGGCGCTGCTGGATCCCCACTTCGGTGTCTGGGCGGCCGACTGCCTTCGTCCGCCCAGCGGCGGTGCCGTGCGCGCGCCACCCGGTTCGGGCCTAGCGTACCTCTCCTCCTTCGCCGCAGTCGCGGCTTGGCGGGCCGGCCTGGACTTCGCGGTGCCGGTACCAGTCCGTGGCGGCTTCGTCACGCTCTCCGGTCTCGGGCAGTTGCGCACCAACCGGCCCGACGGCGAAGCCGTCATCGCGGCGGCGCGCGACGGCCTCCTGCGCGTCGACTCCGTGACCATCGACGAGCCGGAGCGCGATGGCGCGGGTTGGCACGCGCTGCGCCGCCTCTGTCTGACCGTCGGTGGTCGCCGCCTCCAGGTGGCACTGGACGATGTGGACCCGTACCGGGGATGCCACACCGCCGGCCCTGCCCACCGGCTGACCGACGCTGAGGCCGAGGTGTGGCGACGCTGCGTTTCAGAGGTGTGGCACCGGCTGGTTGACGTGCACCCGCGCTACGCCGACGGCATTTCCGCCGCGCTGGTAGCGATCGTCCCGCTGACCGGTGCCGGCCAGAAGCAGGGGGCGAGCGCGACATCCCGCGACGCGTTCGGCGCCGTGTCGGTACGCCTGCCGTCCGACGGACTGATGCTCGCCGAGGCGTTGGTCCACGAGGTGCAGCACGTCAAGCTCGGCGGCCTGCTCGACCTGCTGCCGCTCTACGACGGCGCGGACACCACGACCTACTACGCGCCGTGGCGCGAGGATCCGCGACCGATCGGCGGCCTCTTCCAGGGGGCGTACGCGTTTCTCGGCGTGGCGGACTTCTGGCGCGGCGAGCGACTTGTCCGCACCGGCGACTCGGCTCTCGCGGCCGAAATCCGGTTCTGCCGCTGGCGTCACCGGGTGTCACTCGCGCTGGACACACTGCTCGATTCGGGCCGCTTCGGGGCGGACGGCCTACGCTTCCTGGCCTATATGCGAACCACCGTGGAGAGCTGGCGCGACGAGCGCGTGTCGCGGCGTGCGCGACGGGCGGCCGTCGAGGCGTCCGCCCGACACCGGGCCACGTGGCTCAGCCTGCACGGGACACCGTCCGGTGTCTGACGCCGACAGAAGGTGGTTGCTGCGAGACGACGGCGAAGGCGGCCGCGGTCGCCTCGGGTCACGAGCCCACGGCACGCGCAGCACCCGAAGCGACATCGACCTGTTCGTGCTCGACCCCGCCGCGGCGATCGACGACAGGCGGCTCTACGCGTGGCGGCTGGAGAACAGGGAAGAGCGCGGTGCTCTGGACTTCTTCATCAGCCACGATCGGGCCGACAGTGCGGAGGGCCAGATGGCCACGAGCGCCATCGATGGCAGTGTCCTGCCCCGCCGACGCGATTTCGCCCGTGGCCTCGGGGCCGTGCTGCTCTGGAGCGACGGTGCACTGAGCGATCATGGCGGTCTGGCGTGGACTCATGACATCGACGCTGGCACCGAGTTCGCGGTGACGATCATCCCGACGAACTTCAGCGGGACGCTCAGCGCCCTTCCAGGCGAGCTCAACCGGTTGGGCCTGCCCAATACCTTCCTAGACAGCGACTGGGGCGAGGGCGGTACGCAGCTGCGCCGAGGTGGCGAAGCATCTCTTCGAGACAATCACCCGACTGGACCTTCGTCCCGGAGGTCTGACTCGCCGACGAAACATCGCCGCCCGTCGCCCAGCTATCGCTCGGCCTCGGGCCCGGCGGCCAGAAGGTCCTGCTCCAGATGCGTCCCGCCAGTCAACTCCCAGTCCTGCTGCGTTGGCCCTGTCGCGCGATCCGCGGCCGGTAACCGGACATCGACTTGGTCAGCGACCTGATCTTGACGGCCGCCGCCCAGGCTAGGTCTAGCAAAACTTCCGACGCCGACGCCCGGACCGGCAGCCGGCCGAGGTCCCGCATCAGTTCTTGCTCGATTCGCTCCAGCCGGCGGTCGATTCGGTCGGTGCGCATCACCAGACTCAAACCAACGGTAATGCACCGGCGACAGTAGACCTTCCATTCGAGGACCGGCCACAGCAGAGTCACCGCTATCCCGGTGGCCACGAGCGACGTTGTCCACGTGATCTCTTCCCAGTCAACACCCGGCGTCGATAGGGCGATGTACAACAGCAACAGCGGGAAGAGGCTGACCACGGCGCCGAGAAGTACGACCGTCTTCCTGACCCCTTTCGCTGCCAGCGCCTGTTTTCGCCACGACCCGAACGAACAGCCTTTACCTCTGAGCAGCAGCCGCACCGCAGCGTCATGCGTTCGCAGTACCTCGAACCGGTGCCGCAGCAGGGTTGCGGGCGGGATCGCGGGGTTGTCGAGGGCGTTCTCCAGGCTAGCCAACCGGCGTCGGAGCTTCATGGCGCGGTTAGGCCGGCCAAGCGCCTTGACGGTGCGCAGCATGACGAACTGCGCGGCGAGGAGGGACGTGAGCGCTGCGAGCCCGATGCCGACCACCACCTCCGACGGGTTGTCGGCGGACGACGCGAAGTTCACGCCCAGGCCGCATGCGATCCCTGCGGCAAGGCCGATCACAGGAATGGACACCATCGACTCGAGGGTCTCCTGGTTGGCCGAGCCGAACATATCCACCTCGACGGCGAACCAGCGGTACAGCGCCAATTCGAAGATGAGTCGCAACGTGCGCAGTGCACAAATGACCATGACCGCACCCGCAAGAACCACGACCACGACGCCGACCACGCCGAGCACGACGCTGAGCACCGCGGACATGCATCGATGGTAGGCCAAGCTTCACGGCCCGAACGAGTGCAAGCGCGTTCACGTCGCCGGACTTGGCTACCACGTCGTCTCCCGGGCAGGCGGAAAGGGGTGAGCCCCGACGCGGCCAGCCACAGCACAGCCCCTCGCGCCCTGGTGCGAATGGTCGTCGCCAGCCCCTCCGATGCCTGACCCTGGACGCTGGCCGAGGCCCGGTGCTTCCTCGGCCACGTTGCCGGCGATCGCCTGTACCCGTTGTGGCGGCTGCTGTTGACGACTGGCCTGCGCCGCGGCGAGCTGTGCGGGCTGATGTGGCGTGACCTGGAACCGGACCTGGCCACCCTCACGATCCGTCGGCAGCGCGTGGTCGAGGATCCGACCAGCCGGGTGCGTGAGAAACCGCCCAAGTCGCACAACGGCACCCGCAGCCTGCTCCTCGACCCGGTGACCCTCACGACCCTGACCGACACCAGGCCGCAGTCGAGGACGGCGCTGGTCTCGGGGTACATGTT
>Ga0272482_10000186_pt1 | contig 19810 bp, 15 predicted proteins | sample RVTome_8_FD_192427 | JGI IMG/M metagenome (GOLD analysis project Ga0272482, IMG submission 192427) | Soil microbial communities from uranium-contaminated site in the Upper Colorado River Basin, Wyoming, United States - RVT160D0 (version 2) ...
TGGCCGAAGAACCGCCGCTACCCGTACGAGTTCCGCGTCTCCGGTGCCATCCCGTCCGGCCACGAGCCCGGGTACTCCAAGCCCGCGGCGACCAACGGCGGGCGCTGGCACGCAAACGGCGGCGGCTGGGTCGCCGGCAACGCCAACGTGGCCTCGACCGCCTACGTCGGGCCGCGCGCCGCTGTCTACAGTGGATCGGTGACCGGCAACGCCCGCATCGAGGATCTCGCTTGGGTCAACGGCGGTACGGTCACCGGCAACGCGGTCGTGAAGGGCAACGCGATCGTCCAGGGTGGAGTGACCATCGGCGGCAGCGCGGTCATCGGCGGCGACGCCGAGCCACCGGCCGGCCCGACCGGCGGCACCTGCAACTCCGGCACGTACCTGCTGTTCAACCCGAGCCGCGGCTGCGACGGCGGCGGCCCTGAGCCGGACGTCAACCCGGCGCACGGCACGTTCACGTCGGAGGAGCTCGCCATCACGGGCGGCACCAACCCGACCACGCCGCCGCCCACCACGGCTCCGCCCACCACACGCCCGCCCACGACCGCTCCCCCGACGACGGCCCCGCCCACCACGGCTCCGCCGACGACCGCGCCGCCGACCGGTGGGACGGCAGCGTGCCGGGTCGGGTACACGGCGACTTCGTGGAGCAACGGCTTCACCGGCGACGTGACGATCACGAACACCGGTGGCGCCGCGGTGAACGGGTGGACGCTGACGTTCACGTTCGCGAACGGCCAGCAGATCACGAACAGCTGGAACGCCGCCGTGACCCAGAGCGGGTCGACCGTGACCGCGCGGAACGCGAGCTACAACGGCTCGATCGCCGCCGGCGGCACCGCCACGTTCGGCTTCCAGGGCACCCACGGCGGCACCAACCAGCCCCCGACGGCCTGGTCCCTGAACGGCTCCGCCTGCACCACCTGACACTGAAGAGCGACCGTCGGATCCCCGGCGACCAGTGACGCATAGATGAACGAACGGTGTCGTCAAACCCTCCGAAACGTGGACCATGGACAGATGGCATGGCGAACGCGAGAGTCCAGACCCATCTCGGTCCAGGGGTACACGCGCAAGGGCTTCGAGGCCGTCCGGGACGCGTTCGTGGAAAACCTGGTCCGCCGGGGCGAGCTCGGCGCGGCGTGCTGCGTCTACCAGGACGGCGAGCCGGTGGTCGACCTGTGGGGCGGCGTGCGCGACGCGACGACCGGGGCACCGTGGTCGCGGGACACGATGGTGCTGGTCTTCTCCACGACCAAGGGGCTGGCGGCGATGACGCTCGCCCTCGCCCACTCGCGCGGCTGGCTCGACTTCGACGAGCGGGTCAGCACCTACTGGCCGGAGTTCGCCCAGCGGGGCAAGGAGCGGGTCACCGTCCGCCAGCTGCTCGCCCACCAGGCCGGGCTCTTCGCGCTCGACCGGCCGATCGGGCGGGGCACCGTCCGCGACCTCGACCGCCTCGCCGGTGTGCTGGCCGCCCAGGTGCCCGCGTGGGAGCCGGGCAGCCGGCAGGCGTACCACGCGGTCACTCTCGGCTTCTACCAGGGCGAGCTGATCCGCCGCGTCGACCCGGCCGGCCGCACGCTGGGCCGCTTCTTCCACGAGGAGATCGCCGCGCCCTTGGGCCTCGACTTCTACATCCGCCTGCCCGGCACGGTGCCGAACGTCCGCCTGGCCCGGATCCAGCGGCCCAACCCGCTCAAGGTGGTGATCAGCGTGTCGCCGGGCCTGCTGCTCGGCGCGCTCAACCCGCGGTCGAGCATCTTCCGCTCGGTGGTGAGCGGCCCCCCGTGGCTGCCGATGCACCGGCAGCGGATCTACGCCCGCGACTTCGAGGTGCCCTCCGCCCTCGGCGTCGGTACGGCCCGCGCGATCGCCAAGGCGTACGGGGTCTTCGCCTCCGGCGGCCGCGAGCTGGGGCTCGGCCCCGCCACGCTCGCCGAGCTCGCCGCTCCGGCGGTGCCGCCGCGCAACGGCTCGCGTGACGAGTACCTGGACGGCGAGATCCCGCACTCGCTGGGCTTCATGAAGTCGAGCGCGGCGTGGAGCTTCGGCGGGGCGGCCGCGTACGGCACCGCGGGCATCGGCGGGTCGCTCGGCTTCGCCGACCCGGAGACCGGCATCGGGTACGCCTACGTCACCAACCGCATGGGCGCCGCCCTGACCTCGGATCCCCGGGAACGCGCGCTGCGCGCCGCCGTCCCGGTCCTGCGCCCGGCCGGTGCGCCACGCTGAGGGCTCAGGCCGGCCAGGTGTCGAGGCGGTGGCCGAGTGCCGGGTAGTCGACGATCAAGCCGTCGGCGTCGACGTGCAGCGTGGCCGTGAAGTCGCCGCTCACGAAGTCGACCAGCGCGCCGCCGTCCGGGGCGGATCCGCGGCTTGTGTAACTCTGCTCCGAAAGGTGCACGGCCAGGTCGGGCACGGAGATCCAGGCCATCCGGAAGTCCACAGTGACCTCATCGCCCCGGCGCGCGGCCGCGACCAGGTCGTGGCGGAGCACCGGCATGGTGTTGGTCAGCGGGCAGAGGCCGAGGTCGCAGTCGAGGGCGCCGCTCAGCGCCGCCGGGTCGGCGATGCCGGCCGGGCCGAGGTGCGCGTCGCCCTCGCCGGTGACCGCCGCGGCCCACTCCCCCGCGCGCGCCGACAGGTCGAGCGCGCGCCACCACCCGGCGCCGGCGGCGTGCACGCGCATCCGCTCCGTCACCCAGCCGGGGCCGGTGGTCAGGACATATCCCAGCGTGTACGCACCCGTCGTGCTGCCGCCGGTCGCGCGCAACGAGTCGCCGGCCAGGGCGACCGACGCCGTGTCCGCCCGCTCCGGATCCTCGCCGCGCCAGATGACGATCCTCTCCACCACGATGCCTCCTCGTAACCGGCTAACTCATTAGATGGTTACACCCTGCCTCGCGGGGATGTAACCAGTCAAGGGTTACGATGGTGAACATGACCGAGACGCTCGACCAGGTGCGGGACTTCCTCAACACCTGGGAGATACCCAACGACACGCGGGTGCCGGTCGACCACCTGGAGGCGCTGGTGTCCACACCGGAGCGATGGGCCGGCGCCTTCGCGGGCCTGCCCCGCCCGCGCCACGCCGACCTGGCCGACCTGCGGTCGCTCCGCACCGACCTGCGTGCCGCGCTCGGGCAGACCCACCCGGTCGGGCTCGCCGACCGGGTGACCCGGCACGAGCTCGTGGTCACGCTGCGGGAGGCGCCCGGAGAGGCGGTGCTGATCCGGCCCGCCCGGCCGAGCACCGCGGATGACCTGCTGGCCGCGGTGGTCAATGCCGTCGCCGCCGGCCGCTGGCACCGGCTGAAGGCCTGCCCCGACTGCCAGTGGGTCTTCTACGACACGAGCCGCAACGCCAGCCGCACCTGGTGCGCGATGACCCCGGGCCGGCCCGACGGCCGGGGCTGCGGCGGGATCGCCAAGACGAGGGCCTACCGCGCCCGCTCGCGAGCCGGGTAGCCACGGGTGGACAGAACCGGCTGACCGGCCAATGTGTGCCGTTGACGTGCGTCGCTACGGTGACCCCGTGCTCGGACTAGAACCCTCCCGGCTTGGCGTCGACCTCGGCACGACGCACACCGTCGCCGCCCTCGCCGTGCACGGCGCGCGCGTGCAGCAGCTGCTCTTCGATTCCAGCCCACTGCTTTCCTCCGCGGTCTACGCCGAGGCCGGACGCCCGCTGCTCGCCGGGCGGGACGCCGAGCGGGCGGCCCGCATCGACCCGACCCGCTTCGAGCCCAACCCGAAGCGTCGGATAGACGACGGTCGCGTGCTGCTCGGCGACCAGGAGTACCAGGTCGCCGACCTGCTGGCCGCGATCCTGCGGCGGGTGGCCGACGAGGCCGGCCGGGTCGGGGGCGGGTCACCAGGCGCGACCGTCCTCACGTACCCGGCGAACTGGGCGACCACCCGCCGCGGCCTGCTCGCGGACGCGGCGCAACGCGCCGGCCTGCGGTCGCTGACCCTCGTGCCGGAGCCGATCGCGGCGGCGGCCTACTTCACGACGGTGCTCGGCCGTCCGGTGCCGCCCGGTGCCGGGTTGGTCGTCTACGACCTGGGCGCCGGCACCTTCGACACGAGCGTGCTGCGCCGCCGCCCCGACCAGGGCTGGGAGGTGCTCGCCAGCGAGGGCGTCGACGTCGGCGGCCTCGACCTCGACGCCGAGATCGTCGAGGTCGTGGGCGAGGCGATGTCCGCGCGGGACGCCGCCCAGTGGGCCCGCCTGCGCGACTCCGGCGACGAGGGGATACGCCGGATGCGGCGCGCGCTCTGGGACGACGCGCGGGCCGCCAAGGAGCAGCTCTCCCGGGCGCCGTCGGCGGCGGTGCAGGTGCCGCTGTTCGACACCCACGCGCACGTGACGCGGGAGCAGTTCGAGGCGCGGGCCCGGCCGTGGCTGGCGCGGACGGTCGAGCTGACCGCGGTCGCGCTGGCCCGCGCGGGGCTGGCGCCCAGCCAGGTCGCCGGGCTCTTCCTGGTCGGCGGGTCCAGCCGCATCCCGCTGGTCGGCACGATGCTGCACCAGCGCCTCGGCGTCGCGCCGACGGTGATCGAGCAGCCGGAGCTGGTCGTCGCGCTCGGCAGCCTCGCGGCCGCGCCCGCGGGCCAGCCGGCCTCGGCCCCGCCGCCATCCTTCACGCCGGCGCCGCAGTACCCCGTCCCGCCGCCACTCGCTCCGTCCTCCGGTGCCCCGGCCCCGACGCCGATGTCGCCGGCAGCGGCGGCGCCGGTGTCCGGCACACCGCTGCCCGGGACGCCGGTGTCCGGGGCGCCCGTCTCCGGCAGCCCGATGTCCGCGCCGCCCGGCGGCCCCTCGCCCACCTCCGGGCCGCCGATGCCGCTGTGGCCCGACCCGGTCGCCCCGGCCCACGCCCCCGGCGTGCCGCGCCGGCGCAAGCGCACCGGCCTGGTGCTCGCCGCCGCCGCGGCGGCCGTCCTGCTGGTGTCGGTGGGCGGGGTCACGAGCTACCAGCTGCTGTCCGGCGACTCCGGCCGCGACGACAACGCCAGCGGCTCCAGAGGAAACACCAGCGGAAACCCCACCGGCTCCGCCAGCACCGCGGCGGGCGAAAAGCCGCAGGACGCCAAGCCCGGCGCGGACCAGCAGACCGCGAAAATCGACAAGACGATCTGGTACGGCGGCCGCAAGATCACCTTCGGCACGGCGACCTACGACAAGTCCAAGGAGGAGCTGCCGCTCACCATCGACGCGGTCATGGAAAACCTGACGGACAAGTCGGCGTACGCCGGCATCGACATGTCCCTCAGCATGGACGGCCAGAGCTACGAGGGCCGGGTCGAGGGGTCCGAGCCCGTCCCGGCGAACGCGAAGAGCAACGTGGTCTTCGCCTTCCGCCTCCAGGAGGCGCCGTCGCGGCTGGCCGACGGCGTGCTGACGGTCGGCGGTGGCGGCGAGCTGAGGGCGGTGGTCCCGTTCGGCGAGGGCGGCGAGTTCGTCTCGCTGGAGCCCAAGGCGGTGGTGACCAACCAGACCGTGCGGGCGGGTGCGCTCTCGATGACGGTCTCCACGTGCGAGATCCGGGGAGACAACCTGAAGAGTGGCTACCAGGTCAAGGACGGCCAGCGGTTCCTGGCCTGCACCGTGGACATCAAGTACCACGGCGCCGACGACCGGCCCGGCGGGCAGAACATCGACGATACGAACTTCCGGCTCCGGCTCCCGGACCAGACGGTGGAGGCACCGACCGACGCGCCGATCGACCTGCTCAACCCCAACGAGGTGGGCAAGGGGAAGTACCTGGTGTTCACGCTGACCTGGCGGGCCGCCGGCGCGTACGCGGTGCAGCTGCTCGACCTGGGCTGGCTCAACCACGACAAGGCGACCCCGGCCAGGACCCGCGACATCCCGTTCACGATCGACGGGTCCTGACCGGCGACGTATCTCCTACGCGCGGCGGGTGAACGTGGCGACCCAGTTGACCTCCCACGTCTCCCCGCCGTCCGTGGAGAACGCCTGCTCCCACCGCGGATGCTCACTGTCCTGCGTGGACCAGCGGTAGCGCACGCGGATGGGGGTGCCCTCCCAGGTGTCGTCGCACTCGAAGACACCCACCCCGTCCTCGAAGCGCCCGACGACCGGCACGTCAAGCTGGCCGCCGCTGTTCTTCGAGGCCCACCAGATGCGCCAGACCTTCTCCTCCGGGTCGTACAGCCGCAGGGTGAGGCCCTCCATGTCCCGCTCCGGGGCGCGGAGCACGTCGAATACGCCGTTGCCGTCCAGGAGCACCTGGCACTCGAGCGTGGCGTCGAACTCGTACCACTCGTCGCTGCCGGCCAGGACCTTGGTGAGCCGGCGCTGGCGGCTGTCCCAGCTGCCGGTGAGGAAGTCGAAATCGGTGTTCGTCATGCGGGCACGCTAAGTGCCCCTACCTGACATCTTGTGTCAGGTGCTGAGGAGCGGTAAGTCGCCGGGCGGCCCCGTTAATGTGGCCGGTGCGGAGCTTGCCCTCTCCGCACCGGCCCTTTCCCACGAGGCAGCTTCAGCTGGCGGTGCAGGTGGGTGCGAGTCCCGCGCCGGTGCCGCTGGACTGGAAGCCGAACTCGGTCGACTGCCCGGCGGCGACCCGGCCGTTGTAGTCCACATTGGTCCACTGGACCGTGCCGCTGCTGGCGCTGCGGTTGGCGCTCCAGGCGTTGGAGACGGTCGCGCCGGAGGGCAGCGTGGTGGTCACCCGCCAGCCGTTGATGGCCGAGGATCCGGCGGTGACCCGTACGGTGGCGACGAAGCCGCCGTTCCACTGGTTGAGCGTGACCGTCGCGGTGCAGCCGCCCGGACCGCCGGTGGGCGGGGTCGTCGGCGGGGTCGTGGGGGGTGTGGTCGGCGGGGTGGTGGGTGGGGTCGTCGGCGGCCCGCTGGTCGGCGGCGTGGTGACCGTGGTGCCGCCGCCGTTGAGCGCGTCGAGGGTCGCCGTGTACGCCGCCTTCTTGTTGCCGCTGCCGTCGAAGAGCAGCGGGTTCTGGCCGGTGCGCCAGGAGTCGCTGTCCCGGATGCCCCACACCGTGATGCCGGTGCAACGGGCGACGGCGAGGCAGGCCCGGGTGACGGTGCCGTAGACGGCGGCCTGGTTGGCGCCGGCGATGTCGAGCTCGGTGATCTGCACGTCGACGCCGAGGTCGGCGAAGCGCTGCAGGTTGGCCTGGTAGTCACCGGGGACCGAGTTGGTCAGGTGGGACTGGAAGCCGACGCAGTCGATCGGCACGCCGCGGGACTTGAAGTCGCGGACCATGTTGTAGATGCCGGTCGACTTCGCGTTGACACCGTCGGTGTTGTAGTCGTTGTAGCAGAGCCTGGCGCCCGGGTCGGCGGCCCGGGCGGTGCGGAAGGCGACCTCGATCCAGTCGTTGCCGGTGCGCTGCAGGTTGGAGTCGCGCCGGCCGCCGCCACCCCCGTCGGCGAACGCCTCGTTGACCACGTCCCAGGTGTGGATCTTGCCGCGGTAGTAGGTGGCGACCCGGGTGACGTGGTTCATCGCGGCGTTTCGCAACGCGGTGCCGGACATGCCCTCCGCCCAGCCGGGCTGCTGGGCATGCCACAGCAGCGTGTGCCCGCGCACCATCATGCCCCGGCCGGCGGCGTGGTTGACGATCCGGTCCGCGTTGCCGAAGGTGAACGTGCCCTGGGTCGGCTCGGTGGAGGCCCACTTCATCTCGTTCTCCGGCGTGACGCTGTTGAACTCGCGGTTCAGGATCGTCACGTACGTGTTGTCGCCGAGCTTGCCGGCCGCGATGGCGGCGCCGAAGTAGCGGCCCTTCTCCGCCGCCGCCCCGCCCAGCGTGGTGCCCGCGGACGCGGCCGACGCCATGACCATCGCCAGGCAGGCCGCGATCGCGCCGGCACCGGTCAGGGCCAGGCCGGCCCGTACTCGTTTCGTGGGTATCATCGTGGGATTGCCTTTCAGGGTGTCGTGAGGTCGAAGCGGCGGACGGTGACGGCACCGCCCAGGGCCGTGGTGGCGTAGTTGAAGATGCCGAACCGGTAGCCCATGAAGAACTGCCAGGCGTTGTTGAGCGTGAAGGCCGGCCCGAGGCTGACGAAGTTGCTGCCGTCGGTGCTGTACGAGAACCGGGCCTGGCGGCCGGAGCCGGGTCTGATGTCGGCGTTGACGCGTAGCCAGATCCGCCCGCCGGAGACCGCGGCGGAGGCCTGCTCGGCGCCGGTGCCGGTGGTGGCCCAGCTGGAGTTCATGGTCAGGCCGTTGGTCATCACGACCCGGGTGGCGCCGCTGTCGCGTCTGACCCCGATCCACGCCGAGGAGTCGCGCAGCATCGCGAGGCCGGCCCGGTCTCCGTTGGCCATCGCCGAGTAGTCGAGCTCGATGGTGGCCGTGGAGCTCGGCCCCTGGATCCGGTGGGTCAGCGTGTTCCGCGCCGCGTACAGGTCGTTGGTCACCGTCGCGGTCTGCAGGCGCAGGCCGTTGTTGACGGTGAACCGGGCGGTGTCCGGGTTGTGGTTCCACTCCCACTGCGGCCCGAGAGCGGTGCCGGCGAACGTGTCGGTGCCGATCATCGGCTTCACCTGCCGGGGCGGGCGGGGCACGTTCGGGTACGGGTAGGAGGCGCCCCACCGGCCGCCGACCGTCTGCAGCACCGGCCAGCCGTCCGACGTCCAGGTCACGGGTGCCAGCGCGGGGACGCGGCCGCCGGGGTACGCGTCCACGAAGGACAGGTAGTACCAGTCACCGTTCTGGGTCTGGACCAGGCCGCCCTGGTGCGGCACTCCCCCACCCGAGATGGGGCCGGGCAGGTCGAGCAGCACCTGCCGCATCTCGTACGGCCCGAACGGGTTGTTCGCCTTCAGCACGTACTGCCCGTTGGCCGGCCGGGTCAGCCAGATGTAGTAGCTGCCGTTGCGCTTGTAGAACCGCGCCCCTTCCAGGGTGCCCACACTGGACGGTGTCTGGAACACCTGCTGGCCGCGCACCTGGGACAGCCCGTCAGCCGACAGCTGGGCGACGCTGATGCTCGTGTTGCCGTAGGCGACGTACATGGTGTCGTTGTCGTCGACGAGCAGCCCGGCATCGTAGTAGCAGCTGTTGATCCGGGCCCGCTTCGTCCACGGCCCCTCCACCGAGGTGGCGGTGTACACATAGGAGCGGTTGAACTCCACGCACCCGATCCAGTAGAAGGTGCCGTTGCTCGGCCGGTAGTTCAATGTGGACGCCCAGATGCCCTTCACGTACGCGCGTCCGCCGGAGAGGCTGTAGGCGTTGGAGTCGAAGTCGAGGCTCGGCACCGAGTGCCCGGCGAACTCCCAGTTGACCAGGTCGTAGGAGCGCAGGATCGGCGCCCCCGGCGAGTAGTGCATCGTGGAGGCCGAGTAGTAGTAGGCGTCACCGACCCGGATGATGTCGATGTCGGCGAAGTCCTGCCACAACACCGGGTTGTTGAACGTCGACGGCGGCGGCGTCGTGGGTGGTGCGGTCGTCGGTGGTGCGGTCGTCGGTGGTGCGCTGGTGGGCGGCGCACTCGTGGGCGGGTCGCTGGTCGGCGGGAGGGTGGTCGGGTCGACGCCGCCGGTGCACACCGTGCCGTTCAGCGTGAAGCTCGTGGGTGCGGGGTTGCTGCCCGACCAGGAGCCGTTGAAGCCGAACGAGACGTCCGCGTTCGTCGCGATCGCGCCGTTGTAGCTCATGTTCCGGGCGGTGACCTGCGTGCCGCTCTGGGTGACGGTGGCGTTCCAGGCCTGCGTCACGCTCTGCCCGGCGGGGTACGACCAGGTGAGCGTCCAGCCGTTGACCGGGTCACCGAGGTTGGTGACGGTGACGTTCGCGCCGAAACCGCCCTGCCACTGCGAGGACACCGAGTAGTTGACGGAGCATCCTGCGGCGGCCGCCGCCTGGGTGGACAGGGCGACGGTAGTCCCGGCGACAGCCAGGCCCGCGACGGCCGCGATGGACAGCCGGGCGCGAAGACGCGCGGGTATGGGCATACCTGTGGAACCTTCCCTGCGATGAGGTGAGCCTCCCGGCGGCGCGCGCCGTCGAGGCCACAGTGAGCGTTAACACGCGGGCTGCCCATCCACCCGACCGTCCGGCTCGAAACAGTTAGCAGTATCGATCGAAACCGTTACGGTTGGCAAGCCGGAACGGGACCTGCTCCATGGAGCCACAGCGGGACACGGCATGGAGCCACGACCTTGCTACCGCGGCTCCATGGCTGGACCCTTCGGCCAGGCGAGGCCACCGTGGCTGGCGGCGGGCCTCAAGCCGTGAGCGGGGTCGGCTCGGCGAGGACGCGGGTCAGGGTGCGGTGGCCCATCCGGCTCATCGTGGGGTTGCTTTCGCGGTAGTACCAGACGGTGCCCATCGACTGCACCAACGCCCACGCCATGCCGCGCCGCCACTCCAGGTCGCCGCAGCCCAGGTCGGCGCGGAGCACCTCGCGGGGTCCGGCCTCGAGCAGGTGCCACGCCCCCACCAGGTCGAGCGCGGGGTCGGCCGCACCGAAGCCGCCCGCGTCCAGCACACCCGCGAGGCGACCTCCGGCGACCAGCACGTTGCCGGGGATGAGGTCGCTGTGGGTCATCAGGTCGGGGGTGTCGCCGCGCGGGAGGGTGCGCAGGGCCGACCAGGTGCGGCGCAGCCGCGGCACGTCGAGCAGGCCCTCGCTGTGCTGGAAGCAGGTCTCCATCCAGGCGTCGTGCGCGGTCAGCTCACCGCCCCGACCACCACCGCCGAACGTGCGGCCGCGCGTGTCGATGGCGCGCACGTCGCTGATGAACGCGGCCAGATCGTGCGCGAACGGCACCGACTCCCCCGGGTCGTCGTCGGTGGCCACCCGGCCCGGCAGCCAGGTCTGCACCGACCAGGGCAGCGGGTACCCACGCCCGGGCTCGCCCAGCGCGACCGGCTCCGGCGTCGGGAAGCGCGTGCGTCCGGCCAGCTCGCCGGTCGCCTCCGCCTCGGCGGCGAGCCAGCGCCGCTTGGCCTCGACGTCGCCGGGCTCGAGCGGAAACCGGGCCGCCAGCCCGTCGCCGATCCGGAAGATCGCGTTGACCGTGCCGGCCGAGGCGACCTCCGTGATCGGCCGGTGGCGCCACCGCGGAAACTGGTCTTCGACCAGCTCACGCACCGTCTCCGGCGACACGGTCAGCTGATCCGCATGCATCCGCACGCCACCACCGTCGCCGGTCGCACCCTCCCCGGCAACCGACTTTCACCGACCGGTTCGGCGGCTTTCGGGCTCAGCCGCTCGCCCGCTACGGCAGATCTTCAGAGCAGAGAGGGGGCGCGGTCGGGGACCTCGACGTCGTCGGTCTCGCCGTGGGCGCACACGCAGACGCCCAGCTCGGCGACGAGGCGGGCGCGGGCCGGCGTGTACTCGTTCTTGTGCAGGGCCGGAAGTGGACGCGCGCACTGGTCGCAGCGACGGACGCCGGTCTGGGCGCCGGCGCGGGTGTCGGTCATCGGGAGAGCCTCCTCGTGGGTCGGTCGTGCCGCGCGATTCATGGGGTGGGGTCTCGCGGGCAGACCATCCACGATTACCCTCCGCACGCCGATGATGCCAATCCGTGGACGACAGGTGAGCCACTTCACCAAAGAACGGCACACACGTCCCACGCGGGTGGGGAGGCTACGGAGTCGGGCGCTTGGGACGGGGTGGCGGGCAGCCCCAGCCGACCGCGTCGGTGGGCCGGCCGGTGGCGACGTACGAGAGGGCGAGCGCCCACAGCTGCTCGGGCGTGATGCGGGTCTCCGTGGGGTGCAACGGGGTCGGCGTGCCGTCGAAGCAGAACATGATGTCGCGGTGCCACGACCGCACGCCGCGGTGCACCGCGTACCCGGTGGAAGGTCGCCCGAACGGGAAGGCGAAACCCCGCTTCTCGTGGCCGACGCCGAGGTGGAGTCCCCGGGCGACGCGCAGGCCACGCACGTCCACCCGGGCCTCCAGGGTGACGACCACCGGCTTGTGGCACTCGTGTATCGACACCAGGAGCGGAACGACGTCCTCTGTGCGGTCGAGGTCGTAACGGTGGCCGTTGGCCCAGGTGGCCAGGTACTGCACAGACATCGATCGGACGCCCTTTCCGAACAGTACTCACATTTTGTCGAGCACAGTCAGTAAAGACGAGCATGCTCCGGCGTCACAACGGCCTGATACCACTCCGGCCCGCCCATACCGCCACGTCTGCCCTAAGGACTCACCATGCCTTCGCGGGCGGCCCGGTCGAGGCGGGCGCGTACGTCCTGGGCGGTCGCGTGCCCGAGCACCTCCAGCAGCTGGAGGGCGCGGCGCCACGCGTCCCGGGCGGCGTCGACCTCGCCCAGCTCGTGCTGGCAGTCGCCCAGGTGCACCAGCGCGTCGGCCTCGTTGTACCGGTCGCCGAGCTCGTGGAACATCTCCACGGCCCGGGTGTACGCGGCCACCGCCTCCTGCCGCTCGCCCAGCCCGGCGTGGATGTAGCCGAGGCTGTCCCAGGTGCTGGCCACCGCGTTCGCGATGCCGAGCTCGCTGAGCGCGTCGAGTGCCTGCCGGCAGTGGGTCAGCGCCTCGCCGAAGTGGCCGAGCATCGCGTGGCACCAGCCGGTGTCGTTGAGCGCGCTGGCCACGCCGGCCGGGTCGTCGGCCGTGCGGTACAGCTCCAGCGCGCACTGGCTGGACGCGAGGGCCAGGTCGTAGCGGCCCTGCTGCCCGTGCAGGTAGGCCAGACCGCGGTGGCTGCGCCCCTGGTTGGCCCGGTCACCGACCGCTTCGAAGAGGCCGAGCGAGGCGGTCAGGTGCTCCTCCGCCTCATCCAGCTGGTTGAGCCGCGCGTACGCGCTGCCGAGGCTACGGTGCGCGGCCGCCTTCACGCTCAGGTCGCCGAGGCGCCGCCCGGCCGCCAGCGCCAGCGTCTGCATGGCGACCTGGTCGCGCCAGTGGCCGTGCCGCTGGAAGATGTCGGAGAGCATGCCCGCGAGCCGGCACAGGTGGGTGTCGAGCGAGTACTGGGCGGCCAGCTCGACCGCGGCCACCGCCGAGTGGTGCTCGACGGTCAGCCACGTGCGCGCGGCCGCGGGGTCGCCGATGTCGACCGGTGCCGCACCCTCCACAGTGGTCGGATCGGGATCGAGCTCCCACTGGGGGTCCAGCAGCTGCACCGCGGCACGCGCCGTGCGGGTGTAGTGGTCGAGCATCCGGGCCAGCGCGTCGCGCCGCTCCGGCTCCGGGTCGGTGTCCTGCGACCGCTCGGCGGCGTACGCGCGGACGAGGTCGTGCAGCAGGTAGCGCCCCGGCGACGGCTCGCGTGCCAGGCTCGCGTGCACGAGCTCGTCGAGGCCCGCGCGCGTCTCGCGGACCGGCGCGCCGGCGAGGCTGGCGACCGTGGCCGGGGCGGCGTCCGGGCCGGGGTGGATGGCGAGCAGCCGGAACAGGCGCGCCGCGAACGGGCTGAGCCGCTCGTACGACCACGAGAAGATGGTCTTGAGGTCGATCGCCGGGTCGGTGTCTACAAAGGAGTTGAGCGTGCCGTGGTCGGCCGACAGCTGCTCGGCGATCGCGGCGATCGAGCTGTGCGGGTTGAGCGCGCTGCGGGCCGCGACCAGGCTCAGCGCCAGCGGCAGGCCGCCGCACAGCCGGACGATGCTGTCGATCTCGGCGCTGTCCGCCGCGCTCGCCCGGGGGCCGAGGCGGCTCAGCAGGTATGCCCGGGCGTCGTCGTCGGGCAGCACGCACAGCTTCGTCGGCCGGGCCTGCTCGATGGCGACCAGGCTCGGCAGCTGGTGCCGGCTGGTCACCACCACCAGGCAGCCGCGCGAGCCGGGCAGCAGCGGGCGCACCTGCTCGGCGTCCCGCGCGTTGTCGAGCAGCAGCAGCGTGCGGCGGCCGGCCATGAGGCTGCGGTACAGCGCGGCCTGCGCGTCGAGCCCTTGGGGCAGCTGCCGCGGGTCGACGCCGATCGCGTCGAAGACCCCGCGGAGCGCCTCCAGCGGGCCCATCACCACGCCGGACGGGTGGAAGCCGCGCAGGTTGACGTAGATCTGCCCGTCCGGGAAACGCGCGGCGATCCGGTGTCCCCAGTGGACGGCCAGCGCGGTCTTGCCGGTGCCGGCCAGGCCGTGGATGGTGGCGATCAGCATGGCCGGCGGCTCTTCGTCGCCGGCCGGCAGGAGCGCGTCGAGGGCGTCCAGCTCGGCCGCGCGGCCGGTGAAGTCGGGCAGGTCGGCGGGGAGCTGTGCCGGCGTGGCGAGGGTCATGCGGCTTCGCGCGACCGTACGCGTGGTCACCTCCGCCGCCGGCGCGGCACGCTGGGCCGGCACCGGCGCGGCCGGCGGGGCGGGCGGGGCCGGCGCGGGCTCCGGTGCGTCGGCGCGCAGGATCCGGAGGTGCAGCTCCCGCAGCTGCGGCCCCGGGTCGACGCCGAGCTCCGCCGCGAGCGCGTCCCGCGCGTCCTGGTAGACGGCGAGCGCCTCGGCCTGCTGCCCCGACCGCCAGAGGGCGAGCATCAGCAGGCGGCGGAAGCGCTCGTCGAGCGGGTGCTCGGCCACCAGCGAGGCGAGCTGGTCACCGGCCGATACGTACGCCCCGAGGTCGATCTCCGCGGCGAGCAGGGACTCCAGCGCGTTGAGCCGGAGCTTGGCGAGGTTCGCCCGGTATCGCTCCATCGGCTGGCCCGGCAGGCCGGCCAGCGGCTCGCCGTTCCACAGGGCGAGGCCGCGGCGCAGCAGGTCGGCCGCACCGGAGGTGTCCGACTGCCGCCGGGCCAGCTCCGCCGCGCCGACCAGCTGCCGGAACGTGCCCAGGTCGAACTCGTCCGGCCGGACGCCGACGAGGTAGCCCGCGCCGGCCGACCTGATCACCGGCGGGCCGACGCCGGCCGGCGTGAGCACGCGGCGCAGCCGGTACACGTACGTGCGGATGGTCGCCTCCGCCGACCGGGGTGCGTCGTCGTCCCAGAGTGTCTCCATGAGCTGCTGGATCGAGACCGGCACACCGGCCTGGAGCAGCAACGCCGCGAGCACGGTCCGCTGCTGCGGCGACCCGAGCTCCAGCTCCGTCGGTCCACGGCGGGCCCCCACCGGCCCGAGCAGGGTGAACCACAAACGGTCATCCACGCATTCCCCCCGGATGCATCCTGCCGTTGATCTCCGGGTGCGGAACGTGACCGCCGTGCGCGGCTCGTGACCGCCCTGGCCGCGCCCCCGCACGTCCAGAATCCAGAGGCACGCCATGTTACCCGGCGTCGCGCCTCCGGCGGGTACCCGCGATGCCGTCTGCCCCGGAGGCCATCCATGGCTGCCCCGGACGGCGGCACTGTGGACGGTAGGGCGCGCTCAAAGGGCGCCCATGCGGATCGCGTACGCCACCGCGTGCGTGCGGTTACGCAGGCTGAACCGGGTCATCACGCCGTAGATGATGTTCTTGACGGTGCGCTGCGAGTAGTTCAGCTTCAGCGCGACCTCGCCGGTGTCGAGTCCGTCCGCGAGCAGGCGGAGCACCTCGAGCTCCCGCTCGGTGAACCCGCTGATGGTCAGGCCGCGCGGGCCGAGCACGTCCCGCTGTACCGTGCGCAACTGCTCGAGGAGGCGGCGGGTGACCGCCGCGGGCAGCTCAGCCCGGCCGGACGCCGCGGCCACGACGGCGCGCGCGATCTGGTCGAAGCCGGCGTCCCGGCGCTGCAGCAGGGCGGCGAGGCCGAGCTCGACCGCGCGCAGCACGTGGTGCTCGCGGATCTCCTGAGCGACGAGGACCACGGCCAGGTCGCGGTGGCGCGAGGCCCGGGCGAAGCGCTCGATCCCCCCGAGCACCTCCTCGGTCACCTGGCTGGCGACGGCGAGCAGCACCGGCGCCGAGCGCTGGCGCTCGCCGAGGTACACCTCGACGGTGTTTTGGGAGGCGAGGCCGGCGACGACCCCGTCTCGCGTGAGCTGGTCGCCGGCGAGCACCGCGACCCCGACGGCATCCACCGATCGATGAGACACGGGGCGCGTCGACAACCGATCGCCACCCGATAGACGCCGGCGGCGAGCCTCGGGCACGGGACGCGGACCACCGCCACAGGGGCGAACCGCCCCTGTGGCGGTGACGCTCCGACGCCAGGCCACGGCATCGGCGTGGCGTCGAACTCATCGGCCTGCTGGCCATACCGTACTAAGTAAGGTCACGGTACCGTACTAAGTACGAAGAAGCCATCGCTCCAGGAGCCTCGATGCCGAAACCCCTCAGTGACATGCCCGCCCGGCGCGGGACGCTCAGCCGCGAACGGGTGCTGCGCACCGCTATCGCGGTCGCCGACGCGGGCGGGCTCGGGTCACTGACGATCCGGTCACTCGCCGACGAGCTGGGGGTCAAACCGATGTCGGTGTACCACCACGTGGCCAACAAGGACGAGATCCTCGACGGCATCGTCGACCTCGTCTTCGGCGAGATCGAGCTACCCACGCCCGGCGGCGACTGGCGTACCCAGATCCGGGGCCGGGCGATCTCGGCCCGCCAGGTGCTGCGGCGCCATCCCTGGGCCATCGTGCTCATGGAGTCGCGCACCACCCTCGGCCCGGCGACGCTGGCACACCACGACGCCACCATCGCCACCCTGCGCGCGGCGGGTCTCTCGGTGGAGATGACCGCCCACGCGTACGCCCTGCTGGACAGCTACGTCTACGGGTTCGCGCTTCAGGAGGACGCGCTGCCGTTCAAAGCCGCCGAGCACTTCTCCGCCGACGGATACCCGCACCTCACCGAGATGGCGACCGAGTACTTCCGCCGACCCGGCTACGCCTTCGGCAACGAGTTCGAGTTCGGGCTCGACGTGATCCTCGACGCCCTCACCAGATCGATCCCCGCCCGCTAGTCCCCTATCCCGCTCGGAGGCATCCTTGTTCACATTTCTCATCCCGGCCCACGACGAGCAGGACACCATCGCCACGATCGTTGGCCAGGCCCAGCAGGCCGCCCAGCCCGGCGACCGGGTCCTCGTCATCGACAGCGCGTCGACGGACACCACCGCGCAGCGGGCCGCCGCGGCGGGAGCCGACGTGCTGCGCGGACCGATCGGCAAGGGTGCCGCGATCGCCGCGGGCATCACGGCCATCGACACCGAGTGGGCCTGCCTGCTCGACTCCGACTTGGTCTCCTCGACCGGCAACGTGCCCGCCATGCTGCGCCACGCCGCCGTCGCAAGCGGCGCCGACCAGGTCCTCGGCGACTATGAGTACGCCGACCCCGCCACCATCCTGGCCAGCACGTTCACCATCTACGAACCGATCGTGGCCGAGTTCTTCCCCGAGGTGGGCGACCTCGGCGCGAACTCCCTGACCGGCTACCGCGCCGTCCGGCACGCCTATCTCGACGGCCTGCTGCCCATCGACTTCGGCATGGAGGCCTACCTCAACATCAGCATCGCCGTGGCGGGCGGCACCACCACCGTCCAGCACCTCGGCGTCATCACCAGCCGGTTTCGGCGCAAGTCCCACATGCACCTGGAGATCGGTCGCTCCATTCTGGACCTCGCGGTCGCGCGCGGCCGGCTCGACCCGGACGACCGTCCACTGTGGGACGCGTGGATCAGCGACGGCAGCTCCGCCATCCACGGCGTCGGCGCCGCCGGTGCCCGCTCCGCCACACTCGCGCGGCTCTTCAAGGCTGTCCGCCGGCCGATGCCGGTCCGCGCCCACCGCCGCGAATCGGCCCTCAGCATCGTGCCGGAGCCGCTGCCCACCTGAGCGACAGCTCGGGTGGACGCGGGCGGTTCAGCGGTGCGCGCCGCCGCAGACCGGCTCCCGGGTGGGTGCCAGCCGGTGCTGGTCGTCGACCGCGAGCGCGGCGCGCACCCCCGACTCGATCGCGCCCTCGATGGACGAGCGCTTGAGCGAGGTGTGCTCACCGGCGAAGTGCAGCGGCCCGATCGGCGCCACGGCGGCGAGATGGTGCGCGGTCAGCTGGCCGGGCGCGAGGACCGCCTCCCCGGTGGTCCAGCTGCCGGTGGCGCCGTGGCCGGTGTAGAAGGCCTCGACGCGGTCGCCGTACACCTCCTGCAGGCCGCGCAGCGCCCGGGCGTACCGGTCGTCCGGGCTCAGCGCCTCCCACCGCACCGCACCGCCGGCCCGCGCGTGGCTGGCCAGCACGACGCCGCCGTCGCTGCCCGGCACCGGCCCACCGGGAAACGAGGCCAGCCGGTTGGTGGCTCCCGACCTGGTCACCCGCCGGGTCCGCGCCTGGGCGTAACGATCGTAGAGTCCGGGTGAGAGCGCGTCGAGCTCGCGCTGCCACTCGTCCTCGCTGAACTCCCACCACCGCCGGTCGAACTCCAGCTGGACCGTGGTGACCGGCTCGTAGCGCAGCGCCATGACCGCGCGCCGTTTGGCGGCCGGCAGCGACGGCTCGATCCGCACCTGGCGCAGCGCCGCGAAGGGCAGCGTCACGACGGCGGCGTCGGCCGCGAAACCCTCCCGCCGCCCGCGGCTGGACAGCGTCTCGACCCACACGCGCGGGCCGCCCGGGGCCACGCGGGTGTACTCCGCCGTGGGACGGGCCGGGTCGTAGTACTCGATCCGGGTCACCCGCCGGTCGAGGCTGACCATGTCGTCGAGCACCGGGCCGAACGCGTACGGCAGCCGCCAGCTCCCACCCTCGATCTCCCAGCGGGCCGCGCGCGGGCCGGCGTGCAGGTGGTGCAGGTAGAAGTCCACAAAGGACATCGACATCCGGTACCCGGCGTGCTCCAGCCGCCCGATCGCCGAGACCGCCGCGGTGTCCAGGCCGGCCCACTCGGTCAGAAACCGCCCCAGCGACAGGCCGTCGAGGTCGTGCACCAGCCGCGCCCACCCCACCACGCGGCCGTCCGGCGTCTCCGCCTCGTGGTAGTCGCCCACGGCGTCCAGCACCGCGTCGAGCAGGTCCACCGCCGTGTAGCCGGTGGGCACGACCGCGGGCACGGCCGGGCGGCGGCGCAGCCCGAGCCCGTCCACGAGCGACAGCGTGAGCGCGTGGCTGTCCGGGATGGACACGCCGCCTGCGTCCGCGTGCAGCAACGGATCCCGGAACGGGCTGCGCGTACGCGCCGCCAGCCGCCCGCCGATCCGGTCCGGGTCCGCCTCGATGAGGTGCACGTCGTGGCCGGCCCGCCGCAGCACGTAGGCGGTGCAGAGCCCCGCGATCCCCGCGCCGAGCACGAGCACCCGCAGCGGCCGCTCCGCCGGTGACGGACCGTCACCGAGTAGCACCTCCCGGTACCGCCGCCGCAGCTCGGCGCCGTCCGAACCCATCGCGGCCAGCTCGTGGCCCAATCGCAGGCAATCTGGCCATTTATCCTCGGTGTCGCCGCCCCCACGGCGCACACCATCCCCCGACGTACGCATCTCCGCTGCCTCCCCTAGCCATCCCCTATGGACGGCCGTCACCCAGCGTGTGCGGGGCGCGTAGACACCGGATAGACGTCCGTTAGCCGCCCCTACCGCCCGGTCAGAACGCGGGGACGTCACGCGCCTTCCCAGCTCGGGCGCGGGCGGACCCGGATCCTCCGCCAAGGGCCAGCACCACCGCCGTCGCTTGCGCCGAGAGGCGCCGGGAACGGGTCACCGCCTAACTCATATAACAAGAGTTACGCTGTCCAGACCCGGCGACGGGGTGGACACGGGTGACTAGCGTGGGTACATGACGGCCGTGAAGGGTCTGCTCGAAGCGTTGGTGTTGACGGTCACCGCGGCGGTGGTGGCGGCGGTGCTCGCGGGTGTCTGGATCGCCCTCGGCGACGGTGACTTCGTGTCCCGGCTCGGGATCTGCCTGGTCCTGGCCGGTGCGTTCGCGGCGGCCACCGGCGGGCTCGGTTTCACCAAGATGGGCAGCGCGGACGCCTACG
>Ga0272482_10000187_pt1 | contig 19805 bp, 22 predicted proteins | sample RVTome_8_FD_192427 | JGI IMG/M metagenome (GOLD analysis project Ga0272482, IMG submission 192427) | Soil microbial communities from uranium-contaminated site in the Upper Colorado River Basin, Wyoming, United States - RVT160D0 (version 2) ...
AACGGCGAGCCGGCCGTTCATCGTGCTGGACGGTACCTTTGATCGTCTGCTCGCGGCAGGCGGAGCGGTTCTTCACAGGTAGGTGAGGGCTTCGCGGACGGTGGTGCGGGAGGCGCGGGTGGCGGCGGCTTCGGTGGCGAGGATGGAGCCGAGTACGGATAGGGCGGTCCAGAGGCCGACCGCGGGGATCGAGATTCGGTAGGGCAGGGGTGCGTTGCCGAACAGGTTGCCGAGCCCGTCGCCAAGGATGGCGGTCAAGGCAAGCGTGGGGAGTATCGCTACCGCGCAGCTGGTGAGGGCGAGGAGTACGCCCTCGGTGGTGACGATGCGGCGTACGGCTTTGGGTGGTGCGCCGACGGCGTGCATGATGGCGAATTCGCGGGTGCGGTCGAGGATGTTGGCGCTCATGGTGGAGGCGAGGCCGATGCCGCCGACGATGCCGAGTGGAAGGGCGATGCCGAGCAGGACCAGGAGCACGGGGCCCATGTGTCCGGCGGAGGCCGCGTCGGTGCGGCTGACCGAGGACGCGTTCTCGACGTCGATGCCGGCGGTGGTGAGTGCTCTGTCCACGGTGGCGGCTGCGGTGTCGCGGGTCGATTCATCGTGCTGGTCGGTGATGAGACGGAGGCGGTTGACCTGCGCTGGTTGGCCAGCGGCGGCGGCGATACCTTCGGGGGTGGTGTAAACGCCGCCGCCGGTGGTGTCGCCTTCTTCGACGATGCCGGCGATCTGCCAGGCGGTGGGTGTGCCGTCGATGAAGAGCCGCACGGTGTCGCCGGGACCGAGGTCGGGCACGGACCGGTCGCGGACGAGCTGGTTGAGCACGACGGCTCCGGTCTCGCCCGGGGTGAGCCAGCGGCCTTCCAGCAGCGGCGGTGGCGGGCGCGGGGTGTCGGCGGGGACGGTGTTGACGGCGATGCTGCCGTGTCCCTGGTCGGGGTAGGTGCGGGTGAAGGGCAGCTGGCTGGGGCCGGCGACGCCGACCGGTAGGCGGGTCCAGGCCTCGACGCGGTCGACGCCGGCGACGCCGCGGGCGGCGCTGGTGGCGGCCTCCGGCGGTGCGGATTTGGCGAGCTGGACTTCGACGTCCCAGTAGCGTTGCTGCTTCTTGGCGTCTTCGACGGCCCGGGTGCCAGAGCGCAGGGACATGCCGGTGACGAAGACGATGCCGGCGCAGGCGAGCAGTCCGACGGAGAGCCAGAACCGGGCCGGGCGGCGCACGGTGTTGCGGGCGGCCATGAGCAGACCGCGATCGAGGTGGCGCAGCCGTCCGAGCCGAGCCAGCGCGGCGGTGGCCCGGCTGGGTGTGGTGGCGCCGCCGTGGTGATCGATCGCGGCGCGCACGGTGGTGCGGCCGGCATTGATCAGCGGCGGCAGGGCGACCAGCGGGGGCAGTGTCAATCCGGCGGCGATGGTCGCCGCGTACGCCCAGCCGCTTGGGCTGAGGCTTGTGGCCTGGATGCCGAGCAGGCCCAGCAGCGACTGGACGCGACCGCGGCCGATCTGGATGGCCGGGTACAGGGCGAGGGCGGTGGCGGCTGCGGCGACGAGCAGGGTCATGCTCAGGTAGTGGCGGGTGACTCGAGTGGTGCGGGCGCCGATCGCCTTGAGGATGCCGATCTGCGGGATCTGCTGGGTGAACAGGTTGTTGAGCATGGTGGCGACGAGGATGGCGGCCAGCAGGAGTGCGGCGGCGGCGCCGGCGAGCAGGGACAGCATCAGGACGTCGGCCTGCCATTGGTGCGGGTGGGCGTACGGGGTGGGTACTTGGATCTCGCGCACCGCCAGGCCCTGCGTGCTCTGCAGCCAGCCGCCGAGCTCGCCCGCTACCGCGGAGATGGCGGCGCGGTCGCGGCTGGGCTCGCTCTGGCCGGGCTCGGCGACCTGGATCTTCAGCTGGTCCATCGTGGACGGTTGCCCGACACCGGCCAGCGAGGCGGTGGAAAGGTACGCGTGGCCGCGCTGCTCCTGGGGTGAGGGGGCGAGGCTTGGGTCGTAGACGGTGCCGGCGATCCGCAGGCGCACGGGGGTGTCGGCGCCGGGCGGGGTGACGGTGACGGTGTCGCCGACCGCCGCGCCAAGCAGGGCGAGGGAGTCGTCGGCGCCGAGGAGGATCTCGCCCGGGGCGGTCGGCCAGCTGCCTTGCCGGTTGAGGTCGAACCTGACCATCCGCATCGGGTCGTCCGGCGCGGCCACGAACACCTGCAGCGGGATGTCCCGGGGCTGGCCGTTGACCTCGACCGGCGTGTCGAACTGGGTGCGGGCGGTCGCGTCGAGCACACCGGGCCGGCTACGGGCCTGCGCGGCGATCGCGGCCAGCCGGCTCGCATCGACCGGCCGACTGAGCACGATCGTCGCGGACGCGGGCTCGGTGCTGACATACGCGCCGCGGGTCTCCCGGCCGACGGTGCTCCAGGCGAACAGGGTCGCGCCGAAGACGGTGAGGGTAGCGGCGAGGGCGAGCACCATCAACGCGAACCGGGTCCACGAGGCGCGCACATCGCGGCGCAGTTTGACGGTCAGCAGCCGGGTCACGCCGGTACCCCCTCGTCGGTGCGGATGCGGCCGTCGGCAAGGGTGATCTCGCGGCTGGCGATGGTGCGGATGTCGCGTTCGTGGGTGACCACGACGATGGTGCGGCCGTCGGCGTTGAGGTCGGCGAACAGGCGTAGGACGGCGTCGGCGGTGGTGGAGTCGAGGTTGCCGGTGGGTTCGTCGGCGAGCAGCAGCGGCGGGTCGTTGGCCAGCGCGCGGGCGATGGCCGCGCGTTGCTGCTGGCCGCCGGAGAGGGCGGCGGGCATCTTCTCGGCCTGCTCGCCGATGCCCACCCGCTCCAGCAGTTGGCGGGCACGGTCGCGGCGTTTGGCGGCCGGGACGGTGCGGGCGAAGTCCATCGGCAGCATCACATTCTCGGCCACAGTGAGGGTGGGCAGCAGCTGGAAGAACTGGAACACCAGCCCGACCTTGCGCCCGCGCCACGCCGCCAGCCCGGATTCCGACAGCCGGGTGAGGTCAGCGCCGGCGGCAAGCACAGCGCCGGAGGTCGCGCGGTCGATGCCAGCGAGCAGGTTCAGCAGAGTGGTCTTGCCGCTGCCGGAGCGGCCGACGACCGCAACGAACTCGCCGTACCCGATCCGCAGGCTGACGTGGTCCAGCGCGGTGAACCCGCCACCGGCGACCGGGTACGTCTTGACGACGTCGTCGACCTCTATCGCGTGCGTCACGCGTCAACCTCCTGATCAGCTGTGGGGCGGCGGCACGTGACCGGCCGGCGCACTCGTCGGGGTGTCCGGTGGACCGTGCCGGCGCGGGGTGTGGCCACCGCCGCCGACGAGCATCACGACCACGACCACCAGGACCACGACGGCCGCGACGACGCCGGCCACCTTCACCCATCGCGGTAGGCCGGCCGGCTCGCGTTCGTACCTCGTGCCGTCTTGCTCGTCCGTCATGCCGCGAACGCTATGAATCCGCGCGGTGGCGGCGAAACACCCGGCGCGGGGACCTTGCGCGTACCCGTTTCGTGGAGGCGGATCCTCCGCCGGGGCGACTCATCGCGGCGCGAGCGGCGATAACCTCGGCAGGTATGTCGTCGATCGCTGTGGCCCACCGGCTGCTCGCCCGACCGCGTCCCGCCGCTTTCCTAGACGCGGCGGTCGCGGCTGGCGTCTTCGTTGGTGCGGTAATGCTGCTGGCCCACGGTGGTGCCCCGGGTGGCGGCGGGCGCGGCCTCGACGCGGTGGGGGTGGGGCTCGCCGCGGCCACGGCGGCACCGTTGCTGTGGTGGCGGCGGGCGCCACTGGCCGCTTTCACGCTGACCGTGTCCGCCTGCGGCGCCCTCGCGGCGCTGGACTACTCGATCGGGCTGACGCTCGGCCCGACCGCCGCGCTCTTCCTGCTGGCCACCGGCCGCGGGGCGCGGGCGTGGTGGGTGGCCGGCGTCGTGGTCACGGCGTTCGTCGCGTACACGGCCGCGTTCGCCGCTGCACGGGGCAGCTTTCCGGCTGCGGCGCTGCTGCACACCGGGATCGCCTGGGCCGGGGCGTGGTTCGCCGGCGAGCGCACTCGCCTACGTCGCGAGCAGGTCGCCGACCTGCGCGACCACGCCGTCCGGGCACAACACGACGCCGAGCGGGACCGGGCCCTCGCGGTCGCTGAGGAACGCGCCCGCATCGCCCGCGACCTGCACGACTCGGCCGCCCATGCGATCAGCGTGATCGCGGTCCGCGCGGGCGCCGCCCGCCTGCGCCATGCTCGCGAGCCGGAGCGGACCCTGGCCGCCCTGCAGGCCGTGGAGGACCTGGCCCGGCAGACCGTCGATCAGCTCGACCAGCTCGTCGGCACCCTCCGCGATCCCGGCCACCCGGACGGCACCGTCCCGCCCCCGGCCGGCCTGGCCTCGCTGGAAACGCTGGTCGCCCAGCACCGCGCCGCCGGCCTACCGGTCACCGTCGAGGTTGCCGGCACGGCCCGCCCGCTGGGCGCCGCTGCCGACCAGGCCGCGTTCCGCATCGTGCAGGAGGCACTGACCAATGCCGCCCGCCACGGGACGGGCGGCGCTCGCGTCGCCCTCAGCTACGCCGACGTCGCGGTCGACCTCACCGTCACGAACCCTGCCAACGGCGGCGGCACCGCGCGGCCCGGTGGCGGGCACGGGCTGATCGGCATGCGGGAACGTGCCACCCAGGCTGGCGGCACCATCCACACCAGACAATCGGACGCCGTGTTCGAGGTGCGCGCCCGGATCCCGTACTCCGGGCCACGGCCATGATCCGGGTGCTGATCGTCGACGACGACCACCTCATGCGCGCCGGCTTGGTCGAGCTGCTCACCGCCGACCCGGACATGACCGTCATCGGACAGGCGGCCACTGGACGCGAAGCGTTGGAGCAGGCCAGACGTCACGTTCCGGACGTGGTGCTGATGGACGTGCGCATGCCCGACCTCGACGGCATCGCCGCCACCGCGCAGCTGGCTCGCGCGGTGCCGCAGAGCCGGGTGCTGATGTTGACCACGTTCGAACAGGACGACTACATCTTCGGAGCGCTGCGCGCCGGCGCCTCCGGCTTCCTGCTCAAACGCACCCGGCCCGAGGAGCTCATCGCCGCGGTGCACACCATCGCCGCCGGCGAGGCGCTGCTGTCCCCGTCGGTCACCCGCCGGGTCATCGACCGCATGGCCCAGCAACCCACGCCGGACCTGTCCGGCCAGGGCCGCCTGGAGCACCTCACCCGCCGCGAGCGCGAGGTGTTGGATCTGCTGGCGCGCGGACTGTCCAATAGGGAGATCGCCGCCGCCCTGGTCGTCGAGGAGTCCACGATCCGCACCCACGTCAAGCGGATCCTGATGAAGCTCGGCCTGCGCGACCGCGTCCAAGCCGTGATCTTCGCCTACGAGACCGGCATCAACCGCGCCGCCACCTGACCGGGTCAGAACTGGGCCGCGAGCCACTTCCCGCCGACCAGCACGATCACGACCGCGACGACAGCGGCCACGATCCAGAAGATCACTTCAGCCCGACCGCGCATCGCTGGCTCCTTTCCGCCGGTCATCATCCGCTCGCGCGGGTGCCCTGGCAACGACGCGGGTTGCGCCTCGCCCTATAGTGAGCGCATGCTCATGAACATGCGCTCATAACGAGAGGGTCTGTGATGATCGAAGTTCGTGGCCTGAGCAAACGCTTCGGCGCGGTCGACGCCGTGCACGATCTGACGTTCGAGGTGCCACCCGGTCGGGTGACCGGCTTCCTCGGGCCTAACGGGGCGGGCAAGACGACCACGCTGCGGACCCTGTTGGGCCTGGTGCGGCCGACCGGCGGCGAGGCGCTCATCGACGGGGTGCCGTACCAGCGGCTGCCGCACCCGCAGCGCGTCGTCGGCGCCGTCCTTGAGGCGTCCAGCGCGCACCCCGGCCGCCGGGCCCGCGACCACCTGCGGGTGCTGGCCGGCGTCTGCGCTGCCGGCGATCGGCGCGTGGCCGAGGTGCTCGACCTGGTTGGCCTGGGCGAGGCCGCGGGCCGGCGGGTGGGCGGGTTCTCACTGGGCATGCGGCAGCGGCTGGGCCTGGCCGGCGCGCTGCTCGGCGACCCGCGGGTGCTGGTGCTGGACGAGCCGGCCAACGGCCTGGACCCGGAGGGCGTAGCGTGGCTGCGCGGGCTGTTGCGCGACCTGGCCGCCGACGGGCGCACGATCCTGGTCTCCAGCCACGTGCTGTCCGAGGTGGCGCAGATCGCCGACCACGTCGTGATCATCTCTGCCGGGCGGCTGCGGTACGCCGGCCCGCTCGATGGCCTTGGCGCCGGCGTCGTATCTGTCCGCACCGCGCAGGCGCGGCGGCTGTGCGATCTGCTGGCCGGGCAGGGCTGCGAGGCCACCGTCAGCGACGGCACCGGCGTGCGGGTCCGCGGGATGAGCGCCGAGCGCGTGGGTGAGATCGCCGCGCGGGAAGCCATCCCGCTGTCGGCGCTGAGCGAGGAGGGCACGTCGCTGGAGGCGGCCTTCCTGGAACTGACCAAAGACGTCGAGGCCGTGCAGCCGGCCATTGCCCGGTGAAGGAGGTGACCGCCACCATGACCATGCTCATCGCCAACGAGTGGACGAAGCTGCGGACCGTGCGCGGGCCATGGCTGCTGATCGCGGTCCAACAGGTCGTTATCGTGGCCGGAGTCAGCGGCCTGGCCGCCGCCGGCACCGACCTGAAAACCAGCGACGGCGTGCGCACGCTGATGTCCCACGCCGGCCTCGTGTCAGCGATCTTCACGCTGGTGCTGGGGATCACCGCCGTCGCCGGCGAGTACCGGCACCGCACGATCACCGACACCTACCTGGCCGCCCCGCGCCGGGGCCGGGTCGTCGGGGCCAAACTCGCCGCGTACACCGGACTGGGTCTGGTCGCGGGTGTGCTGAGTGCGACGGTCGGCACGGCGGTGACCGCGCTCTGCCTGGCCGTCGACGGCGGATCGCTGGACCTGTCCAGTGGGATGGTGTGGCGGATCGCCGCCGGCATCGTGGCGTTCAACATCGTGTACGCGGCGGTCGGTGTCGCCCTCGGCGCGCTGGTCCGCAACCTGACCGCCGCGGTGACCGCCGCGCTGGTCTGGATCCTGCTGGTCGAGACGGTCGTGGCGAACCTGCTCGGAGACCTGGGCCGCTGGCTGCCCAACCGGGCCGGGCTGGCGCTGGGCTACATGCCCTCCACTGTGCCGGTGTTGCCGCAGTGGGGCGCTGGGCTGCTGCTGGTCGGGTACGCGGTGGTGATCGTCGTGGCGGCGGGCGCCACTACAGTCAGGCGAGATGTCACCTAGACGAGCCAAAGCGGTCACCGGCCGGGTCGGCGACGACCCGGCCACCGCCCTGCGTGAGCACCTGATCGACACCGCCGGGCAGCTGCTCGCCCAGCGGCAGGTCTCCACCATCACCACTCGGGAGATCGCCCGTACCGCCGGCGTCTCCGACGGCGTGCTCTACAACTACTTCACCGACAAGTACGACCTGCTGCTGGCCGCGCTGCTGCGCCGCTACCAAGCCCTCGCCGACCGGTTCGCCGCCGCACTGCCCGCGCCGGGCACCGGCACCGTGGCCGCCAACCTGCGGACCTTCGCGCAGGCGTCACTGGCGTTCCAGGCCGACCTGCTGCCGATCGGCGTCGGGCTGATGAGTGAGCCAGCGCTGCTGCACCGGTTCATGGAGACCATCCACGCCGACCTGCACGGCCCGCAGCAAAACCAGTCACGGCTCAGCGGCTACCTGCGCGACGAGCAGCAGCTGGGTCGGCTACCGGCGGACGTCGACCCGGTCGCGGCCGCCACCCTGCTGACCGGCGCCTGCCTCAACTTCGCGATCGCCGGCCTCGTCCTACCCGAAGGCGCCCGCCCGAGCACCGCGGCGGCGCTGCCCGCCGCCGTCGAGACGCTGTTGCGCGGCCTACGACCCGACGAGGCCTAGCCGACGGCCCCAGCAACCGGCCGCATCTGCACGAGGTGGAGCGGTTCGCCGCCGACGCTGTGGCCCTTCCACTCGAGATGTAACCGTGGTTACATCATGAGCGTGGATCGGGTGGTGGTGTTCGTCTGCGAGCACGGGGCCGGCCGGAGCCGTGTCGCGGCGGCCCTGTTCGCGGCGGCGGCCCCGGCCGGCTGGCGTGCCGCGTCGGCCGGGCTGCGACCGCAGGACCAGGTCAGCGGGTACGCGGCCGCGCTGCTCGGCCCGGCCGTGTCCCGCCTCGACAACACGCCGCCGCAGCCGTTGGCCGAGGTGCCCGGCGACCTGTTGGTGGCGATCGACTGCGACGTGCCCGGCGCGCGGCGCTGGACACTGCGCGCGGAGTGGCCGAAACCGCAGGTCGGCGACGAGCTGCGAGCCCTGACCGCCGGCCTTGTGGCCGAGCTGGCCACGGATGGGCCGGTGCGATGACGGTCGGGGAGTGGGTGCTGCTGTCGTACCGGGTGCCGCGCGAGCCGTCCACGCCGCGGATCGCGATCTGGCGCAGCCTCAAGCGCCTCGGCGTCGCCCAGCTCGGCGACGGCCTGGTGGGGCTGCCCGCCGACGCGCGTACCCGCGAGCATTTGGAATGGATCGCCGATGATGTGCTGGCCGCCGGCGGGTCGGCCAGTGTGTGGCTGGCCCGCCCGGCCTCCGCCACCCAGGAGCGCGAGCTGGCCGGGCGGATGGCGGCTGCCCGGGCGACCGAGTATCAGGCGGTGACCGCCCAAGCCCACGCCGCGCAGGCACTGGCGGGACGGGAGCGGGACGCGGCGCTGCGGCGGCTTCGCGGCGAGCTGCACCGCATCACCCGCCGGGACTTCTTCCCACCACCGCAGCGGGAGGCGGCCCGCCAGGCCGTCCGTGAGCTCGCCGCCGAGCCGGCCGAAAGGGGCGCCTCATGAGGTGGGTGACCCGTGCGGGTGTGCATATCGACCGCGCGGCGTGCGCCTGGCTGATCCGGCGGCATGTGGACCCGGCGGCGGAGTTCGGGTTCGTCACCGACCCGGTCGAGGTGCCGGAGGGGGCGACACCGTTCGACATGCGCGGCGTGGAGCTGTCCCACCACGGTGGCGACTGCACGTTCGAGACGATCCTGCGCCGGTACGATCTGGCCGACCCGGTGCTGTGGAAGATCGCCGAGATCATCCACGAGGCCGACCTGGACGACGGCCGGTTCGACGCCCCCGAGGCGCCGGGCCTGGACGTGCTGCTGCGCGGCCTCTCCATGACCTGCGACGACGAGCGAGTCCTGGAGCTGACCGGTCCGCTGTTCGACGGCCTCTACGAGTACCACCGCCGGGACATGCTGCTTGGCCGGGAGCCGGCATGAGCGCCCCGACCCAAGCGGCGGGGGATGTGGTGCCGCTGCGGCAGGCGGTCAGGGCCTGGTTCCTGATCTCGTTGCAGACCTTCGGCGGGCCGGCCGGGCAGATCTCCGTCATGCAACGCCACCTGGTCGACGAACGCCGCTGGATCGGCCAGCACCGCTTTCTGCACGCGCTGAACTACTGCATGCTGCTGCCCGGCCCGGAAGCCCAGCAGCTGGCCATCTACGTCGGCTGGCTGCTCAACGGCGTCCGCGGCGGCCTGATCGCCGGCACCCTGTTCGTCCTGCCCGGCCTGGTGGCGCTGCTCGCGCTGTCCGCGATCTACGTCGGGTACGGCGACACCACCGCGGTCACTGCCGTGTTCGCCGGCCTCGCCCCGGCCGTGGTGGCGATCGTCGCCCAAGCGGTGTGGCGGGTCGGCACCCGTGCCCTGGCCAACCCGTTCCTGGTCGGGTTCGCGGTCGCCGCGTTCGCCGCACTCGCGGTGTTCGGCGTGCCCTTCCCCGTTGTGATCGTCGCCGCGGCGGTAGCCGGCTGGGCCCTACACCGCTGGCGTCGGGTCCTGACCGCCGCGAAAGGACACGGCACCAGCGACGACGGGCCAGCGCCGTTGGTACCCGACGACGCCCTACACCACGACCGGCCCACCACCCGCCGCGCCGCGACCATCCTGGCCGTCGGCCTGCTGCTCTGGTTCGCCCCGGTCGCGGTGGTGGCGGCGACCACCGGCACCGGCAGCGTCTATACCCAGCAGGGCCTGTTCTTCGCCGGCACGGCCGTCGTGACCTTCGGCGGTGCCTACGCAGTCCTGGCCTACGTCGCCCAACGCGCCGTCGAGGACTATGGCTGGCTGTCCACTTCGGACATGGTCCGTGGTCTCGCCCTGGCCGAGACCACGCCCGGCCCGCTGATCATGGTGGTGCAGTTCGTCGCGTTCGTGGGCGCCTACCACAACCCCGGCTCCCTCAACCCGTGGGCCGCCGGGGTGCTCGGGTCGGTGCTGACCTGCTGGGTGACGTTCGTGCCGTGCTTCCTGTTCATCCTGCTCGGCGCCCCGTATGTGGAGCGGTTGCGTGGCAACCGCACCCTGTCGGCGGCACTGACCGGCATCACCGCCGCCGTGGTCGGGGTCATCGCCAACCTCGGCCTCTACTTCGCCATCCACACCCTCTTCGCCACCAACCACACCATCACCACCGGGCCGCTGCACCTGCAGCTGCCCGACCCGACCACCCTCCGGCCGGTACCGGTCGCCATCGCCGCCGTCGCCGCGTTCCTGCTCCTGGCTCGCAAGTGGTCGGTGCTGCGCGTGCTCGGGGTCAGCGCCGGCCTCGGCCTGGCTGCCGCGCTGGCCGGCCTACCCGTCAGCTGAGTGGCATCCGCCGGCTTGACCCTGACGCGGCGTGAGGATCTAGCGTCGTCAACGTGGGTGAACGGTGAGGCTGTACCAAGCCCACGCCGGTGCTGGATCATCGTGGGTGAGGGTGACGCGGAGCGCTTCGGTGTGCGCGGCGACCGGGTTGAGCAGCTCCATGTTCCCGGCCCTCGGTCGGGGGAACAGCACCCGCCGAAGCCCAGCATCAGGGTGTAGACCAGCGTTGCCGCGGCGGTCGCGAGTACCGCGATCGACGCCGCCTTCCCCGCGATGAGCCCGGTGCGAGTGAGTGGGGAGGTGCCGAGGCGGGGACCAGCTGATCTTGCCCAGCGAGATTCATCTGATCGTCACCTGTCGGTTTGCCCCGGTTCTTCGCCGAGGTCATGTCAGATCCATGGATTTCATCGTCGTGGTGGTGATCATCACCGCCCTGGCATTCGACTTCACGAACGGCTTCCACGACACGGCGAACGCGATGGCCACCTCCATCGCGACCGGCGCGCTGCGGCCGCGGGTGGCGGTGGCCCTCTCCGCCGTGCTCAACCTCGTCGGCGCGTTCCTCTCGGTAGAGGTCGCGCGCACCATCTCCGGCGGGATCGTCGACGAGACCGCGATCTCGCCCGCGGTCATCTTCGGCGGCCTCGTCGGCGCCATCCTCTGGAACCTCGTCACGTGGCTGTTCGGCCTTCCCTCCAGCTCGTCGCACGCGTTGATCGGCGGGCTGATCGGCGCCACCTGGATCGCGGCCGGCGGCGGCGCCGTGCAGTTCGGGAAGATCGTGGAGAAGGTACTGGTCCCGGCCGTCGCCTCCCCACTGATCGCGGCACTGATCGCCACCATCGGCACGTTCCTGGTCTACCGGATCACGCGACGGGCGTCCGAGCGCGGCGTGAAGTCCGGCTTCCGGCACGGGCAGATCATGTCCGCCTCGCTCGTCTCGCTCGCACACGGCACCAACGACGCGCAGAAGACGATGGGCCTGATCACGCTCACGCTGATCACGGCGGGTTCGCTGCCGTCCGAGGCCGACCCGCCGCTGTGGGTGATCCTGACCGCCGGGCTGGCCATCGCCGCCGGCACGTATCTAGGCGGGTGGCGGATCATCCGCACGGTCGGTCACCGGATCACGCAGATCGCGCCGCAGCAGGGCTTCGCTGCCGAGACCAGCGCCGCGGCCGTGATCCTCACCTCGTCCCACCTCGGATACCCGCTTTCCACCACCCACGTCGCGTCGGGCGCGGTTGTCGGCGCGGGCGTCGGCAAGCGGCTGGCCGAGGTGCGGTGGGGCGTCGCCGGGCGGATGGCGCTGGCCTGGCTGGTCACACTGCCGGCAGCGGGTGCGGTCGGCGCCGTGGCCGGGCGGGTCGCCGACCTGGGCACCGGCGGCGTGATCGCCGTAGCCGTCGCCGGCACCGCCATGGCTGCGGCGATTTACCTCGCCTCCCGCCGGGACGCGGTAGGCCCGCACAACGTCGCCCAGGTCAACAGCTGAGAGGAGTGGGCCAATGGTCCCCTGGAGCGAACTCGGGCAGATACTCCTCGTCGGCCTCATGGCCGGCGTGGGTGTGGTGGCGCTGTTCGCGGCGGGCATACGCCTGCTGGCCGGCGCCGAAGGCGGCTCCCGGCGGTGGGCCGCGCCGGCGTACGCCTGTTTCGTCCTCTGCGGCGCGGCCGTGCTCTACGGCTTATATACGCTAGTCGCCTGACCACTCACGGTGCTGACCGAGGCCGGCCAGGTGAAGCGGTGTACGGCGCCGAGGTCCGGTGCCGGCGGTGGGTGTCGGGCAGTTGCGGCAAAGATGGCTCAGGGTATGAACACCGAACGGACGCAGTCGTCCTGCTTGTCCTTGAACAGCTGGTAGCCGGTCGGGGCTTCGTCCAGGGGCAGCACGTGGGTGGCGAGGTGCTCGGTGACCAGCTCGCCGCGTTCCATGCGGTCGAGCAGCATGGGGATGTAGCGCTGGCCGTGCATCTGCGCACTGCGCACCGTGAGGCCCTTGTTCATCACCGCGCCGAGCGGAAACTTGTCGACCATGCCGGCGAAGACGCCGAGCACGAAGACGGTGCCGGCCTTCCGGCAGGCGTGGATCGCGTCGCGTACCGCCGACGGCCGGTCCTGCTGCAGCCGCAGCTGCTGCTTGACCTGGTCGTACAGGTACTGCGGGCCGGTGCTGTGCGCTTCCATGCCGACCGCCTCGATGCACACGTCGGGGCCTCGCCCGCCGGTGCGTTCGCGCAGCTCGCCTTCCACGCTGGTGCGGGTGTAGTTGATGGTCTCGGCGCCGATGTGCCGTTCGGTCATCGCCAGCCGGTAGTCGAAGCGGTCAATCACGATCACGCGTTCGGCGCCGAGCAGCACGGACGCTCGCGCGGCCATCTGGCCGACCGCGCCGGCACCCCACACGGCCACGACATCGCCGGGCTTCACGCCGCCGAGGTCGGCGCCCATCCACCCGGTCGGTGCCGAGTCGGAGGCGAACAGGGCGCGTTCGTCGCTGACGCCGTCCGGTATCCGGAAGGCGCCCACGTCGGCGAACGGGACGCGGATGTACTGCGCGTGGCTGCCTTTGAAGCCGCCCATCGCGTGGGAGTAGCCGTAGCAGCCGCCGGGCGCTTGTCCCCACAGCGTTTCGGTGATGGCCGGGTTGGTGTTGCCGTTGTCGCAGCAGGAGTAGAGGTCGTTGGCGCAGAACCAACACTTGCCGCAGGAGATGAACGACGACACGACCACCCGGTCGCCGACGTTGTGGTTGCGCACGTCCGGGCCGACCTCCACGACCTCGCCCAGGAACTCGTGGCCGAGCACGTCGCCGGCCTGCATGAACGGGATGTACCCGCCGAGTAGGTGCAGGTCGGAGCCGCACGTGGTGCTCCGTCGTACCGGACGATCATGTCCTGCCGGTTTTCGATCCGTGGGTCGGGCACCTCGCGTACGGCGACCTCGTTCACGCCCTCCCAGGTCAGGGCCCTCACAGCAGGCCCTCCTCGCGGCCGTGACTGGTCGCGTACCCCAGCGGGCGGTTGAGGATCGTGCGGCGGTTGGACGGGCGGGCGTCCGGGTGGAGCACCTCACCGGTCTCGATCAGGCTCCTGGACTCGCGCAGCGCCCGCCGCACCGCGTGCCGCGGGTCCTGGCCGGTGACCCTCGCGGCCACCGCCGACAGGCCAGTCGGCTCACCATCGCGCAGCCGCACCGCGATCTCGGTACCCCGGCTGCCCGGCGCCGCCCGCAGCTCGACATCAACGGCGTCCCCGAGCTGGGACAAGGGCTCGGGTAGGGGCCCCGCGCGAAGCTCGTCCAACGGCTTGTAGACGGTCAGTACGTGCCAGCGGGTATCGCCGCCGGCGCGCTGTTCTCGGCTCCTCGCCGCGAGAGCCCTACCCGCGAGAGCTGCTCCGGCCGCGCCGAGCGCGCCCACGAAGGCGCCTTTGATCAAGCTCATCCCGTTCACCCCCAAACCCTCTGGATACCCCTTGGTTTACGGGCAAACGTCCGGCGCGAGGTTTATGCCAGATGGTGGCTTCACGCGCGTGCGCCGCGGCTCGGCCTCTGCCGGGACCTCGACGTGGGTTGACCTGGTGGTGCCGCCGGCAGTTGCACGCGGCGACGTCCGATGGTGACGGGCCACGCCCCGGTTCGCCGCGCAGGTGGACGTGCAGGTTTCTCCCACGACGCCGACCGGAACCCTAACGGCGCCGCCTGCTCTCTTGGTGCCCAACACGCACGCGGCGGCGCCACTGACGAGCCGGATCCCGCCCCTGATTTCTCCGACTTGTGCTGCGGCATAAATCGGATTATGCCGAACCACCGGTTATGCCGCGCCCAGCTCGGGTGCCGGCCCCGGAGCGGCATCATCGAGCCTGCGCCTGGCGACCCGTTACCGTTAGTCACGGGCAGCAGGCGGCTTCCCGCGCTCATCGCGGCATAGAAAGACGTCCAGGGGGCGGCGATCGACTGTCCTGCCCGTTCACCGATCATGAACCTCATGGAGGACCAGCAGGCGCCGCAGTCGGCCGAGGGTGAGGCGAAAGTCATCACGCTCTGCGGCTCGACCAAGTTTGAGGCTGAGTTCGCGGAGGTCAACCAGCGGCTCACGATGGAAGGTTGCGTCGTGATCAGCCTCGGAATGTTCAGCCTCCCAGATCTGCCGGACTACGACTGGACAGTCGACAGCTCGGACCTGAAGGCGCGGCTTGGCGGCGTGCACTTCCAAGAGATTCGCATGGCTGACGAGGTGTACATCGTGGATCCGGGCGGCTACTTAGCCTAGCGGGCCGGGCCGCCGTCTGGCTGGATAGCCAGTTCGGCGCGGATGTGGGCCGCGCGGTGGCGGGCCGCGTCCGCCGCTACCGGTTCTCCCAGCGCGGCGTACGCGTCGCTGAGCCGGTGCAGCGTGTCGGATTCGCCGCACCGGTCCGCGTTGGCCCGGTGGAGTTCGAGCGCCCGCTGATAGCAGGACACGGTCTCGGGGTACGAACCTAGGCCGTGCCAAGCTACGCCGAGGCCCGCCCAGGTGGCGGCCAGACCGTACCGGTCACCGGTCTCCTCCAATATGGACAGTGCTTCACGGTTGCGGTCCAGTGCTGTTGCGTGGTCGCCGAGCAGGGAGTGATACCAGGCCACGGTGTTGAGCGCGTTGCCGATGCCGATGGCCTCGCCGGTGATCCGGAACAGATCCAGGGCTCGGGTCGCGTGCCGCAGGGCGGTGGGGAACCGTCCACGACGCTCGGCGAGCCCGGCCAGGCTCAGGTGAGTCCGGGCTGCGCCGGCCGGCGATCCGAGCGCGGTGAACTGCTTGGCGGACTGTTCCAGGTGGACTTCCGCTTCGTCTAGGCGCCCCAGCCCGGCATAGGCCCGACCGAGGCTGCGGTGTGTGAAGGCCAGCGCGGCTGGGTCCGCCAGGCGACCTGCGGCCACCAGCGCGACTTCGTGTGCGGCGGCGGCATCGGCCCAGTGGCCCCACCGGTTCAGGTACTCCAGCGCCGCCCAGGCGAGCTGCCACGCATGCCGGTCCAGGCCGGTGTCGGCCGCCACGCCGACCGCCGCGACCAGGGCCGGCCGCTCGGCGGCGAACCAGACGAGCGCGGCGGGCCGGTCGGCCGGCGGCACGACGACGGTGTCCGGGCCGGGCGGATCCAGGGGCAGCGCGAAGCGGGACGGGATCACCAGCCGATCTGCCGCGTAGGCCGTGTGCAGCAGGTGGTCGAGCATCCGGCGGCGGGCCGCCGCGACGTCGTCGTCTGCATCCGCCCCGGCCAACTCGTGCGCGTACACCCGGAGCAGGTCGTGCCGCGTATAGCGGTCGGGTCCGAGCACCGTGACCAGGCAGGCCCGGACCAACTCGGCCAGCGGCGACCCGACTGGGCCACCGGCGAGGCTCGCCGCGACCGCCGCGCCGAACTCGGCGGTCGGGTACTGCGCCAGCAGCCGGAACAGCCGGGCGGCGGCCGGGCTGAGGAGGCGGTACGAGCCGGCGAACACAGCCCGGATGTCGGTCGCCGGGTCCGTACCCGCCAACGGGTCCAAGCCATCGGCGGCACGCCACTCGGTAGCGAGCGCGGCCAACGACGGCGCCGCGCCGGCCCGAGCCGCAATCACCGCGAGCGCGAGCGGCAGGCCCGCGCACCGCTCGACGATCTCGTCGACCGCCGCCGGCTCGGCGGCGACTCGATCCTCACCCAGGCGAGCGGCCAGCAGCGCCCGCGCCCCGATGGGATCGAGCAGGCCAACCGCTACCGGCCGGGCGGCCTGACCCGCGACCAGACCGGTCAGCGGGTCACGGCTGGTCACCACCACGAACGCCGAGGAGGTACCGGGCAACAGCGGCCGGACCTGCGCGGCGTCCCGGGCGTTGTCCAGCAGGATCAGCATCCGCCGCCCGGCGACGAGGCTGCGATAGCAGCCGACCCGCGCGTCCAGGTCGGCCGGGATCCGATCCGGGGGCACGCCTAACCCGTCGAGGAGCACGAGCACGGCGTCGTCCGGCGGACGCGGTTCACCCACCGGCTCGAAGCCCCGCAGGTTGAGGTAGAGCTGGCCATCCGGGAAGCGGCTAGCGACCCGATGCGCCCAGCCAACCGCCAGCGCCGTCTTCCCGACGCCGGCCGGGCCGGACAGGACCGCGATGACCGGCCCGGCACCCGCCGAAGCCACCGCCGCGTCCAATATGGACAGCTCAGTACTACGCCCGGCAAGCACGCCGAGAGCCGGTGGAAGCTGGGCCGGAAAGTCCACAAGAGACGGTGCCCTCGACCGCGCCGCAGACTCGAAGCGGGTCCGCACCGGCCCGGACAGGCCGCATGCGTCGGCGATGCGCCGCACGGTCTCGGCGCGCGGTCGCCGCACCTGGCCCCGTTCCAGGTCCACGATCGCGCGGGCGCTGACCCCGCTAGCCGCGGCCAGCTCCTCCTGCGTCAGCCCGGCGCCGCGGCGAGCCGACCGCACCAGCTCACCGAAACTGCCGATCAAACTGCCACCCATACTGCCTGGTCCGCTCCCTGACCCCTGGCCAGACTGGCCCGGTGGACATCACTGACATGGTCGACCGTCGCCGCCTGCTGGCCGGATCCGCGGCCGGCGCCGCCGCCCTCACGCTCCAAGCGTCAACGCCACCGTCCCGCGCCAGCGACCGCTTGCGGGGCAAGCCCGGTACGTCCGGGGTCACCCTGCGCTGGCTGGGCAACAATGCCTGGGAGATCACCTTCGGCGGTACTACCATTCTGATCGATCCGTGGGTGACCCGCTTCCCCACCGGCACCTACCACGGCGGCACCCGGCCGGACACACCGTTGTCCACCGACCCCGCCATTGTCGACCGGTACATCACCCGGGCCGACCTGATCCTAATCGGACACGGCCACTTCGACCACATCGCCGACGTGCCGTACATCGCAACCCGGACCGGGGCCGCCGTGCTCGGCACCGAATCCCACGTCAACCTCCTGCAGCGGATGAACGCCCCGGCCACCCAACTGGGCACGGTACGCGGCGGCGAGTACCTGCAGTACGACGGTTTCACCGTCGAGGTGTTCCCGTCCCTGCACTCGGTCACCGGTACCGAGACCACCAGGAACAAACAGATACCCTTCCCCGGCACCCGGCCTGGCCCGCCCGGCGACATCCCCCTACCGCGGACCGTCGCCGACCTCGTCGAGGGCGGCACCCTCGCGTACCAGATCACCGTCGCCGAACGGTTCCGCTTGTTCGCGTTGAGCACCGCCAACTTCATCGGGTCCGAACTCGCCGGCCTGCGTCCGGACCTGGCCATCGTGCCGGTCGGCGGGCGCGGCGTCCACGGCTACGTGGACCGGCTCATGCGCCTGCTCGACCAGCCCACCTGGGTGCTGCCGACCCACTGGGACGACTTCGACCTACCGCTGGACGCCCCAGCCCAGGACTTCGGCGCCCTCCAGCCACTGCGGGACGCGGTAGCCGCGGCCAGCCCACGCACCACCTTCGTCCAACTCGAACACGGGCAGGCCATCACGCCCTGAGCCCCCGCGAGCACAACGGCGACCACCCCTCGTCGTCCCCAGGCCGCACGGTCCGCAGCTCGAGCAAGTAAGCGCCGGCCGCATGCAAAGGCCGGCGGCCAACACCGCTACCCCCAACGGCCGCACCACATAGCAACGGCTGATGCCTCAACCTCATGAAACGACACACCGGACGCCTCAGCTCGGCGTGACTGCCTCGACATCAGCGAGACAGGACACGGAACTCGCGAACATCGAAAGTGATGAGATCTCGCTGGCTTCCGAATTCAGCGACATCTGGCCCCGGAAACTCGCGAGCAAAACCACGCCCCCGCGGTCGCCCGTCGTGTTCTCGGGCCTGATGACCTACTACTAGTCGCGGGCCAGGCTGTCGAGCCACTCTTGTGACCAGGTGAGCTTCCCCGCTTCGATGTCGTTGATGATGGAGCGGATCCAGTGCAGCTCGGTGCGGTAGATAGCGATGCGGTATTCGTCTTCGATGAGAAACAGCCGGGGTACGGATTCGACGGCTGCGGTGAGTTCAGCCTCTGCCTGGGTGATCACGTCGGTGAGTGCCGCGGCCCGCTGCCGCAGCTGGTGGAGCGCGTTGGCGGGAGTGGTCGCTGAGATCGTCGCGAGTGCGGCGGGGAACTCCGGAAACTCGCGCGCCGGGGTGGAGAGCATCGCGTCGAGCCACTGCTGCAGGGTGGCCCGGCCGTGTTCGGTGATCTCGTAGATGGTGCGGTCGGGCCGTCCGGTGGATCGTTGTGTCTTGTGTACGCGGACGAGGCCGTCGCGTCGTAGCCGGTCGACGCTCTGGTAGACGCTGTTGGTCCGGATCACGTTGACCACGCTGTTCTTGCTGCGTTCCCTGATCAGTTGCCGCATTCGGTAGGCATGCATCGGCTCTTCGAGCAGGAGGGCGAGCAGCACCGTGGCCAGGGGTGACGAGCGGGTCACGCTGTCGGTCATGGTCACCATCATTGCAGTGCCTTAGGGCGAAACCCTGATAGCCATAATATGGTTGACCATGCCATGGTCAACGCATGAGGAGCAGCCCTTACCTAGTCGCCGTTCCGTTCACCGTGATCGTCTATGGCTTGTCGGCCGCGTCGAGCGGGCTTGGCGCATTGGCGCTGCTAGCTGGCGCGGTCGGCCTCGCCTGGGCGGTTGTGGCGGGCCGGCTGGCCCGGCGGATCGGTCGGCGCGAGCAGGTTCGCGCGAAGGTAGAGGACGCGCTGGTCTTCGGCGGCGTCGTGGCGACCGCGTTTCTGATGTGCGGCGGCATCATGATGATCCTGCTGATGGGCGCCGCCTTGAATGAACCGTCGACCAGCTATCAGACGCTGTCGGCGATGATGGCCCCGACTCTGCCGTCCTTCATCATCGCGAACAACGTACTGGAGCTGATCGTGGCGCCAAGCATGGTGTTCGTGGGATGGCGGCCGGGTCGGCGGCGAACGTTACTGCTGGCCGCGTTCGCGGGTTTCTTCGTGGTGCGGATCTGGACTTACCTTGTTTACGCCGAACGACGCACCCAGACCGCCACCGGCCCGCTCTCGGCTGATGACGTGCAGTGGTACAAGGACACCCTCGTCGTGGACTACCGCCCAGCGTTGCTGGGCCTGGTCCTCGTTCTGTTCCTCA
>Ga0272482_10000188_pt1 | contig 19755 bp, 12 predicted proteins | sample RVTome_8_FD_192427 | JGI IMG/M metagenome (GOLD analysis project Ga0272482, IMG submission 192427) | Soil microbial communities from uranium-contaminated site in the Upper Colorado River Basin, Wyoming, United States - RVT160D0 (version 2) ...
CAAGCCCGTTACCGGGAGACGGCCAGCGCACGCACCAGCACCGGCCACCGAGAGCGGTCGTCGCGGATGCTGCGGCTGATCTCCACGTGCACGAACGGGGTGTCGCGCTCAGCGGCGTCGCGACCCTGCTCGTTCGTCTTTCCCTCCAACCGACCGCAGTCCTGACGCCACGACCGGCACACCTCGAAGTCCGCGTCAGCAAGGCGTTCCGCCACCCGGCGCACCACCGGACCGTCGTCGCCGGCGCCCGGGGAGAGCACCACGTCGGCGTCCGGGAGGTTGTCGTCGTGGAAGCCGTGCAGCTGGATCTGGGGTAGGTCGCGGGCGGCGAAGTCCTTGGCCACCGCGTGGAACATCGAGTCGGTGCGGTGGGCAACGTCGCCAGCGGAGTCCTCGACGCGGCGGTGCGTGCCGGCGACCGCCAGCACCGAGCCAGGCACCTCCCGGTACAGCGCCACCCCGAGTTCCTCCGTGTGCAGGTCGGAGTTGGGGTGCGGCACCTCGATCGCCAACCGAACCGGGGCGGACAGGTCGATCAGGTACCACCCCCATGCCCGCTCGTCGGACGCGTTGACCGCGAGGCCGAACCGGCGGCCGGTCGCCGCGTCGACGCCGGTGCGGACCGTGTAGCCGAGGTCGGCAGCGCCGGCCGTCGACTCCCCCGCCGCCACCGCCCGCAGGAGCGACAGCAGCTGACGTCGCTCGGCCCGCGTCGGTGCCCGGTAGGACGCGTCGTCGTCCAGGCCGGCGGCGAACTCACGTACCTCGGAACCCAGGTCGACCTCGGCTGCGGCGCGGGGTGCTGGCGGTTCCTCGCGTGCCACCAGCAGGAACGTCGCGCCGACGAGCACGGCGACGAGGCTCACCCACAGGACGGGTCGGCGGAGTCCACTCATCGGCGCGGAGTGTAGATGGCCCCGCCACGAACACCGCCGCAGAACGGCCGAACCGCTTCGGGGTTCCCGTACGTATAGATCACGACATCCCCGACCACGGATCAGGATGAAACGCGCAACCATGGCAGTCCGAGCCAGACGACCGCGCCGCCCCAAGCCGGGGCACGCGTTGACCGACCAGTTGCCGGAGAGCGGCTTCCCGTCGGGGGTCAGCACACCGTCCGTCACCGTCCTCGTCCTGTTGTTGCTGCACGCCGGCCTGTGCGCGGTGCTGCTCGACGGCCGCGAGGCCGGCACGGTGCCCGCCGCCATCGCCGAGTCGCAGGAGCAGCTCGTCCGCGGCGCCGGGTCCGCCATCGGCGCCTCGGCCAGCCAGGGCATCGCCGACCTCCGCGCGGCGACCGCCGTGCCGGCGGCGAACCCGGAGGACCTGCTGACGAGACTGCTGCAGACCGGCAACTGGCGGGGCGCCGCCGTGGTGGACGCCGGCACCCGTGCACTGGTCGCGGCCCGTGGCGAGCCGGTCGCCGTGCAGTCCCTTCCGGCGACCGTGACCGGCACGACCGTCACCCCGGTGGTCGGCGCCGACGGCGCGCTGCGGGTGGTCGTGGCCGAGGCGCTGCCCGACGCGCAGCTCCTCGTCGCCGCGCGGGGCAGCAGGCTGCCGAACTCCACGGTCGGCGGCGACCTGCGCGAGACGCTGCTGCTCACCACCAGCTCCGGCCAGGTGATCGACTCGCGCGGCGCCCCGCCAGCGCCGGCCGACAAGGACGTCACGCGGCTGGTCCAGCTGGCCAGCGCCACCGCGGCCGCCGGGGACTACGGCAACCTGACCGGCCGGACGGTCACCGGGCCGGACGGCGGCGCCGAGCAGCCCGCCGTCGTGTCCGCGCCCGTGTCGTCGTCCCAGGTCGACGGGACGCTGGGCCTCGCCGTGGTGTCGGTGGTCCGTGCTCCCGTGTCCGCACCAGGCCCTGGTGGCCACGGTCTCGTGCCGGCCGTCGCGCTCGGCTTCGTCGCGTTGTTCGGGTTCGTGCTGCACCGGCGCGTGCTCGTCAACCCGATCCGGCGACTACGGACCGACGCGTTGTTCATCGCCGAGGGCAGGCTGATGACCACCCGCATCCGGCGTTCGCGGACCCGCGAGGTGGACCGGATCGCCGCCGCGTTCGAACACTGCCGCGCCGAGCTGGGCGGCACCCCGGTCCGCGTCCGCAAGCGGCGCCGCAGGGGGATCGCCACCTCACTCGCGACCGCGCTCACCGCCGCCGCGGTCCTCGCCTGGTCGGCGGGTGTGCTGGTGACCCTCGGCAGGACCGACGTCGCCGTGCCCGACGTCGTGGTGACCGGCGCCCGCAACCAGACGACCGCGGCGACGGAGGCGTTGCGGCGCAGCCTCAACGACGGACTCGCCGACCTGACGTCGTTCGCCGCGCTCGCCGGCGGGTCCCCCGACGTTGGCGCGAGCCTGGACGACCTCGTCGCCGGCCAGTCCCGGTACCGCAGCGTGTACCTCGTCGACCGGGCCGGCCTGGCCAGCGCCGTGGTCGGCCGCCCACCGCTGCGGGTGGTCGAGCCACTGCCGGCCACCCCCGGCCTCCGCCTGCGGGAAGGCACCGCGCCGGTGCCGGTGCTGTTCGCCAACACCCCACTGCCCGACGGCCGCGCGCTCGTCGGCGAGTTCGACCTCGACCACATCGGCAGGCTGCTCGCCCGCGCGCCTGGCACGGTCACGCTGGTCGACCGGGAGCTGCGCACGATCGCGGCGACCGGCGGCTTCGTCGCGTTCGCCGGCCTCGGCGCCGAGCTGCGCGACAGCGCCGTCGCCGCCGGCAAGGGCGAGCCGGTCGCCGGCACGCAGGAGGGCACGAACGGGCAGGCCGTCGTCGTGTCCGCGCCCGTGCGTGGCGGCGTGAGCGGTGACCTGGGGTGGACCGTCGTCGCCGAGCAGCCGGTCAGCGACCTCGCGTTGCCGGGCAACGAGGAACGCCGCAACGCCATGGTCGCCGCGCTGGTGGCCGCGTTGCTCGCGCTGCTGCTGTTCGGCTGGCAGCACCTGTTGCTGATCCGGCCGCTGCGGCGGGTCGCCGCCGCGGCCGACGAGATCGTCGCAGGGCGGCACGGTTCGGTGATCTACCCGCAGCACCAGGACCAGATCGGCACGATCGCGTCGTGCCTGGAGATCTGCCGGCAGGCCATGACCGAGGGGGTGCGCAGGCTCGGTGGCGTGCGCAGGCCGAGCGGCGCGGCGACCGACGCGACCGAGCTGATGGCCTCGGTCTCCGGCGCCGGGTCCCGCGCGCCGGCACGGCCAAGTCCTCGACCGCGGCCCAGCTCGGCGCGGCGGGGCCGCTGATGCTCTTCCTGTACTGCGTGCTGGTCGGCGGGTGTGTCGTGCTGCTGCTCGGCGGGCGCATCGAACAACGCCGCCACTTCGCCAACCTGGACCGGATCCCGAACCGGATCATGATCAACGGGATTCGCGGCAAGAGCTCGATCACCCGGCTGTGCGCGGGCGCCCTGCGTGGCGGCGGGTTGGTGACCGTCGCGAAGACGACCGGCACCGCCGCCCGGTTCATCCACCCGGACGCCAGTGAGGAGCCGGTGTACCGCAAGTTCGGGATCGCGAACGTGATCGAGCAGGTCGGCATCGTGCGGCGGGCGTCGGCGTACCGGCCGGACGCGCTGGTCATCGAGTGCATGGCGGTGATGCCGGACCTGCAGGAGATCAGCCAGGACAAGCTGATCCGGTCGAACATCGGGGTGCTGTGCAACGTCCGGGAGGACCACCTCACCGAGATGGGGCCGACGCTCGACGACGTCGCGCGGTCGCTGTCGCGGACGATGCCGGCCGGTGGCGTCTGCGTGACCGCGGAGCGGGAGCGGTTGCCGTTGCTGCGGCAGGAGGCCGCGCGCCGCGAGTGCGAGCTCGTCGTCGTCGAGCCGGAGTCGGTCACCGACGAGGAGATGGCCGGGTTCAGCTGGATCACGTTCAAGGAGAACGTGGCGATCGCGCTGGCGGTGGCCGAGCTGCTCGGCGTGAACCGGTCCTCGGCGCTGGCCGGCATGTGGGCCGCGCCGCCGGACCCCGGCGTGCTGGAGGTCAAGCGGTACGCGGTGGCCGGCAAGCTGCTGCGCGTCGCCAACGTGTTCGCGGCGAACGACCCCCAGTCGACGCTGATGAACGTGCGGCAGCTGCTCACGTCCGGCGGGATCGAGCGGCCACTGCATCTGGTGATCAACTGCCGGCCGGACCGGGTGGAGCGCAACGGTCAGATGGGCGCGCTGGTCGCGGACCTCAAGCCGGAGCGGGTCGTGCTGATCGGCGCCCCGACCCGCAGCGCGAAGGTGACGATCCCGCAGAAGTGGCACGACACGATCGTCGACCTCGGCGGCGCCCGCGACGCGACCGAGCTGGTGGACGAGATCGTCCGCGGCATCGAGGAGCAGGCGTCGCTCGTCGCGGTCGGCAACATCCACGGACAGGGCGAGCTGCTGCTGGCACAGCTCGCCACCCTGCCGGCGGCGACGCCGGACGCGGCACCAGTACCGACAGTCAGGCCGGTCCCGACCGCCGACCAGGAGGAGGCTCCGCTGACCCCGACGGCGGTCGCACGAGAGCACGTCAGGCCGACCCCGAGGCCGGTCGAGCAGGTCGGACCAGTCCCCACCCGCGACCGACCGGTCACGCGGAAACCCAGTGCCTGGGAGGAGATCCGGCCGCTCTCCGCGGTGGAACACGATCCACGCGACGACCAGCGGCCGCGGCAGGCGCCCCGTGCCGACCAGCTCGGCAGGCCGATCCCCACGGTCGGGCGGGAGCTGCGGGATCGGCCGTGGCCGACCCCGTACCCCCGGTCGCGGCCCCAGCTGGAGCCGGTCACGCGGCCGCTCCCCCGGATCCGGCCCCGGCGTGAGCCGTGATCGACTACGGTCTGCCACCCGAGGTGGCGACGCTCGGGTTGGCCATCGGGTTGTTGTTCTCGCTGGTGTGCTACCTGACCACCAACCTGTCCCCCGGCGGCATGATCACGCCGGGCTGGGTGGCGCTGACGCTGGTCGAGGACTACCGGCGGGCGGCCATCGTGGTGCTGATGACCGCGTTGACGTTCGGCGCGAGCAAGCTGCTCCAGCGGGCGGTGATCCTCTACGGCAAGCGCCTGTTCGCCGCGGTGGTGCTCACCGGCGTGATGTTCCAGAGCACGCTGTTCCTGTTGGTCCAGCAGGACTTCCCGCTGCTGTTCGCGCACCAGACGCTCGGGTTCGTCGTGCCGGGGCTGATCGCGTACCAGCTGGTCCGGCAGCCGCCGGTGTCGACGTTGCTCGCCACCGGCACGGTCAGCTTCGCGAGCTACGGGGTGCTCGCCAGCGGGGTGCTCATCGGGCTGGTGCCGGCGATTTGAACCAACCGTCCCGTGGGGACGTGCGTGATGGCATGGCCTCCACTGATCGACCTACCCGTAGGGCGCTGCGCGCGGGTGTGGTGCTCGCGGTGATCGGACTGAGTGGTTTCGGCGTGGTGCAGTTCGCCCGCCAGCAGGCGGGTGACGCCGCCTCGGCCGCGCCGCAGGCGACCGCGCTGGCGATCCAGGGCGCCGGCGACACGGCGGCGCCACCAGCCGGCGCCACCGGCGCGCCGGCCGCCGGACCACGCTTCGACCGCCTCGCCAACCCGGGCAGAACCGTGGTGCGTGACCAGACGGGCGCGGTGGCCGCCACCTTCACCGACGGCGCGCGGACCGTGGCGTTGACCGGTCCGGCACGCACGTTCACCGAGCCGAGGTTCACCGACGCGACCGTCACGACGACGACCTGGGTCCGGCTGGCGCCGGAGGTGTGGGCGCCCGGCGCGGAGAAGGCGCCGTGGTTCGCCGCGTGGTTCGAGAAGGCGCGACAGGACACCAGCCCGGACGTCTTCGCGACGGCGATGCAGTACTTCGACGGCGCCGGCGCAGCGCAGGACAACGAGGGCCTCCAGTTCAGCGGCGACGCGATCTTCGGGCCGGTGGAGCCGGCGGGCGTCGCACGCCTCGAACAGTCCGACTTCCTCGACTACCTGGGGATCTCCTACCAGTTCCCGGACTTCGGCAGGAAGTCGCCGAAGCCGGACCACGCCGGCGCGCTGGACTGCTCCGGCTTCGTCCGGATGGTCTACGGCTACCGGCTCGGCTATCCGCTGCTCGGCACGAACGACGCGGGGCCGGGACTGCCCCGTCGGGCCTACGCCATCGCACAGGACGGCCCCGGGGTCACGCTGATCCCCAACACCGGCGCCCGCGTCACCGCCTATGACGCGCTCCAACCGGGTGACCTGGTGTTCTTCGAGGTGGAGGGCAGCCCCGACGAGCTGGATCACGTCGGCATCTTCGTCGGCATCGACTCCTCGGGGCACTACCGCTTCATGTCGAGCAGGGAACGGGCGAACGGCCCGACGTTCGGCGACCTCGGCGGCACCTCGCTGCTGGACGACGGCGGCATGTACTCCAGGGCCTGGCGCGCCGCCCGCCGGATCTGACCGGTTCCGCCCATCCGGGCAGACCACGCAAACCACGTGGTTTCCACGGGTGACGCGAGTTCCGGCACCTGGCAACGTCCTGCGGCATGAGCGCAGGAGCGTCCGGGGTGGTGGGCTCCCAGGTGGTTGGCACCCAGATGGACGACCTGTGGTGGGTGCCGGCGCTGGCGCTGCACGAACGGTGTGCCGCGCCGCTGCCGGCCCCGGTCGCCGCCGCTGCCGGAGTGCTCGAGCGGTGGCGGGACTGCTACGGGCTCGAGGGGCTCGCCGGCTGGCTGGCCGACCTCGGGCTCGACGAGGCCGGACTTGCCGGGTTGCTCCTCGAGCCCCCGGCGAGTGTCGCGGCCCGCGTGGCCCGGCCGGGGTGGGTGTTCGCGGTCGAGCGGGCGCTGCGGTCGGCAGAACCGGTCACCGGCGTGGTGCCCGAGGACTGGCAGGACGCGTTCGCGCTGCCGCTGCGGCCGTTGGTCGCCGACGCCGCCACCCGGTTCGCGACGGCCGCCGGACCGGACGTCGACACCGGCGGGGTGACGCGGTCGTTCGAGACGTGGCTGTCCCGGCGGCTGGTGGGCATCGCGGCCCGCACGTTCGTCGCCCAGCTGCACGAGTCGCGGGAGACCCTCGACGGCGCCGACTCGCGGGCACGGTTCGCCGACTTCGTCCGGAGACTCGCGGGACCCGACGGACTCACGGCGTTGTTCGCGCGCTACCCGGTGCTGGCGCGGCTGCTCGGGCAGACCTGCGAGCTGGCCGTCGAGGCCGGCGTGGAGCTGCTGACCCGGTTCGCCGCCGACCGGGCGGCGGTCGTGGCGCGGCTGCTCGACGACATCGACCCGGGCGCGGTCGTGCGGGTCGTGCCCGGACTGGGTGATCCGCACCAGCAGGGTCGTTCGGTGTCGATGGTGGTGTTCGCCGACGGCCGCCGGGTCATGTACCGGCCGCGCGACGTCGGCACGCACGTCGTGTTCGGCGAGCTGGTGGCACGGTTGAACGACGCGGCGCCCGGACTCGAGCTCCGCTGCGCCACCGTCCTCGCCCGGCCCGGCTACGGGTGGCTCACGCACATCCCGCACCGGCCGATGACCGAGAGCGCCGAGGTGGACCGGTTCTACCGCAGGCAGGGCGCGTTGCTGGCGCTGCTCCACGTGCTCGACGGCGCCGACATCCACTGCGAGAACCTCATCGCCTGCGGCGACCAGCCGGTGCTCATCGACGTCGAGACCCTGTTCCACCCCGACCTGCCGCACCCCGGGGTGCCGACGGAGGACCCCGCGACCAGGGCGTTCGGCGCGTCGGTGCACCGCACGGCGCTGCTGCCGTTCCCCGTCGTCGGCGAGAACGGGGTGCTCGACATCTCGGGGCTTGGTGGCGACGCCGGCGGACTGACGCCGATGAACGTCGTCGGCTGGGACTTCGCCGGCACCGACCGGATGCGGCTGGCCAGGCGGCCCGTGCCGTACGCAGGCGCACGCAACCGGCCCCGGCTCGGGGACCGGCCGGCCGACCCCGTCGAGCACGAAACCGCGCTGCAGCAGGGGTTCCGGGTCGCCTACAACGCGATCATGGTGCAGCGTGCCGAGTTCGCGGCGCACGTCGAGGCGTGTGCCGGCGTGGAGGTCCGGGTGGTGGTCCGCCCGACCGAGCGGTACGCGTTCCTCCTCGACGAGTCGACCCACCCCGCGCTGCTGCGTGACGCGCTCGACCGCGACCTCACCTTCGGCGAGCTGTGCCACCAGTCGGCGGCGGACCCCGTGCGGCGCAGGCTGGTGGTCCACGAACTGGCGGACCTGTGGGCCGGGCAGGTGCCGCTGTTCACCGGGCGGCCAGGGTCGCGCAGCCTGTGGACCTCGGCAGGCCACCGGGTCGACGACCTGCTCGACCGGAGCGGCGGCGACGGCGCCACGCGGAAGCTGCTGGACATGGGTGAGGCCGACCGGCGCACCCAGTCGTGGGTGATCGCGGCGGCGCTGGCGACCCGGCGGCGGGTGACGACGGCACACCAGCAGGCCGAGGAGGAGCACACCGGCGCCGAGACCGTGCCGGTGCCGCTGGCCGGCTCTGGCGCGTACCCGCAGCGTCTGCTGGTGGCGGCGTGCGCCATCGCGGACCAGGTCGTCGCGCGGAGCCAGGCCACGGAGGACCGGGTGAACTGGCTCGGTCTCCAGCTGGTCGACCGGCGGCAGTGGGCGGTGCTGCCGATGGGCGCCGGCCTCGCCGACGGGTACCTCGGCGTCGCCCTGTTCCTGGCCCAGCTCGCGGGGATCAGCGGCATCGCCAGGTACGCGGACACGGCCCGCGCCGCGACCACCGCCGTGCCGGCGCTGCTCGACCGGCTCGCGGACCGGCCCGACCTGGTCGCCGTCGTGGGCCGGGGTGGGCTGCGTGGGCTCGGCGGGCTCGCCTACGGACTGGCCAGGCTCGCCACCCTCCTCGACGACGCCGACCTCCGGACCTGGGCGGCGACCGCCGTGGACCTCGCGGCCGGCGCGCCGAACCGGCCGGGCTGGGTCGACGGCAGTGCCGGGTGCCTCGCCGCGATGACCGCCGTGGCCGAGGAACTCGGTCTGCCATCGGCACGGCGACTCGCCGCCGAGTGCGCGGACCAGACCGCGGCGCACGTGGCCGGCGCCGACCTGCCGGCCGGGTTCGCCGACGGCTGGGCCGGTGTCGCGACGGCGTTGACCGACGCCGGCCCCGCGTACGCCGGCGCGGCACGGCACGCGCGCGACCGGCTGGCGGCCGAGGACACGGCCACCGCGACGCCGGCCTGGTGCCGGGGCGCCGCCGGGCTCGCGATCGCCCGCGGCGACCAGGATCCGCGACGGGCGGCGAGTGCGCTGCTCGACCGGCCGGTGCTGCGTGACCTCAGCCTGTGCCACGGCGAGCTCGGTGTGCTGGAGGCCGCCACCGTGCTCGCCGAGCGCACCGGGGACCGCACGATCGCCGTCGCCGCCCGGCGCCGCGCCGGGTCGGTGCTCGCCGCGCTCGACCGGTACGGCCCCACCTGTGGGACACCGGGATCGGTGTCGACGCCCGGCCTGCTCACGGGCTGGGCCGGAATCGGGTACGGGTTGCTGCGGGTGGGTTTCGCCACCCGTGTGCCGTCCGTCCTGCTGTTGCGACCACGTCGAACTCACGGAGGGAAGAACGACCATGTATGACACCCACCCCACCCCCGCAGGACCGGCCACGAGCGAGGACCCGCTCGGCCCGGTCGCGACGATGTCCTCGACGCACCCGGTGACCTTCGGCGCGCGCGAGGCCGCGCTCGCCGGGGTCGGCAGCGACGGTGACCAACCGCCGTCGGCCGCGTTCACCTGGCACATCACGTGCTCGTCCATCACGCTCGCCAGCGGAGCAGCGCAGGACGGCGACCAGACCTGAATCATCGCGCGCACAGCCCACCGGCCGGGCGCGCATCTGGCGGATAGACCGGTCCTGCGCCCCGTGGAAGGGTCTTCTCATGGGGAGCAGGTCACCGGTCATTGTTGGTCGTGGCAAAGAGATCCACGACATCCGCGACGCTCTCGACGCGGCCCGCTCCGGCCGGGGCCGCACGGTTTTCCTCGTCGGGGAAAGCGGAATCGGGAAATCGCGGTTGGCGGCTGCGGCCGCGGAGCTCGCGTTCGACGCCGGCATGCGGCTGATGCGTGGCCGGGGCACCGTGATCGGCCCGATGGTGCCGTTCCGGTCGCTGACCGAGGCGCTGTTCTCGTTGTCCCGCGACGAGAACCCGGTCGACGTCGAGGCACTCGGCCCGTACCGGCCGATCCTCGCCCGCCTCGTCCCCGACTGGGGTGAGCCCGCGACCCGCGACGCCGGGTCGGTGGTCGTGCTCGCGGAGGCGGTGCTGCGGCTGACCGGGCTCGCCGGACGCGGCTGCGGCTGCCTGCTCACGCTGGACGACCTGCAGGACACCGACGCGGAGACGCTCGCGGTCGTCGAGTACCTGATCGACAACCTGGACCGGCAGCCGACGACGGTGATCGGCACGATCCACTCCGAGCCGTCCCCGGCGCTGCGGATGGCGCGGCTCGCGGCCCAGCGCGGCACGGCGGTCCTCGTCGAGCTGGACCGGCTCAGCCGCGAGGAGATCGGCCAGCTCGCGGCGGCCTGTCTCGGCGCACCAACCGCCGACGTGCCGGAACCGGCGATCGACCTGCTGTGGGCTGGCAGCGCGGGCAGCCCGTTCCACGCCGAGGAGCTGGTCACCGGGATGGTGGACGGCGGGTTGCTGGTGTCGCGCGGTGGCCGGTGGCACACGGGTGAGCAGCTCCAGACCCGGCTGCCGGAGACGTTCGCGCGGAGCCTCGCCCGGCCGGTCGACCTCCTCGAGCCACGCGCCAAGGAGCTGCTGTCCATGGCCGCCATGATCGGCAACCGGTTCCCGCTCGCCGCGGTGCGGGCGGCCACCGGCCTGACCGACCGGGACCTGCTGAGCTACCTGCACGAGGAGACCGCGGCCCAGCTCGTCGACGTCGACGAGCAGACACCCGACTGGTACGGGTTCCGGCACCGGCTCATCCGCGAGGCACTGCTCACCACCCTGTCCGCCGCCGAACGTGCCGCGCTCGCCAGGAAGGCCGCCGACACGTTGCCCGCGGTGTACCCCGGCCTGCCTGGCGAGTGGTGCCAGGTCACCGCGACGCTCCTGGTGGAGGCGGGCGACACGATGGCGGCCGGCCGCCTGTTCACCGAGGCGGGCAGGCGCGCGCTCGAACAGGGCGCCGCCGACTCGGCCGTCGCGCTGCTGGACCGCGCGTGGGAGCTGCTGCCACCCGGCGACAAGTCGGCACGCGCCGACACGATGGAGTCCTCGCTCTACGCGCTGGCCGAGGGCGGGCTGGTGGAACGGGCGCTGACCTCGATCGGCATCCTCGACCAGCTCGGCGGCGGGCTCGACCCCCGGCGCCGGGCGCGGCTGCACACCCGGCTGGCCTGGGCGGCGGTCGTCGCCGGGCAGACCGCGCAGAGCATGGCCCAGCTCGACGCCGCGCGGGCGCTGCTCGGCCAGGACGCGTCGGCGGAGGACACCGCCCCGGTGGACGTCGTCGCGGCACACGTCGCGCTCGACATCGGTGGCCAGGAACAGTTCGACGTGGCGGAGGCCCTCGCGCGCAAGGCCGCGGCCGTCGCGGAGGCGGCGCCGCTGCCGGTGGTCGCGTGTCAGGCACTGCAGCTGCTCGGGGCCGTGGTCCGCGCCCGCGACCCGGCGGGCGCGACCGCCCACCTTGAGCGGGCGCACGCCGTCGCCGTGCAGCACGACCTGCCGATCTGGGTGATCCACTCGTTGGTGCGCCTCGGCAACGACGACGCGCTGCGGGAGGCCGACGTCACCCGGCTGGAACAGGCGCGCGAGCAGGCCGCCAGGGTGGGCGCGGTGTCGGCCAGGTACCTGGCGGAGACGGTCATCGCGTCGCACACCGTGCTGCTCGGCGACTTCACCACGGCGGCGGGACTGCTCGACCAGGTCATCGTGGCGTCCCAACGGTTGAAGCTGCGGGACACCACCCACCAGGCGCTGGTCGCCAGCGCGATGCTCGCCGCCCACCGCGGCCGGCGCCGCGACATGGACCAGGCACTGGCCCGCTTCCGCGAACTGGACGGCGACGTGCTGCCGATGTACGCGTCCCGCGTGCACGGGTTGGTGCGTGCGGTGTGCGCGCTGTTGGAGGAGGACCGGCCCACCGCGCGGGACGAGCTGGACCGGGCACTGCACGCGGAGGAGACCAGCCCGTCGATCTTCCAGCTCAGCGGGCGCCACGGCCTGCGCCTGCTCCTGCTGGCGGTCGACGGCGACCTGGACCCGGCCACGTTCGACGCCGTCACGGCCGATCCGGCTGGCCGCCTCCGGTGGGACCGGCAGTTCGCACTGCTCGCCCGCGCGGTACTCGCGGGCCGTTCTGGTCGAGTCGCCGCGGCGACGGCGGACGTCGCCGCGGCCATGCGCGCGGGTGCGCCGTTTGGGATGGGCCGGCACCTGGGTCTACGGCTGGTCGCCGAGGCCGCCAGTGCGGACGGCTGGGGCAGCCACGTGGAGTGGCTCCGGTCCGCCGAGGACTACTTCCACGGCGCCGACGTCCCGGCGGTCGCCAGCGCGTGCCGCGCCTTGTTGCGTGGCGCGGGGGAACGGGTCGCCCCTCGACGCACCGGCGCCGCGGAGATCCCTCGGTCGCTGCGCTCGGCAGGGGTGACGGTCCGCGAGTACGAGGTGCTCCGGTTCCTCGCGGAACGGTTGGGCAACAGGGAGATCGCCGAGCGGCTGCACCTGTCCACGCGCACGGTGGAGGGGCACATCTCCAGCCTCATCACCAAAACCGGGCTACCGAACCGACGCGCGCTGAGCAAACTGGCCCTCGCCGGCCCCGACTCCCCCGTCGTCCCGGCGTGACGAACGCGTCCGGGTGGTGTTTCGGCACCACCCGGACGCGCGTCGTCAGCTGTCGAGGAGTCAGCGGGTCGCCGTGTTCGACACGTCGGCCGAGCGTGTCATCGGGGCTCGCTTGGCTGCTCGTGCCGAGCGGGCCGGTACGCCGTTCACCCCCTCCGTGCTCATCGCGTACGAGGCGGTCACCCATGCCAGTGCGTCGGCGTTGCGGTCCAGCACCGCGCGGTCCACGTTGCCGAGGTTGTCGCACGCCTCGTGGTAGCAGGCGTCGAACGGGATTCCCGCTGTGCCGCCCCACTTCGTGGCCTGGGCCGCTGTCTTGACGTCCTGGTTGCCGGTGAACACGCCGCCGCTCGGGATGCCGGCGGTGAGGAACGGCAGGTGGTCGGAACGCATGGCGGGCAACGGGATTCGCTCGGTCTGGGTGCCTACGGCCGCCAGGTAGTCGGCGAAGGCGCCTTCGATCTGGGTCGAGCCGTACGGGCCGGTATCGCCGTCGTAGACGAAGTAGCCCGCGTTCGGGGCGGCGATGCCATCCATGTTGAGGTACAGCGCGATGTCCAGCTGCTGCTCGAAGGTCAGGTGCTCCAGGTAGTACGGCGCGGAGACGATGCCGAACTCCCAGGCGCCCCAGAACACGAACCGGACCGCGTTGTTGACCTTCGGCGACGGGCCCAGCTTCAGTGCGGTCTCCAGCAGCGCGGCCGCGCCGGTGCCGTTGGTGCCGACCCCCGCACCCTCCACGACGCTGTCGAGGTGGGCGCCCGCCATCACGACGTTGTTCGCCCTGCCGGTCTTCGTCTGCGCGATGATCGTCCTGGACGTGCGCATCTCGGTCAGGGTCCGCAGCTCGACGGTCGCCTGCTGGCCGACCTTCGCGAGCAGGCCCTCACCGATGGAGCGAGACACGCCGCCGGTGGGAATGCGGGCGTCGGCCTCCGACACGAGGCTGGCCCGCAGCCAGGTGTCCGCGGTGTTGTAGATGATCGTCGCGATGGCACCTGCCGCGGCCGCCGCCTGTTGCTTGACGGCGAACGTGCAGCCACCCCTGCGTACGAGCACGACAGTGCCGGTGTAGCTCGCGCTCGCGTAGTCCGCCGCGTCACAACCGTGCGTCGGGTCGTCCGGGGGCACCGCCAGCCGCCCGGTGATGCCGCCGACCGGCGTGTTCGGCGTGTACAGCGCCATGTGCATGGTCACGGCGGTGCCACCGACGACGAACCGCTCCGCCAGCGGCGCGGAGTAGCGGACCGGGAAGTCCTGTGCGGTCACCGTGAAACCGGCGTCGGTCAGCTTGCCGGTGACGTAGTCGGCGGACGCGCGGTGGCCCGGGGTGCCGGGCGCGCGGTTGCCGCCGTTGCGGTCGGAAAGGCGTTGGAACGCGACGAGGTGGCGGTTCATCGCGTCCAGCGTCACCGCCTTCGTCAGCTGCTGGGCCAGTTTCGGCCCGGCGGGTGCGGCCGGACCCGCGCTCGCGGGCAGCACCGCGAGCCCGAGGCCGACGCAGGCCGCGGCGAGTACCGCGACAGTGCTGCGTGGTCGTCTCCACGAGGACATGTGGTTTTCTCCTTTGATGTCAACGAGTTCGGGCGGTTCGGTCGGGCAGGCCCCTGGTGTCGACGCCGTAGCGGGCGATCACCCGCGCGAGGGCAGCGGTGTTGGCCGCGAGAGCCACCCGGTCCACGTTGTCCAGGTCGTCGGTGGCACGGTGGTAGTTGGGGTCGAACGCGAGCCCGGCCGTGCCGCCCCACTTCGCGGCCTGGGCGGGTGTCTTGATGGCGGTGGCGCCGGTGTAGAGCCCGCCGACCGCGATACCCGCTTCGACGAACGGCATGTGGTCGAACCCGCCGACCAGCGACAGCGGTTCACCCGCGACGCCCTCCTCGGCGAGCGCGGCCAGGAACGCGGCCTCGATGGCCGCGCAGCCCACCGGCGCGCGGTCCCCGAGGTCTGCGCCGCTGAACACGAAGTACCCGCCGTTGGACGAGCCGAGCATGTCCACGTTGAGGTACAGCGCGATGTCGCTGCGCTCGGCGGCGGTCAGGCCGTCGACGTACTCCCCGGACCCGACCTGGCCGAACTCCTCCGCGCCCCACCAGGCGAACCGCACCGCGTTGGCCACCGACGGGGCAGGGCCCAGCCGCAGCGCGGTCGCCAGCAGCGCGGCGCAGCCGGTCGCGGCGTCGTTGATGCCGGGCCCCTCCACCACGCTGTCCAGGTGCGCGCCCGCCATCACGACGTTGTCCGTGCGGCCGGTCCTGGTCTGCGCGAGCACCGTCCTCGACGTCCTGGGCTCCGCCGACATCCGCAGGTCCAGCGTGACCCGCGCGCCGGCCTGCGACCGCAGCCGCTCCCCCAGCTCCCTGCTGATCCCGCCGGTCGGGATCCGGGCCTCATCGTCGGACACCAGCGTGCCGAGCAGCCATTCGTCGTTGTTGTTGTGCACCAGCACCCCGGCCGCGCCGGCGGCGGCCGCGTTCTGCTGTTTGCGTGCGTGCGGGCAGCCGCCCCGTTCGACGAGCACGATCTTGCCGGCGTGGTCGCCGGCCGCGAAGTCGGCGGGGTCGCAGCCGCGGGTCCTGCCGGGCGGGAGCACCGACAGTGCGCCGGTGATCCCGCCCGCCGGGGTGTTCGGCGAGTACCGCATCACGGTCACGTCGAGTTCCTCGCCACCGACCACGAGCCGTTCGGCGACCGTCTCCGCGTAGGTGATCGGGAACTCCCGCACGGTGACGTCGAACCCGGCGGCGGTGAGCAGGCCGGCGACGTGGTCGACGGACTCCTCGTGGCCTGCCGTGCCGGACGCGCGGGTGCCGCCGTTGCGGTCCGCGATCCGTTGCAGCTCACCGAGATGACCGAGCACCGCAGCGATGTCGGTCCGGTCGGCTCGTACGCCGGTGGCTGGCATCAGTACGCCACCGCCCCGACCGTCGACGGCGCGAGGGCCGCCGGCCCGGCCGACCGCATCGCCGCACTGCGCTGGGACGCCCGTGCAGCACGCGGCGGCACGCCGTTCACGCCTTCGGTGCTGATCGCGTAGGACGCCACCGTGTAGGCCATCGCGTCGGCGTTGCGGTCCAGCTCGGCGCGGTCGACGTTGCCGAGGTTGTCGCACATCGTCTGGTGGCACGGGTCGAACGCGACGTCGACGCGGCCGCCCCACTTCGCGACCTGCGCCGCGGTCTTGAGCCGGAACGACCCCGAGTACAGCCCACCGCTGGGGATGCCGAGCGTGTGGAACCCGAAGTGGTCGGAGTTGCCGTCGTAGTCGGTGCCCTCGGTCTGGACGCCCCGGCCGTTCAGGTAACCCGCGATGAGCTCCTCGATCTGCGCGGTGCCGTAGGGACCGCCGCCGCGCCCGTCGGAGTTGTCGCCGTCGAAGACGAAGTGGCCGCCGTTGGGTGAGCCGAGCATGTCGAAGTGCAGGTACATCGCGATGTCGAGCTGCTGTTCGAAGTCCAGCGACGCGCGGTAGTCCGTCGAGCCGCTCTGGGTCCACTCCGCACCCCAGAACACGAACCGGACCGCGTTGTTGGCCTTCGGCGACGGCCCCATCCTCATCGCCAGCTCCAGCAGCGCGGCCGCGCCGGTGGCGTTGTCGTTGATGCCGGGGACGTCGTCCTCGCTGTCGAGCTGTGCGCCGGCGAGCACGACGTTGTTCGCGCGGCCCGTCTTCGTCTGCGCGATCAGGTTCCGGCTCGGGGTCGGCTGGATGTGGGTGCGGATGTCGACGTCGGCGAGCTGGCCCGCGCGGGCGACCAGTTCGGTGCCTTCCGCGTTGGACAGCAGGCCGGTCGGGATCCAGGTCTCGTTCGGGGTGCCGGTGAGGATGCCGCGGCCGGGCCCCGGCGCCAGGTTGTAGACCAGCGCGACCTGCGCGCCGTGGTCGCTGGCCACCTGCTGCTTCTGGGCGAACGTGCAGCCGCCGCGAGCGACGAGCGCGATCGACCCGGTGGCGTCGAGTCCGGTGTAGTCACTGGCCTCGCAGCCGGAGGTGGCGTCCACCGGCACCGCGAGCAGCGGCCCACGCACGCCGCCGGCCGGGGTGTTCGGCGAGAAGATGATGGGGAACGGGGAGATGCGGGTGGTGCCGGCGACGACCGTCGACGCGTCGGTGACCCTGCGGTCGTAGTCGAACTCGGCCACGGTCACGTCGAACCCGGCCTCGCGCAGCTTGCCGGCCACGTACTCGTGGCTGCGCCGGAAGCCCGACGTGTAGGCGGCCCTCGTCCGGTCCTCACTCGTGTCGGCGAAGCGCTGGAAGGCGACCAGGTGCCGGTTGATGTTGGCGATCGTCACCTGGTTGACGAGCTTGTCGGCCAGCGGCGGTCCGGCGGCCGCCGGCGCGCCGGTCAGTGCGAGCACCGTGCCCGCGACGACCGCCATGACGAGCGACCGGGCGCCTGCCCGCCGCGTCCGGCTGGGGATCTTCAGGTACATCACTGTCTCCTAGGGGGATTGCGGGGTTCGGGGATCAGGCGAGCGAGGCCTCGCGCAGCTTGTTCAGGTAGCGCAGGCCGTCGAGGGCGGCGTCGGTGTCGCCGAGGAAGTCCACGAGGCAGGCCACCTCGTCGACACCCGCGGCCCGCACGGCCGCGATCACGGCCGCCGCGTCCTCGACCGTGCCGAACAGACCGCCGGTGTCGAAGTAGCGGTCGAACGAGCGCTCGACGAGGAACTCGACGTCGTCGGGGGTGAGCGTGTCCGGGTCGACGCCGGGCAGCAGGTCGCCGGACGCCCTGGCGATCAGACCGATCGAGCTGCGAAGGTAGGCGCTGAACGGTTCGCGGACGGCCGCCTTCACGGTCTCGCGGTCGTCGCCGAGGAACGCGTGCAGCATCAGGGCGACGTGCCCCCGTCGGCCGTCGTGCTCGGCGGTGTGGACGGACCGGTAGGTGGCGATCTTGCCGGCCAGGTCGTCGAGGTCCTGCCCGAGCAGGTGGGTGAGCACGCCGGCGCCGAGCGTGCCTGCGGTGCGGAACGTCTCTGGATTGCCGGAGCAGGTCACCCAGACCGGCAGCGTGGGCTGGACGGGGGCGGGATAGGTCCGCACGGTCACCTGGTCGCCTGCGCCGTCGGTCAGCTCGATCTCCTCGCGCCGCCACAGCCTGCGGACGGTGTCGATGGTGTCGGTGAGCACCGCACGCCGGTCCGCGTAGCTCTGCGGCCGGATCGCGAAGTCGCCCGCGTGCCAGCCGGAGGTGAACGAGATGCCCACCCGTCCGCCGGACAGGTTGTCGACGACCGCCCAGTCCTCGGCGATCCGGACCGCCGGGTGCAGGGGCGCGACCACGCTGCCGGCCCGGATCGCGATGCGGTCGGTCACGGCGGCGAGGGCGGCGCCGGTGACCGCGGGGTTGGGGTAGTCGCCGCCGAACGGGTGGAAGTGCCGTTCGGGCGTCCAGACGGCGCTGAAGCCGTGCCGGTCGGCGAACCTGGCGCCCTCCAGCAGCAGGCGGTACCCGTCGGCGCGCTCGGTGTGGTCGGCGAAGTAGAAGAGGCTGAAGTCCACGATGTCCTCCCGGATGTCAGGCGCGGGGTGCGACGGGCTCGGTTTCCGTTGCGGTGTCAGCGGTCCTGGGTCGTTCACGGACCGCGAGGGTCAGCAGCACCGACACCACGAGGAGTGCGGCCGGCACCAGGAACGCGATCCGCACGGCGTCGGTCAGGCCGGTGCGGAACACCGCGTCCGCCGCGTCCCGCAGCGCGTCGGCCGACGACTCGGCGGTGCCGGCCGGGACCGGGATCCGGAACTGGTCCGGCCCGATCTCGAGACGACCCGCCGACGCCTCGGCGACCCCGGCACGCAACGGCTCGCGCAACGCCGGGTCGAGTGCGGCGGCCTGTGTGTCGGCCGCGTCCCGCAGTGCCGCGCCGAGCCGGGACTGGACCACCGCGCCGACCACGGCGGCCGCGATGGTGGCGCCGAAGTTGCGGATCGTGTTGAGTGCCCCGGAAGCGGCGCCCGCCATCGCGGGGTCGATGTCGTGCATGGCGATGGCCAGCGGCGGCGCGAACACCACGCCCATCGCGACCCCGATGACGACGAGCCCCGGCAGCAGGTCCCACCAGCTCGCGCCGGCGCCGGCGACCAGCGCCAGCTGGCCGAGCCCGACGGCGAACAGCAGCAGTCCCGCCACGAGGAGGTACTTGCCGCCGAGCCGGTCGGTCAGCCGGCCCGTCACCGGCGCGACGGCGCTGGAGACCACCGGCGCGATCGCGATGACCAGCCCTGCCGACGCCGCAGCGAGCCCGAGCCCGGACTGCAGCAGGATCGACAGCAGCAGGAGCATCGCGCCCACCGCGCCGACGAGCGTGATGGTCACGACCGCCATGAAGGAGAAGTTGCGGTCCCGCAGGATCACGAAGGGCAGCAACGGTTCCCGGTCCTGGCGGCGCCGCTCGACGCGGGCGAACACGCCGAGCAGCACGACCCCGGCGCCGATGACGGCCGCGACCGGCACCGGCCCCCACACCTCGCCCCAGCCGTGGGACTGGCCCTCGATCAGCCCGTAGCTGATGAGGAACAGCGCGACCCCCGCGAGCGCGGAGCCGAGCAGGTCCAACCTGCGGCGCCGGCCACCCGCCACGTCGGGCACCAGCACCATGGCGAGCACCGCGGTGGCGAGGCAGATCGGGACGTTCACCAGGAAGACCCACCGCCATCCCCACCCGGAGACGATCAGCCCGCCGAGGCTCGGCCCGATGGCGACCGCGAGCCCCGCGACCGCACCCCAGATGCCCATGGCCCGGCCACGCCGCTCCGGCGGGAAGATCTTGCTGATCATCGAGAGGGACTGCGGCGACACCAGTGCGCCGCCGACCGCCTGCACCAACCTGGCGAGGATCAGCGCGGTCGGCGACTGCGCGAGCCCGGCGGCCACCGAGCCCGCGGCGAACACCACGAGCCCGATCACGTAGAGGCGGCGCGGTCCGTACAGGTCGCCGAGGCGGCC
>Ga0272482_10000189_pt1 | contig 19654 bp, 14 predicted proteins | sample RVTome_8_FD_192427 | JGI IMG/M metagenome (GOLD analysis project Ga0272482, IMG submission 192427) | Soil microbial communities from uranium-contaminated site in the Upper Colorado River Basin, Wyoming, United States - RVT160D0 (version 2) ...
AGCGCGACCCCGAGGGTCTGGATCTCGCCCACCGCGAGGGCCGCGAGCAGCGTGCCCCCGACGGAGTTGAGGCCGCCGAGCACGACGACGACCAGCGAGAGGAGCAGCACGGTAGCGGCGGTGCTCGGCCCCGGCCCGATGATCGGCGCGCCCAGCACCCCGGCCAGCCCGGCGAGCGCGCCCGACACCGCCAGCACGCCCACCCGCACCCGGGTCGGGTTGACGCCGAGGCAGGCCACCATCTGCGGGTCGTCCACCGCGGCCCGCACCAGCATGCCGGCGCGGGTGCGGGTGACGGTCAGGTAGAGGCCCACCGCGATCACCGCCGCGATCACGATGAAGACCAGCCGGTACGCGGCGTACGGGTGCCCGGCCAGGTCGATCGGGCGGTCCAGTGCCCCGGGTACGCGCACCGGCAGGTCCTCCGGGCCGAACGCGCTCACCAGCAGGCTCCCGCCGGCCAGCGCGAGCCCGAACGTCAGCAGCGCCTGGGTCAGGTGGTCGCCCCGCTTCACCGGCGTGAGCAGCCCGGCCAGCGCCGTGCCCGCGGCGGTCGACGCCACGACCCCCGCGACCAGCGCCAGTGGCAGCGCGGCCCAGCCACCGTCGGCCAGCCACGCCGCCACGTAGGCGCCGATCGCGTACAGGGTGCCGTGGGCCAGGTTGAGGATCCCGGCGACGCCGAAGCTCAACACCAGCCCCGCGGCGACCACGAAGAGCAGCAGACCGTACGCGACGCCGTCGAGCGCCGGAATCAGGTACGGATCGAGCTCTCCCATCCAGTTACTCGCCGACCGTCGCCAGGTCACCGACGACCGTGTTGGACAGCGCGCGGCCGTCCGGGCGGACCTGCCGCAGGTACCACTTCTGCACCGGCGAGTGGGTCTTCTTGGAGAACTGCCACGCGCCGCGCGGGCTCTCGATCTGGCCCAGCCCGCCGATCGCGTTGTTGATGCTCTGCGCGGTCGGGTCCTCACCGGCCGCCCCGATCGCCTTGTCCAGCACCGCGGCCGCGTCGTACGAGGCCATCGCGTACGTGGTCGGCGGACCGTCGTGGTCAGCCTTCCACGCGGCGACGAACTCGCGGTTCTGCGCGTTGTCGAGGTCGGGCGAGTAGTTGAGCACCGAGTACACGTTGCGGGCCGCGTCGCCCTGCGCGTTGAGCACGCCGCCCTCGGTCAGGAAGCCGGCCGCGTACAGGGGCAGGTCCTTGACCTCCGACTGGGAGTACTGCTTGACGAAGTCGATCGCCGCCGCGCCCGCGTAGAACGTGTAGACCGCCGCTGCGCCGGAGGCCTTGATCTGCGCGAAGTACGGGGTGAAGTTCTTCGTCGCCGGGAACGGCGTGAACCGGGTCTTGCCGTCCGGGTTGGCCAGCTCGCCGCCGGCCTTGGCGTACGCGTCGGTGAAGCCCTTGAGCTGGTCCCAACCACCCTGGTAGTCGGGGCCGATCGCGTAGACCTTGCCGTCGACGTTGTCCTTCACGTACTGGGCGATGGCCGCGCCGGTCTCCTGGGACAGGTACGAGGTGGTCCAGTTGTAGGTGACGTCCTTCAGCTCCGGCCGGGCGTTCGCGCCGATGAACGGGATCTTCGCCTGGCCCAGCACCGGCTGGATCGCCGCGGCGGAGCCACCGCCGACGACGCCGGTGAGCGCCACCACCTTGTCCTGCTTGACGAGCTTGGTGGCGGCGGGCACCGCGGTCGGTGCGCCGTCACCCTCGTCGGCCACGACCAGCTCCACCGGGTGGCCGCCCAGCTGGCCGCCGTGCATGGTGAGGTAGAGCTGGAATCCGTCGCGCATGTCGGTGCCGATCGCCTGGTACGTGCCGGAAAGCGAGGCGAGCAGACCGATCTTGAGCGTGCCGTTCGCGCCACCGCTCTCATCGGCGCAGGCCGTGGCGCCGGCCGACACCAGGCTGAGAGCGATGAGCGCGGCGGTCATCTTGTGGATACGCATGGAGCCTCCGTCGTAGGGACTGGTCGTCCGGGGGGTATGTGGGGTCAACGGCTGTGCATGAGGGCCGAGCGGGCCGCCGGGGTGAGCGCGTCGCCGATGCGGTTGGCCAGCTCCGTCATCTCGTACGAGACCTTCCCGACGTCACAGTTGGGCGTGGCCAGCACGAGCAGCGACGCCCCGTCGTTGAAGGCCATGGAGAACATGAAGCCGCCCTCGAGCTGGGTGACGTTGGAGATCACCGCGCCCGCGTCGAAGAAGGCGGCGGCGCCGCGCAGGAGGCTGACGAGGCCGCTGCCGGTGGCCGCGAGCTGGTCGGCCCGGTCCGGCGGCAGTGCGCGCGTGGCCGCAACCATGAGCCCATCGGCCGAGATGGCGATGGCGTGGCTGACGTCCGGCGCGCGCTCGGCGAAGCTGTCCAGCATCCAGCCGAGGTCTCGTTGGTTGGTCACGAAGGCTCTCCTGTCGCGTCGTTGTTGGTGGCGTTGGCCAAGGGGCGGCGGCCCGCGACACCGCGGGCGTACGCGGACATGGCGGATGCGACCTGCGCGGGGTCGCGCTGCTCGGACCGGCCCTGGTCGCTGCTGGGCGGCACGGCGCCGGGGATCAGGTGTGCCTGCGGCTTGCGGATCGGCAGGCCGGTGCGGGTGGTGCCCACTACCTGCGGGCTCTCCAGCTGGGACGCGGCGCGCCAACCCTCGTCCCCGGGGGTGCTCCAGTTGGCCACGGCTGGCGGGACCGGAGACTCGGCGGCGGACGGGGGCGGCGGCGCCTCGCTTTGCGCCAGCCCGACGCTGTGATCGTGATCGGCCCGGAACCAGCTGTTGACCTGCTCGAAAATGATCAGCTCCTGGGTCTGGTCGATCTCCCGGACCGGGGCGCGGCCCTGGATCGGGAGAGGATCCGGCGGGGTGGCGTGCGGCCTCGACGGAAGCCCGCCGTTGGCGCCCTGGAACCCACCATTGCCGCTCTGGAGCCCGCCGTTCGCACCACCGTTGGCGCCGTGGAGGCCGCCGTTCGCGCCCTGCTGCGGCCCGCCGTTGGTGCCCATCAGGCCACCGTTGGCACCGGGGAACGGCCCGGCGTGCGGGGTGCGCGGGAGCGGGATCTGCATGCCGGCCGGTGCCGGGCTGACCGGGATCGGGCCGTCCATGTGGATGCTGGTCTCCAGCGGACTGCCGAAGAGCGGCGAGTGGCCGGCGCTCGGCAGCTCCTGGTCCTCGGGCACCGGGCGGATCAGCTTGCCCGGGAGTGCGACCTCGGCGATCGTGCCGAGCCGCGGACCCGGGCGCAGCTCCACCTTCGCCCCCAGGCGGATGGCGAGCTGGCCGACCACGACCAGACCCATCGCCCGCACGGCGGCGACGTCGATCGCCGGTGGCCGGGAGAGCACGTGGTTGAGCTGGGCCAGCCGCTCCTTGGGCAGGCCTACGCCCTCATCGCTGATCTGCACGATGACCCGGTCGCCGAGGCTCCGGGCGGTCACCCAGGTCTCGCTCTCCGGTGGGGCGTACGTCGTCGCGTTGTCCATCAGCTCGGCGAGGAGGTGCACGACCTCGTCGACCGCGTCCCGGGAGACCGCGACGTCGGTGTCGACCACGCCGAGGCGTACCCGCTCGTAGTGCTCGATCTGGGAGAGCGCGGCCTGGAGCATCTTCGACAGCGGCACGTCGGACTGCCGCATGCGGCCGACGCCGACGCCGCCGAGGACCAGCAGGCTGGCGTTGATCCGCGCCATCCGGGTGGCCAGGTTGTCCAATGTGTACAGCCGCTGCAGCCGCTCGGGGTCGGTCTCGTCCTGTTCGACGAGGTCGACCTGGGCCAGCACCGAGTCCACCAGGCGCTGCTCGCGGCGGCTGAGGTGGATGAAGATCTTCGCGGTGTTGGCCCGCATGACGGCCTGCTCGGCGGCGGTGCGGACGGCCGCCCGGTGTACGGCGGTGAACGCCTCGCCCACCTCGCCGATCTCGTCGACGCTGCCCCGGTCCATGCTGGTGGTGACCTGTGCGGCCAGCATCTCGGGGTGTACCGAGGCGTCGGGCCGCCGCAGCTCCTCCACCATCGCGGGCAGCTCGTCGAACGCGACCGTGTTGGCCGCGTCGCGCAGCCGCCGCAAGCGGTGCGTGATCTGTCGGGCGACCGCCCACGTGACCAGCACGGTGAGGGCGAGCGCCACGGCCATCGCGGCCGCCTCGAGGATCGCGTTGCGCCGCTCGTCCACGCGCGCCGCGTCGATCTCGTCGAAGACGGCGCTGTCGACGCGCTGCTGCACCTCGTACAGCCGGCGGGCCCAGGACTGGGTCGCGGTGATCCAGTCGTCGGTGGCGACCCGCAGCTTGCTGCCCGGCTCGGCCCGGGAGACCTGGTCCTGCAGGCGCTGCAGGCCGACGATCTCCTGACCGCTGCCGGCCTGCTCCCACCAGACCCGCCACTCGGGGCTGGCGAGGCTGAGGAAGGCCAGGCTGTTTTCGGTGAAGCCGGTGCGCGAGGCGGTGATGTCCTGCTGCATCGCCGGCGTCAACTGGCCGGCGGCCAGGGCGCGCATGACCGCGACCTGCTGCTGGCCCACGGACTCGCCGGCCTTGGAGAGCGCCGACGAAGCGCGGATCTGGTCAGCGATCTCCGCCGACTCGACGCCCTGCGCGGTCGCCTCCCGGTAGGCCAGCAGGTCCGCGATGATGATGCGGTAGCTGAAGGTCATGGCGGAGACCGAGGCGTTCGCGGCGGTGCGCACCTGCGCCCGCAGCGGTCCCAGGTCGTTGATGGATCCATCGATCCTCTGCAGGACGGCCGCGGTGCTCGATGGCACGGACGGCACGAGGGCCCGCTGCCGCCGGTACTCGGCGACCGCCTGGTCCGTCTCCTCCGTCTGCTTCGCGTACGCGTCCTCCTGGCGGTTGCCCCCGGTGGCCAGAAGATCGGCCGCGGAGACCCGCTCACGCTGCAACTGATACGCCAGGGTGCCCGCGTCGGCGCCGAGGCGCGCGAGGACACCGAGGTCACTGGCCCGCTCGGCTTGCTGGACGCTGCCCGCTAGCGCCAGGCCGGCAAAGCCGACGACGGCGACCAGCGGCGCGGCCACGATGATGCGCATGCGAGAGGCGATCTTCCAGCCCCGCTGCCGAGGGCCCGGTCGGGCCGCATGGGCTTTTGTACCGGACGCCAAGATTCACTCCCACGGGTGGTCGGCACAGTTCCATGTGCACGTTGCAGCTCGCAATTCCCATTGGGTCGCACATGGGGTGCGACAAACAGGGTTGCCCGTGGTACGAAAAACTGGTACCCGCATCTGTACCGTCCGGAGAGGAATCAGCACTCTCCGTAGCTATCGCTGCTAACCCTTGATCAGGACTTGCAGATTGGTGCAGACCCGGGCGCTTCCTCTAGACGATCCAATCCAAGCTTGGGCTACCGCGACGTCCGCCGTGGTCCCGACCGCTGCTCCCGCGGCCTCGCCCGTCCGCCGCTGGTCGCGGCGAGAGCGCTCCGGACGCCCACCGGGCGGCGATCGTGACGCAGCGTTGATGCACGCGGTGGGCATTTGCGATCGAGCCAGGATGATCCCCGGCTACGTCAGTAGATCGTGGTACGCAACTGCCCCTATGAGGGCCGTGGAATACCACGATCTTTTAGGTCGCTGCTCACGAGGCCACAATGAGCGCATAAATCCGCAGAAAGCCTCCACTGCCCAGAGCAACCAAGACCCAGGAGCGAGCCGCACGGCCACACTCCTACCGCCTGATGCCATCCTGATGGTCCGGAGCGCTCCCGCCGGAGGCAACAAAGAGGGGTAACCGCGACCAGCGGCGGACGGGTGCGGCCGCGGGAGCAACGGTCGAGACCACGACGCACATCGCGGTAGCCCAAAGCTTGGATTAGATCGTCGGGGGAAGCAGAGCAACGCGGTCGACGGGGCGCCCGACGCCGGCCGGGCTCACCGGCGGCGGCTCCGGCCGCGGCTCAGGGCGCGGTCGATGACCGTGCGTAGGTCGTCGATCTCCACGACGACCTCGGTGGGGCCGAGCCTCGCGCCATTGTCGACGATCATCGCCACGATGTCGTCGGCCGGCGTGCGTGGGCGTGGGGCGGTGCGCTCGCGCGGGCCGCGCCGGCCGTCCGCGGCGGCTTGCTCGCGGGCGACCTCGGGCCAGAGCGACGCGAGCAGCCCGCCGGTGCCGAGCACCTCGTCGCAACGCACGGCCAGCTCACGGCTGCCGTAACGCCGGCCGGACTCGACCGCCGCCACGGTCTCGCGGCTGAAGCGGACGCGGTCGGCGAGCGCGCGCTGGGTCAGCCCGCTATCGGTGCGCCAACGCCGCAGCTCCCGCCGGAACCGGCGGCTGGCCATCGGATCAGGGGCAGCATCGGATGGCGCACGGTCCATGTGCTCACCTTCGAGTCAACCCGGCCAATTGGAAAACCCCGCCCCTCCCATTCTGACGGGCTGGCCGATCTCTGGAAACCCACCCCAAATGATCGACTCGGCTGGTAGTTGTCGATCAAGCCGCGCGCTGCGGGGCGGTGCCGTCCAGTTGGGCGAACGTGTCAACGAGCACCGGCAATGCGTTGTGCGCCCGGAAACCCACATTCGGCTTGAACGAGCTGAGATGCTCGGACGCGAGTCGCAGGCCGGGCATGGCGGCGGTCAGCTGGGTGAGCGCCACCTGCGCCTCCAGGCGGGCCAGCGCGGCGCCGATGCAGAAATGCGGTCCGTAACCGAACGACAGGTGGTCGCGGACGTCGGCGCGGTGCGGGTCGAAGGCGTCCGGGTGGGCGAAGGTCGCCGAGTCGCGGTTGGCGGCGCCGAGCAGCAGCAGGCACCGGGAGCCGGCCGGGATCGTGGACTCGCCGATGGTGACGTCACGCGTGGTGACCCGCAGCCAGCCGTCGATCGCCGGGCCGAAGCGGAGGGTCTCCTCGACGAACGCCTGCACGCCGGCCGGGTTTTCCACCAGCCGCTCCCACCGGGTGGGCACCGAGAGCGCGTTGTCGAGGCTGTGCGCGATCAGGCCGGACGTGGTCTCGTGCCCCGCCACCAGCAGGTTGAACGCGAAGCTGGCGACCTCGTTTTCGGTCAGCACCTCGTCGTCGCCGCCCCGGTAGCGCAGCGCCCGGCTAACGAAGTCATGGCAGTCGTCGTCCTCGAATCCGCCTTGGACGCGGAGGGTGACGAGCTTCTGGCAGTACCGCCAGAAGTCGAGCAGGCCCTGCGCCAGGCGCACCTGCTCGGCGGGCTCGGGCTGGCCCCAGACCAGCGCGATCTGCCCGTCGGACCAGCTCTTGATCGCGGGTACGTCCTCCGGCGGCACCCCGAGGAGGTCGACGATGACGAGCAGCGGCAGCTCGGCCGCGAACTCGGGAACGAGATCGACGACGGTGCCCCGCCGGGCGACAAGGCGGGACACCAGCTCGTCGACGCGCCGGCGCACGATCGCGCCGTACTGCTCGTTGACGCGCGCGGCGGTGTTGGGGAACGTCGCCCGCAGCGCGCGGCGAGTGCGCGTATGCGTCGGCGCATCGGCCGCCGCGGTGGTCGGCGGTGCGTCGATCTCCATGACGATCGACAGCGCCTCCGGACACATGTCATAAATGGGCATTAAGGTCAACGCGTTACTGAATGCTTCGCTGTCGCCCAGCGCGTTGCGTACGTCTGCGTGTTTGGTGATCAGCCAGAGGCCGAGATCCTCGGCGTAATGCACCCGCTCCGGGCCGTCGAGCAGATCCCGCCAAATAGCGGCCGGGTCGGTGAGATACGTGCCAGAGAACGGCCTGAGCTCCATGCCTGCCTCCTCGGGACTTCTACCGTGCGATACGAGCGAGGCATTAGTCAATAGCCATTCCTGATACGCAATTGGGGGTTCACGCGGTCTCAATAGATGCAAGTTGCGAGATGCATTTGAGCCCCGTTTGTGCGGGCGACGAATAGCGCCCGGCTGGGTCGATTGACACCCTGGCATACCGTACATCCGTGACGCGGCGTTGGCTGGCCGCGGTGGCCGCGCTCCTGCTCCTCGCCACCGCGGCGTGCGGGGGCACGACGGCGGCTGGCGGCATACCCGACGGGGTGATGCTGCAGCCGGACGACATCGACGGCGGCACCGCCATCTCGGCCGTGCCTGACCAGGGCAAAAACCCACTGCCTCCGGCGCCGTGCGAGCCGCTGCCGACCGCGGCACCGGGCGAGTCCCGCACGGTGGCGTTTCAGGTGGGCCGGCACCAGGTGTTCGAGTACGTCGCCCGGGGCCAGCTCTGGGCGCCCAACGCCGTGCGCGAGGCGATAGCGCAGTGCCCCGGTGAGTACCGCATCACCGCGGCGGACGTCGGCTACCAGGGCTCGCTGCTGATCGGCACCGACCACGGCGCCTACTACGTTGGCGCGTCCGACGAGTACTTCGTCGCGGTGCTCGTCATCGACGACACCACTTTCGCCGCCGACTTCGGGCAGCGGGCGATGGAGCGGGCCGGAGCGAAGCGCGACCCCGACGTCGAGATGCACGTCCCGACTCCGGCCGAGTCACCGCGCTGGGTCAGTTACGCGGCCGAGGTCACCGGTGTGCGCCCGGGCAAAAACGACCGGACACTCCTCATCGACGTCCTCGTGCCGGAGTGCTCCCGAAACCGGCAGGTCACCTACCTCGACGAGTCGGTCAAGGGCACCGTCCACGCGAACGTCGTGTACGAGGTCCACGAGCCGGGCGCGTGCCAGACCCGCGTCCCGGCGACCGTCACGCTCACCGCCAAGGCGCCGCTCGGCGACCGCGAGATCGTGCTCAACAGCACCGGTCCCGCCTGGGGCCGCACGGCGGCCGGCTACCGAAAGTGCACCGGCCCCTTCGGCTGCGACACCCCGCCCGCCGACCACTGCGCGCAGGGCTGGATCGACGTCGTGACCGGCAGCCTGGACGTGCCGAAGCACAGCTCCCACAGGGTCGAGCACTGCGACCCGTCCTGGCTGATCGTCAGCGTCAACGAGACCGCCGGCGAGTGCGGCCCGGTCGAGGGACGGCCGGGCTGTGTGGCCGAGCCGCTGGTGCAGCGGTGGTTCCTGCGCTGGGAGGCGGCGAGCTGGTGGCAGGTTAAGGCCGCCACCCGCGAGGCGGGCTGCCCGCGCGCCATCGACATACCCGCGCGCCTCTGCGAAGGACTGCCGAAGCCCCGGTAGCGCTCAGGGCACAAACACCTCGCCCGGCTTGACGACGCGCAGCCAGCGGCAGCCGTACCGGCCGAGGCGCACCGTCACGTGCCCGTCCTCAACCGGCGTGGTGCTGTCGGCGAGCAGGTCGACAAGCTGGTCACCTGGCTCGATGCCGTCCAGCCGCAGCGTCACCTCTACCGGCTCGTCCGCGAAGTTGTGCAACGCGACCACCGTGCCGCCGTCCTGGTCGGCCCGGTGCGCCAGCACCTGCTCGGCGTCGTGGGTCAGCACCTCGTACCGACCCCAGGCCAGCTCGGGACACTCCCGGTAGCGGCGGATCAGCAGCTTCATCCAGGACAGCAGCGAGTCCGGGTCGCGCAGCTGGGACACCGCGTTCACCTTCGCCGGGCCGAAGTCGCCCCGCACGAGTGGCGCGGAAAGCTTCTCCGGGTCGGCCGTGGAGAAGCCGCCGTTGTCGTCGTCGGACCACTGCATCGGGGTACGCACGGCGTTGCGCCCCTCCACGCTCAGCTCCTCGGCCATGCCGATCTCTTCGCCGTAGAAGAGCACCGGCGTGCCGGGCATCGAGAACAGGAGGCTGTAGACCATGCGGATACGGTCCAGGTCACCGTCCAACATGGAGGGTAGGCGGCGGCGCAGCCCCCGGTCGTAGAGCTGCATCCGCTTCTCCGGGCCGAACGCGTCGAAGACCTCCTGCCGCTCTTTCTTGCTCAGCTTGTCGAGCGTCAGCTCGTCGTGGTTGCGCACGAACGTCGCCCAGTGCCCGTCCTTGGGCTGCACCGGCCGCTCGCGGAGCGCCTCGGCGAGCGGGGCGGCCTCGCCCCGCGCCAGGGACAGGTAGAGCCGCTGCATGCCGATGAAGTCGAAGCACATCGTGAGCTCGTCGCCGTCTTCGTCGCCGAAGAAGCGCATCGTGTCCGGGTACGGCAGGTTGACCTCGCCGAGCAGCACCGCCTCGCCGTTGCGCCGGGAGAGGAACGCGCGCAGGTCGCGCAGGTACTCGTGCGGGTCGGGCAGCTCCTTCGCGTCCAGCGCGCCGCCGGTCTCCAGCAGGAACGGCACCGCGTCCACCCGGAAGCCGGACAGTCCAAGGTGGAGCCAGTAGCCGAGCACGCGCACGATCTCGTCGCGGACCGCCGGGTTGGCCACGTTGAGGTCCGGCTGGTGCTTGTAGAAGCGGTGCAGGTAGTACTGGCCGGCCTTCTCGTCGTACTCCCAGAGGCTCTTCTCCTGGTCCGGGAAGACGACGCCCTCGGGGCCGTCGGCCGGCGGCTCGTCGCGCCAGACGTACCAGTCGCGGTGCGGCGACTCGCGGCTGGACCGCGCGCTCTGAAACCACGGGTGCTGGTCGGACGTGTGGTTGACCACCAGGTCGGCGATCACCCGGATGCCCCGGTCGCGGGCGACCCGGAGAAACTCGACAAGCTCGCCGTTGGTACCCAGGCGCCGGTCGACGCCGTAGAAGTCGGTGATGTCGTAGCCGTCGTCGCGGTCCGGCGTGGGGTAGAAGGGCATCAACCAGATGCACGTGACGCCCATCTCGTCGAGGTAGCCGACGCGCTGCGCGAGGCCGTTGAAGTCACCGCATCCGTCGCCGTTGCCGTCGAAGAAGGTCTCCACGTCGAGGCAGTAGATGACCGCGTTCTTCCACCAGAGGTCGGCGGTGTGGCTGAGCCTCATGACACACCGCCGCGCAGCTGCGGGAGCACCTTGCCGCCGAAGACGTCGAGGAACTCGTCCTGCTCCTGCCCCACGTGGTGCACCATGATCTCGTCAAAGCCGAGGTCCGCGTACTCCTGGAGCCAGGCCGCGTGCCGCGCCGGGTCGGCCGAGATCCGCACGACGTCGTGCATGGCCTCCGGGGGTACGTGCTTCGCCACCTCCTCGAAGTGGTCGACCATCTCCAGGTCCCAGCAGACCGGCGGGGCGAAGACGTTGGTCCGCCACTGATCGTGCGCGATCCGCAGCGCCTCCTCGTCGTCGGCGGCGTAGCTGACGTGCACCTGCAGGCGCAGCGGTCCCCGGCCGCCCGCGTCTCGGTAGGCGTCGATCATGCTGCGCAGGTGGTCGTGCGGCGCGCCCACCGTGATGAGCCCGTCGGCCCACTCCGCGCACCACCGCGCGGTCTCCACGCTGACCGCGGCGCCGACCAGGGCGGGCGCCTGGGCCGGCCGGGTCCACAGCCGCGCCCGGTCGACGGTCACCAGGCCGTCGTGGGTCACCTCGGCGCCGGCCAGCAGCGCCCGGATCACGTCGACGCACTCACGCAGCCGGGCGTTGCGGACATCCTTGCGCGGCCAGGCCTCGCCGGTGATGTGCTCGTTGCTGTACTCCCCCGTGCCGAGCGCGGCCCAGAAGCGCCCCGGGTACATCGTGGCCAGCGTGCTGATGGCCTGGGCGGTGATCGCCGGGTGGTAGCGCTGGCCCGGCGCGGTCACGACGCCGAAGGGCAGCCGCGTCGCCTGGAGTGCGGCGCCCAGCCACGACCAGGCGAAGCCGGACTCGCCCTGTCGCTCGCTCCACGGCGAGAAGTGGTCGGAGCACATCGCCGCGTCGAAGCCGGCCCGCTCGGCCTGGACGGCCGCGGCGAGCAGCCTGCCGGGATCGACCTGCTCGTGCGAGGCGTGAAAGCCGTAGAGGGTCATGCATGGGTACCTGCCCCCATCGGCGCCGTCTTACACCGGACGTTCACGAGTGGCGGATAAGGTCGGGTGGTCCGTACCGAAAAGCCGGGAGTGAGAGATGCCTGACACAGTCCGCCTCAACGAGCTACCCGAGTGGGCCGCGCTGGCCAAGCACCGCGCGGAGCTGGGCGGGACGCACCTGCGGGAGCTGTTCGGGACCGACCCGGGGCGCGCCGAGCGGCTCACCGTGCGGGTCGGCGACCTCTACCTCGACTACTCGAAGCACCTGGTCACCGACGACACGCTGGCGCTGCTGCGCGACCTGGCGGCGGCCCGGGGCGTGGCGGAGCTGCGCGACGCGATGTTCCGGGGCGAGAAAATCAACGTCACCGAGCGTCGCGCCGTGCTGCACATCGCGCTGCGCGCCCCGCGCGACGCGGTGATCGAGGTCGACGGTGAGAACGTGGTGCCGGCCGTGCACGCCGTCCTGGACAAGATGGCGCGCTTCGCCGACTCGGTGCGCTCCGGCGCCTGGACCGGCGCCACCGGCAAGCGGATCCGCACGGTCGTCAACATCGGCATCGGCGGCTCCGACCTCGGGCCCGCGATGGCGTACGAGGCGCTCCGCCCGTTCACCGCCCGGGGGCTCGACTTCCGCTTCGTGTCCAATGTCGACGGTGCCGACCTGCACGAGGCCACCCGCGACCTCGACCCGGCCGAGACGCTCTTCATCGTGGCCTCGAAGACGTTCACCACGATCGAGACCATCACCAACGCCACCTCGGCCCGCGAGTGGCTGGTCGACGGGCTGGGCGGCGACGAGAGCGCGGTCGCCAAGCACTTCGTGGCGCTGTCGACCAACGCCAAGGAGGTCTCGGCCTTCGGCATCGACACGCAGAACATGTTCGAGTTCTGGGACTGGGTAGGCGGCCGGTACTCGTACGACTCCGCGATCGGCCTCTCCCTGATGATCGCGATCGGGCCGCAGCACTTCCGCGAGATGCTCGACGGCTTCCACCTCGTCGACGAGCACTTCCGCAACGCACCGCCGGAGGAGAACGCGCCGCTGCTGCTCGGCCTCCTCGGCGTCTGGTACGGCGCGTTCTACGACGCCCAGTCGCACGCGGTGCTGCCGTACAGCCACTACCTGTCGAAGTTCACGGCGTACCTGCAGCAGCTCGACATGGAGTCCAACGGCAAGTACGTGGACCGCCAGGGCGAGCCGGTGCGGTGGCAGACCGGCCCTGTGGTGTGGGGCACGCCCGGCACCAACGGCCAGCACGCGTACTACCAGCTGCTGCACCAGGGCACGAAGATGATCCCGGCCGACCTGCTCGGCTTCGCCCGCCCGGTCGCCGAGCTCGGCCCGCGGCTCGCGGCGCAGCACGACCTGCTGATGGCCAACCTCTTCGCGCAGGGGCAGGCGCTCGCGTTCGGCAAGACCGCCGAGGAGGTGCGCGCCGAGGGGGTGCCGGAGGAGCGGGTGCCGCACCGCACGTTCCCCGGCAACCACCCGACGACCACGATCCTCGCCGCCGAGCTGTCGCCGTCGGTGCTCGGGCAGCTCGTCGCCTTGTACGAGCACAAGGTCTTCGTGCAGGGCGCGATCTGGGACATCGACTCGTTCGACCAGTGGGGCGTGGAGCTGGGCAAGGTGCTCGCCAAGCGGGTCGAGCCGGCCCTCACCGACGGCGCGTCGGTGCCCGGGCTCGACCCCTCCACCTCCGAGCTCGTCAAGATCTACCGCGCTCTGCGGGGTCGCTAGCCGACGGCACGCCGTGCCGGGCTACCGGGCACGACGAGGACCGCGCCGGCGTACTCGGCACGCAGCGCGGTGACGACGCCGGCGGGGATGTCGCCCTGGACACGCACCGCGCAGGCCCCGGCGTCGATGGCGATCGCGTACCCGGTCGCCGCCGCGCGCAGGTCGTCTCGCCGGGCGATCTCGACGGAGACGCGGGACAGCTCGGCCCATGTGGTGTCACACCGGACCAGGCGATGCTCGCGGCCGCCGAGGGCCGGCTCGATCCGCCGCAGGGCGGCGTCGGTGTCGGCACCGGTGGCGACCGCGATCACCAGGGTGCCGTCCGGGTCGGCGCTGAGGCCGACGAAGCTGTGCCGGTCGGCGGCCACGAGATCGTCGAGCGTGCCGCCGGCCGCACCGGCCACCGCGACGGTGATCGTGGCGCCGAGCGCGATCGCGGTGCCGGCCGGCGGCTCGACCCGCACGACCGTGCCGGGCACGCCGGCGGCGCCGGGCTGGTGCTCGACGACCGGCACGACACCGGCGGCCGCGGCCAGCTTGTCGATCGTGGCGAGGTCGCGCCCCACCAGATCTGGCACGACCGTGGTCGGGGCCGCGCTTCCTTCGTCGGCTGGCCTGGCGCAGGCCGTGACCAGGGCGACGGCCAGGAGCACCGCGGCGGCACACGTGCTGGGACGAACGGACATCCGGGTTGGACGCATCGACCGTCCACGCGGTTCCGCGAGGCACCGCGACAACCCCTTCAAGAGATTTGAGCCACCGCTCCAGGCCGCCGCTCCCGCCGTCCCCGCCCATCGCGAGAGGTCAGCACCCGCCGGGCATCATGATCGTTCGCCCGATATGGGCGTGACACGCCGGCCAGAACAGCCGTATCGGGCGAACGATCACCATGGCCGCCCCGATGCCCGCACCAGCCATGATCGTCGCCACAGACGCCCGCGGAGGTCCCGCGGCCGACCGAGCGCGGCCGACGCGTAGCCCTCCATCGAAGTCGGCCGTGCGGCGCCCAGGGTTGTGTGGCGCGGAGGGTGAGGCCGCGGGAGCAGCGGTCCGGACCACGACGGACATCGCGGTAGCTCAGAAATGTCTCTGGGATATTGATTCTTTAGGCGGCGGCCAGCGCTGGGATCCGGGCGGGCGCGGTGCGGGCTCGGCTCCGCTCGGCCCAGCGCAGGGCCGGGGCCATGCCGAGGCCGGCGGCGAGGAAGAGGCCGCCCAGCACCAGCCAGCCGGGGGTGCCCCAGCCGATCAGCAGGGTGGTCATCACGACCGGGCCGAGCATGCGTGCGATCTGCGGGCCCATGCCGAAGAAGCCCTGGTACTGCCCCTGTTTGTCGGCCGGTGCCAGCCCGAAGCCGAGCTCCCACGCGGCCGCGCCCTGCATCATCTCGCCGAGCACCTGCACCGCCGCGGCGGTGAGCAGCACCGCGACCGCGGCCAGCGCGCCGATGCGGCCGGCGGAGAGGGCGTACACGCCGCAGGCCGCGAGCAGCACCCAGCCGGCCCGGCCGGTGATCCGGGCGGCGGCGCGCAGGCTGGTCACCCGCTGCGCGACGCGCACCTGGAAGAGCACCACGCTCAGCATGTTGACGACCAGGAGGCCGGCGGCCATGGGCTTGGGCGCGTCGGTGCGCTCCACGATCCACAGTGGAAGGCCGAGGCTGAGCAGCGGCATGTTCAGGTACATGATCGCGTTGAGCAGCGTGATCACCGCGTAGGGCCGGTCGCGCAGCACGGCAAGGCGGGGCCCGGCGTCCACCGCGGCCGGTGCGGGCGGCACCTCGGGGAGGCGGCGCAGCACGAGCGCGGCGGCGAGGAAGCTCACCGCGTCCATCGCGAAGACCGCGAGGTACGCGCCGCGGGTGTCGAACGTCAGGGCCAGCCCGCCCAGCCCGGCGCCGATGGCCAGGCCGGCGTTGAGCGTCGACTGCAGGTGCGCCCGCACGCGGGTGCGCTCGCCAGCGTCGACCAGGCCGGCGAGCAGGGCGCCGCGGGCCGAGGTGAGGCCGCCTTGGCAGCACGCGTACAGGCTGGCGACCAGCAGGAAGAGCGGGAACGAGCGGACCACCAGGAAGCTGGTCAGGGTGCCCCCGGTGGCGACGGCGAGCACCACGGCGGTGCGGCGCGGGCCGAAGCGGTCGGCGACGTAGCCCAGCGGCACGCCGGCCAGCATGCCGGTGGCCCAGGCGAGGGTGAGCGCGAGACCGACCTGGGTCGCGGAGAGCCCCACCACGCGGGTGAAGAAGAGCGCTGAGCAGGCGTAGAACGCGCCGTCGCCGAGGGAGTTCGCCAGCTGGGCGAGGGCCAGGACGCGGGGCGGGCCGGCGGGCGGGACGAACCGAGACATGACATCAACGTATGGCCGGCGATTGGCTCACTGAAGCGCCAATACCGGCCAATCTGATTGGGCCAATGTGGCCCGGGCCTCCGGTGCCGGCGCTGCCCCGCACATGGCCTCGCCGGCACCGGAGGAGTGCACATTCTCTAGAAGTTGAACTGGTCGATGTTGCCGGCGTCGAAGACGGTCGGCGGGCCGAGCACGACCACGCTCTCGGCGCCGATCGTGTACTCGCCGAGCTTGCCGGCGGTGAACTTCTCGCCTTCCTTACCGGTGATCATCCCGGAGGCGAGCGCGGCGCCGGCGTACGCGGCCAGGTAGCCCAGGTCGGCGGGGCTCCACAGCGCGAAGTTCTTGACCGTGCCGTCCTTGACGAAGTCACGCATCTGGTTCGGCGTACCCAGGCCGGTCAGCGCCACCTTGCCCTTGTACTGCGACCCGGACAGGTAACGCGCGGCCGCCGCGACACCGACCGTGGTGGGCGAGATGATGCCCTTCAGGTCGGGGTAGGAGGAGAGCAGGCCCTGGGTCTCCTGGAACGACTTCTGGTCCTCGTCGTTGCCGTACGCCACCGTGACGAGCTCGATCTTCGAGTACTCGGGCTTCTTCAGCTCGGTCTTCATCAGCTCGATCCAAGCGTTCTGGTTCGTCGCGTTCGCCGTCGCGGACAGGATCGCGATCTTCCCCGCCGCACCGATCTGGTCGCTGATCAGCTTGACCTGGTTTTCCGCGATGCCCTGCGCGGTCGCCTGGTTGATGAACAGGTCCCGGCAGTCCTTGTTGGTGTCCGAGTCGAACGTGACGACCTTGGCACCACCCTGGCGGGCCTGGTTGACCGCGCCACAGATCGCGTTCGGGTCGTTGGCGGAGATGGCGATGACGTCCGAACCCTGCTGGGTGAGCGTGTTGATGTACGACACCTGCGACGACGCGGACGCCTCCGAGGGGCCGACCTCCTTGTACTCCCCCTTGAACTCCTCCACCGCGGCCTTGCCGCCGTTGTCGGAGACGGTGAAGTACGGGTTGTTGACCTGCTTGGGCAGGAAGGCGACGCTCAACCCCTCCTTGATCTGCCCGGACGCTCCCCCGCTGGCGTTGCCGCCGGCGGCCGGGGTGTCACCATCGTCGTCGCTGGCGCAGGCCACCGCGCTCAGCATCAACGCCGACAGCGCGATGACGGAAGCCCCTAGTCGCATGCGTCGGTTCCGCATACCTCTCATGGCTTTTCCTTCCTCCACAGAACAGAAACAGGGCCTAGCCGCCGGCGGCGGGTGATACAGCGGGTCGTCGCCGGCGGAGCCGGGCGCGGATCATGCTGGCCGCGTTCGGGCCGACGACAGAGATGATCAGTAGGGCGCCGGTGACGACGGTGAGTGTGTCCGCCGGTACATCGGCCAGCTGGAGTGCGTTGCGCAATGTGATGAGCAGCAGGACGCCGGCCATCACGCCGACGAGGGTGCCGCGGCCGCCGAAGATGGATACCCCGCCGAGCAGGACGGCGGCGACGACGGAGAGCTCGAGGCCGCCGCCGTTGTCGGCGCGGGCGGAGGCGTAGCGCATGGTCCAGAAGAAGCCGGCCAGCGCCGCGACCGCTCCGGTGAGCACGAACAGCCAGAACTTCGTCTTCGCCACCGAGATGCCGGAGAACGTGGCGGCCTGGTCGTTGTTACCCATCGCGAACAGGGCTCGCCCGATCGGAGTGGCGTGCAGGACCACGCCGAAGGCGATCGCGAGGGCGAGGACGACGAGCGCGACCCACGGGATGGTGGTGCCGGGCAGCGCTTCGATCATGTTGCCGGTCCAGGAGAACGGGAAGTCCGCGACCGCCTTGTCGCCGAGCACCACGTAGGAGAGTCCTCTGTAGAGGGCGAGCGTGCCGATCGTGACGGCGAGGGAGGGCAGGCCGAAGCCGGTCACGAACAGGCCGTTGACCGCGCCCAGCACCACACCGAGGACGAGGATGATCGGCAGGATCAGCGCGAGCGGCACGCCGGACATCCAGAGTTGGCCCATCACCGCGCTGGAGAGGCCGAGCACGGAGGCGACGGAGAGGTCTATCTCGCCGGTGATGATGATCAGGGTCATCGGCAGGGCGATCAACGCGATCGGGATGACGTCGAGGAGCAGGAAGCCCCAGAACCGGGAGCTGGCGAACCCTTCCACGGTGGCCGAGGAGACGATCACCACGATCGCCAGCACCGCGATGACGAGCACATCCCAGGTGCCCAGGCGTCTAAGCACCGCGGGCCCTCCTTCCACGCAGCCGACCAGCTATCCGCGCGGTCAGGGCCCGGTCCAGTCCGATCGCGGCCAGGATGAGCGCGCCGACGACGGCCTGCTGCCAGAACGGGTCGATCCGCAACACCGGCAGCGCACTACCGATCGTGCTCAGCAGCACCGCGCCGAGGGCGGCGCCGTAGACCGAGCCGCTGCCGCCGAAGATCGCCACCCCGCCGACCACGACCGCGGCCACCACCTGCAGCTCGATCCCGTTACCGGCCGCCGCGTCCAACGTGCCGAACCGGGCCGCGTAGAGGACACCGGCGAGGCCGGCCAGGCCGCCGGAGACGGCCATCGCGGTGAACACCCGCCACCCCACCGGGATCCCCGACAGCCGGGCCGCGGCCGGGTCGGAGCCGATCGCGTACAGCTCCCGACCCGAGCGGTAGGAGCGCAGGTAGAACCCGGCGATCACCAGCACCGCGACCGCGAACAGGGCCAGCACCGGCACGCCGAGCAGGGTCTGGGTGCCCATCCGCTTGAAGCCGGACGGCATGTCGGCCGCGTTGATCTGCTGCCCCGCCGCCCACGAGTAGTCGATCCCCCGGAAGACGTAGAGCGTGCCGAGCGTGACCACCAGCGCCGGCACCCGCGCTATCGCGATCAGCGCCCCGTTGACGGCACCGCACAACAACCCGAGCCCCACCCCCGCGAAGAGGGCGAGGACGATCGGCGCGTCCGGCATCGCGAGGAAGAGCTTGCCGGTCGCGAACGCCGACAAGCCCAGCACCGAGCCGACGGACAGGTCGACGTTTCGCGTGATCACCACGATCGCCTGACCCACGGCGAGCACGACCAGGATGGTGGCGCCGAGCATGAGGTCTTTGCGGGACTGGGCGTTGAGGAAGCGGGGGTTGTAGATCGTGGTCACCGCGATCAGCAACACGAGCGCGAGCCCGATGCCCAGCTCGCGTACCACGAACAACCTGCGGGCGCCCCGGACGTCGCCGCGCGCTCTGGTCGGCGGCGGCGCGGCCGCCTTGGTCGCGGTGCTGCGGGGCCCCCGGGGAAACGTGGAGCGAAGCGGAGCGTTTTTTTGGGGTGCGTTCATGCCGCATCACCGGAGCCGCCCTGGCCGGTGGCGGCGAGCATCACCGACTCCTCATCCGCACGGTCGCGGGCGATCTCCTCGACCAGCCGGCCCTCGTGCATGACCAGCACCCGGTCCGCCATGCCCAGCACCTCGGGCAGCTCGCTGGAGACCATCAGCACCGCCACGCCGTCGGCGGCGAGCTGGGACATCAGCCGGTGCACCTCCGCCTTCGTGCCCACGTCGATACCCCGGGTCGGCTCGTCGACGATCAGCACCTTCGGATCGGTGGACAGCCACTTGGCCAGCACGACCTTCTGCTGGTTACCACCGGACAATGTGGACACCGGATCGGAAAGATGGCCGGCCTTGACCTGTAACCGTCGCGTCCACTCGTAGGCGTCCTCCCGCTCGCTGCGCGGGCCGAGCAGACCGAGGCGGGACAGCGACCAGCGGCGGGTCAGCGTGGCGTTGCGCTCGATCGACAGCTCCATCACCAGGCCCT
>Ga0272482_10000190_pt1 | contig 19597 bp, 14 predicted proteins | sample RVTome_8_FD_192427 | JGI IMG/M metagenome (GOLD analysis project Ga0272482, IMG submission 192427) | Soil microbial communities from uranium-contaminated site in the Upper Colorado River Basin, Wyoming, United States - RVT160D0 (version 2) ...
CACCTCTCCGACGTCGTCTACAAGCGAATGGTCCAGGACGCCAAACGAACCCCAACCAGCGCGACGGGCCCGGGAGGACACTCGGGAGCGACTCTGCAATCCAGCGCGGACGACCCAACCCCGACAGCCGCCACTTCGGACAAGTCACAACCCGGACCCGCCACCACCAAGAGTAGAACAGCCCTCGCCACCACCCCTTGACTAGAGGGGAACCAGTTGAGTGAACCTGATCTTGGTTGGTGGTCGCCGTCTGTGGCTCGCTCGTGGCAGACCCCGGCGTGCCGGATGTAGAGCGCAGTGGTCGCGTTCAGCTGGGATCTGGTCATTCCCGATCAGCTCACTGCTCCGCGGTACCAGCGTGCCGGACTGGTGGTTCTCGATGACCTGTCGTGTCGCGCGCCGGCAAGGTAAACGCCCGCAGCGGTGGCGTCGGCCTGCTCGTCGTGGGCAGATCTCGGAACTGGCCGGCCGCGCTGCGCACAGACGACGGACCGGGCGGGCCGCCGTCGCGTCTGAAGTGGATACGACGCCGCGCGCCGGCGCGAGCAGCGCGCCTCCGGCTCCTCGGTGGCAAGGGTGAGCTGCGTGCCAGCCGCCGACGCCCTCGCCAACTTGCCCGCGGCCACGCCCCACAGCCCCGGCAATGAGACGGTTGCCGCCATCCGATGCCGGACGGTACGGATCCACGCAAACGATGAAGCGGGCTACTACTTGGTGGCAGCGTGGTACTCGTTGACGATGGCCGCGGGGATCCGGCCCCGGTCTGAAAGCTCCTTGCCCTGTTTGGCCGCCCACTCCCGGATGGCCTTGTTCTCATCCCGGCCAGCAACGCTGCGCCCGCCAACCGATCCGCGCCGCCCAGGTGCGGACGCCGCCGACCGACCAACACGAGTCCCAGCGTCCTGATAGGCCGACAGCAGCGAACGAAGCTTAGCCGCGTTCCTGCCCGATAGGTCGATGGAATAGTCGACGCCGTCGAAGCCGAACCTGACCGTCTCGTCAGCAGCCTTACCATCGATGTCGTCGATCAGAGTCTCGATCACCTGTCGCGCCATAACCCCACCCCACACGGATGATTTTCGAATAGACTACCCGCTCCCCCAGCCCTGGATTGGGTTCAGGCGGTGTGGCCGTGTTTGCGGATGAACGACCACACCGCTGCCCGGGATCGTATCGGCCGTTACCTCGAGTCCGTGGTGATCAGATACCCCACCCGCTTCCGGCCGGCCGGCTGGCACGCCTCGGCAACCGCCTCGATCCTTGGGCGACACGGGTGGACGACGTCGCGTCGGTCGTCCACCGTGCCGGGTCCTATCGAGGTGTCTGTGTTCGGCGACGTCGGTGGTATGCCCACGGGCAGAGGATCACGACTAGGCCAGCGAGGCTGATGGCGGTGCCGGCGAGGACAGCTGTGGTCGGTAGGGGGAACAGGCTCGTTCCGGTGGTCAGGAACGCGACGGTCGTGAGGGCGGCGAGGGTGGCGGTGCAGGTGTACCGGCTCAGTTCGTGTCGGGTTTGTGTGGCCGCGCGGCGTCGGGCGGTTTCCAGGAAGCAGTCGGCGCTGAGGTCACCGGCTAGGAACTGGCGGTCTTCGTCGGACAGCAGTGGTGTGGTTCGGACTGCGGGGTGGGGTGGCTGTTGGGTTCGGATGGGCATCCTCAGGCCTCCGAGGTGGACGGCAGTGGGTTGATCGGGCATGTGCGGTGGGCCTGGTGGGCCAGGCCGGCGGCGAGCACGCCGGCGAGCAGGATGAGGTGTCCTTTGTCGGCTTCGCTGAGGGAGCCGGGTAGGTCGGAGTCGACGGTGAGCATGCCGAAGCTGGTCTCGCCGGCGCGGATGGGCACGGCGATGAAGGTGGAGTAGCTGCGGTTGCTGCTGTATACGAAGTGGGGCGGGGCGTGGTAGTACAGGTCGTCGACGACCAGTACGTCCTCGCTGTCGGCGAACCGGACCACTTCGGTTTCGTGTGGGGAGACGCCGGCTCTGAATGCGCGTCGGGGTGGGGTGTTGGCCTGGCGGCCGTCCCAGGTGCGGCGTTCGAGTCGGTCGTCGACGCGGGCGTAGTAGACGGCGCGGAGGTTGGCGCCGGGCCGGCGGTGTCGGCCGCATTGGGATTGCGCGATGTCGACGACGCGTTCGGCCAGGACGTCGAGTGCGGCGTGTAGCTCTTCGGTGGTCTTGGCGGTGGTGACCTTGCCAAGGACGGTCAGCAGGGGCGCGCCGGCCCGGTTCAGTCCGGCGGCCAGCTGGGCGCGGGCCTTGCTGGCGGTCCTGGTGGCGGCGCGCGCTTGGCGTTCTTTTACCAGGGCGAAGATGGCGCTGGCCGCGGTCGCGATGATGGCGGTTATCGCCCAGAACGCTCGGGTGGGTCCTTGGCTGGCGCCGGCCACCGCGGTAGCCGAGGCCACCGCGACGGGTAGGAACACGGAGGCGCCGTACCGCAGGGCACGGCGGGCCCATCGCGGTGTTCGACTCTCGGTTGTTGGTGGGGGTTTCACTGGTCTCCTGCCGGTGCTTGTGTCGGATGGTGGCGGTGGTCGGTCACGCCGAGGCCGATCGCGTCTTGGTGGCGGCTGAGCGCCGCTCCGGCGGGCGGCTGCAAACGACGGAGTCGCCGGCTGCCGTTCGCGGATGGCGTTGTCGATGCCTGGCGCGGCCGAAGGGTCGGGCGGAGTTCATGCGGGGTGTCGGCGTGCCGAGCCCGCACTGATGTGACGCTGCGTGTCGATCGTGGACTGTCTGAATGAGACGTCTGGCGGTGTAGTCCCATCACGATCGCCTCCCCGTGATCTGATGGTTGCGGGTAGTAGTTGATCGCGCCGGCTGCGATCAACTACTTGATGTCTCGCGCCGCCGTGGATGCGTCACGGGGTCCCAGATCGCGAGACGCACGGCCGGCCGCGAACCGAGAACGCCAGCTAGAACCACCCTGGGCGGGTTTTGGTGACATCTTTCATGACGAAAGATTCCCGCTCGAGGGGCGACGGACGGCGAAATGGATCATTTTCGGCGTCGTCGTCGGTCGCTGCCGACGCGGCTTCAGAATTGCGACTTGGATCAGTGTGGGAGAGTCTTGAACGCCCGAGGGACGAGGCGATGCCGATCACGAATGGGCGATGACTTCCTCGACGCAAAGTAACCGCGTTGCGGCTAGGTATTGATCGCGGCGCGTCACTCGCATGGGCGTCATCCCGATCTGGTGTGACACTTTCTCGCTCGCCCGAAACAATACGGGCGGAGGGCTTGCGAATGGATCCTGCCGCCGCCAAGCGGTTCGAACAGCTCTATCGGGACCACTACGACCGGATTTGGAGGTACGTGCGGTTTAAGGGTGCTGACCTGGAGACAGATGACATCGTCACGGACGTCTTCACCACGGCATTGACGAAACTCAAGAAGATCCCTGAGGACAACGCAGGAGCATGGCTTTACAAGGTCGCCCAAAACAAGATCATGAACGCGATCCGGGACAAGGGCACCCAACCACTGGTGGTACGGCCACGAGACGGCGCCCACGACACCTGGCTAGTCAAAGATCCCGCCATCGAAGATCCCGCCATCGGTGTCCTGGAGAACCTGAGCTTCGAGGCCGTGGTCAAATCCCTTGACGACGACCTGGACCGCGAAATTCTCTACCTGATCGGCCACGAGGGCCTCGGACCAACCGACATCGCGAAGATCCTCGGACTCAAACGCTCCGCCGTGTCGATGCGGATGCAACGCATGCGGGACAAGCTGGCACTCTTCGGCCCGGCAGCCGAATCACCAGCCGACGACGTCAACGATGACGAACAGAAAGACCGGTCCGCGGAAGGGAGGAAGCAGTGACGGACGACGAGGAGATCGCGCGGCAGCTAAATGAACGGTGGGGTCCGCTCGCCGCGGCCTCCCGGGCCCGGCTCGAGCCCGATCCGCACACCAAGGAGCAGATCCTGCAAAGGATCCTGCAGGAACCACGGCAAAAGCCGCCGCGGCGGCGCGGACGCTGGTGGCCTGCCCGCAGCAGGACCCTGCTGTTCGGCGGGACGGCCGCGGTCGCGGCGGCCGTTGTAGCGGCGGTTGTCCTGGTCGTGGCGTGGCCGTCCACGTCGGCGCCCGTCTACGCAGCCACCCCGCCGAGCCTGATCTACCAACTGGATCGACCGGAGTCCGCGACCGCCCTGCTCGACCAGCTCGCCCGCGCCGCCGAGGCTGCCGGCCGGCCCGGTGACGGGAAGGTGGAATACATCCACACGCAAAGCTGGGACCTCGACGCGCGCATCGACGACCGGCAGGTGACCACCGCCGTGGTCCCACTCGACAAGCAGATCTGGCGCAAGGCCGATGACGCGGTGACCACCATCGAGAAGTACGGCACGCCATGGTTTCCCGATGCGACGTCCCGGCGGGCGTGGCAGGCGGACGGATCACCCGGGTCGGATGCCACCCCGCGCCGTACCGAGCACCCGCCCGGTAGGTACGGGCTTCTGTGGACAGAGCGGCCCCCCACCAATCCGGACCAACTACGGGCGTGGCTGCGAGACAACCACTCCATCACCGACAGCGGCGGGTATTTCACGGCGGTGGTGGACCTGCTCAAGGAACGAGTGCTGACCGGCCCGGAGCGAGCCGCGGTCCTGCGGCTGCTGGCGTCCCTGCCTGATGTCGACTACACCGGAACGGTCACCGACCGGGCTGGAAGACCCGGCGCGGCGTTCTCCACCACCTCCGCCGCGGGCGGCCTTCCAGCCCGGCACACTCTCATCCTCGACGGCACGTTCGGACGGTTCCTCGCGTACGAACGCACCCTCACCACCACGGCCGGTGGCCTCAACGTGCGGATCCCCGCGGTGACCAGCTACGTCATATTCCAGGACGCGCGGTTCACCACCGCAGCCCCATGATCGTTGTATCTTGGCGGCCCCAGGGGGTGGCGGATAGCAGCCGCCACCCCCTGGCCCTCACCCGACACCCGCTCAACCCCAGACCGCGTACGCCTGGTCGTTGTGGATGCCCAAAGTGTTGGCGTAGCTGTTCGCGCCACAGTTGTAGACGGTGCTGCGGTTGTACATCGACAGGTGCCCCACGTCGCTGGAGCCCTGGTTGTTACGCCACGACGACGTCTGCCGGTCGAAATCCCAGGTCGACAGGTACTGCCAATACTCGTCCCGGAACTGCAACCGCCGCCCGCCGCCGTTCGGATCGGCGTACAGACACAGCCAACCGCTCGAACACGACGGCACCGCCAACACACCCACCGAACCAGCCGACCTCAACGCCGCCCGGTAAAGCGGATCAGCCTCCCGCGAGTAACCCAACAGCTCGTCGGCCTCCGCATGGGTCGCGAAGCACCGCGTGTCTCGGGCCGAGTACACCAGACAGGTCTGCGCTCCCTGCCACCCCTTCGAAAGGTCAATCACACGCCCCTGAAAGGTTGCCATTCCAGGCCTGCCGGCGCCCGACGGCGACGCCGCAACCGGCTGTGCCATCCCACCACTCACTGCAAGGACCATGACCACAATCGCAGCGAGTCTCGTCATTGTTTTGACGGACACCTCGATCCTCCTGCCAACTGATACGGGATCACTGTCGACAGCCGAGCATCTAGCTCTTCACCCCAGGGTGCCCTTGACGGTACAGACCGTAATCAACGTCAACACAGGCTCAAGTCGCGAACCTTACTGAATCCGATGCCATGCCCAAGTGGGCGAAGAATGTGATCGCTCGCCGAATCCGCCGCTGCAACCCCTGACGATATTGCGAAAGCCCAATCCTGAACTCTGTCGCGAAGAAATCGTTCACCGCTCGTCCAGCGGCTAGGACCTCGGATGCCACGTCAGGGCAAACGCTGATGCCGGCGCCCGGACAGGGACATCCAATCGGCGATTCTCGTCTTCCGAAATCAATGGACGATCGGCGGCGAGCGGCGGCCGTTGGACCCACTCATTCCGGGATTACGCGAAGACCGGCAGGTCTCTGGACGGTGGTTGGCCATCGGAGGCAATGAGGACGTTTCAGAACTCGCACCGGCCACCGCCTAGGGCAAGCAGTTCGCTGCAGTGCCGGCGGCGCTGGGATGACCGAGCGCATGTTCGCCGACGGCACCAATCCGATCACCGGAAGGGCCGTCGACGAAAGCTTGCCGGCTCGGTGACCAGAGGCTGACCGCGATCGTCTTATCGAGGACGAACACTCCGATCCCCACGCAAGTCGTAAGACACTGGGCCTGCGGCCTGGACTCGCGACCGCGCGGGAAGTCTGGACACGTCCGGGCGCGCGCGGCGTCGCCAAAACGATGACGACTGACCTGAGGTTGGCGATTGCATACATGCGACATGATGAGTTCGTGGCGGTACGGGTCACGCGGCTTCGTCTGGGTACGGTCGTCGCGTTCGCTGCGACAGGCCTGGTGTTCTCCGCCCTTGCGGCATTCCTGCTCAACCAGGGCCTTGATCGGGCAGACCAGTGGTCGAGCGTGATCGCCGGGGTTGTGGGCGCGTCGAGCTTGGCGGCCTCGGGGTACGGCTGGGTCGTCGGCCGCCGTCCCGAACCGCCAAGGGCGGTGCGGTCGGCCTTACAGTCGACCGCTTGGGGGTCCTACCGGATGCCCGAGGATCTCTCCCGGCTGCTGGCGGCTCAGTCGCGTGCGGCACAGTCCGTCCCGTACCGCGTGCCGGGTTTGGCCGGTATGCCGATGGCCGCTATGTACGTGCGCCAGGATCTGGAGACATACCGGCAACCGGTGGCCGATTCGGCGCCGGCCGACCCGATCGGCGCCGAACGCGTCGAGGTGCGCAGCGCGGAGCAGATGCGGTTGCGGATACTGCCCGCCGCCCAGCGGGTCGAGCAGGTACTCGACCGGCACCGGCATCTGCTCATCGAGGGCGGCCCCGGGCTTGGCAAGTCGAGCCTGGCGCGTGACATCGCTGGCCGCCTCGCCAAGAGTTGGCTCAGCCCTACAGGTGCTGCCGCGCCAACATCCACGCCCGTGCTGCCGCTGCTCGTGTCTGCCCGGTCGCTGAGCCGCCATCGTGGACTTCCGTGGATGGAGGCACTGGCGCAGGCGTACGCGGAGGCCCTCGGCCAGCACGCCGACCACCTGGCGTCGGCCGATCTGCTGGCTACCCCACCCATCGGGGTCGGTTGGATGGTCATCATCGACGGTCTGGACGAGGTCACCGAGCCCCAGCGGGACGCGCTCGTCGACGTTGTCGCTGAGCGGATGGCGCAGCCTGATCAGCCCTTCCGGATCATCCTGCTGAGCCGGCCGGTGGCCGCAGGCACCCGGCAGCGGATCATCGGGGCCGATGTTGGCATCTACACGTTGCTGCCATTCAGCCGGGCGGCGCTGCACGACTTCGTCACTGCAACGTTCACGGCAGCGGGCAACACTCGGGACAGAGATCTGCCCGAGCGATTCATGCGTCAGCTGCATGAGGCGGATCTCATGGAGGTGGCGACCGTACCGCTGCTGGCAACGATCGCGATCACCGTGTACGCCACCAGCCCAACGCGGCGGTTACCGCGTACCCGCTATGAGCTGTACGAGCAGTACATCGCTCATCTCGCCGAAACCAGCAGCGGCCGACGGCGGGATCTTCGCACTCGGCTGCGGCATCGGCTGGCGGAGACGCCGGGAGGTCCGGCGGCGGTGGAAGCCGTCTTCGACCGCAGCGCGCAGCTTGTAGAGCACCTCGCGGTGTGCCAGGTCGACACCGAGCAGCCTCTCGCCGATGTCGCAATCGCCTGGTGCCGCTCCGAGGACCTTTTCGGCAGCGCGATGTTGCCACGCGCGCGGGATCTTGTCATCGATGTGCTCACCGGCACCGGCTTGCTGATCCGGCGGGACGCGGACGTGGCGTTCATCCACCACACCTTCGCCGAGCACTTCGCCGCGGACCGGCTCGCCAGCCTGTTGCCGGCGCGGTTCGACCATCGTGCCCCGGGCTGGCGCATGTGGATCGACCGAGGCGTCAGCGGCGACGAGATGGCATCGGCAGTCCTGTTGCGCTGGACCCACCGCACGAGCGACCCCAGCCTGGTTGACTGGCTTCAGGGCGGCTCGGCGTCCCACCAATCCGTCGCCGCCCGGTTGATCGCCGACGGGGCGGTCGCGACCGAACCCCAAGTTGCCACCTGCCTAGCCCAGATCGGTTATCGCTGGTCGACCTATGGCAGTAATGGATTTTTGGCCAAACTGATCCGGAGGCTCCCGCGCACTGGCGTGGTCCGGGAGTGGGCGCGCGAGCACGCACATGGATCGCGACATGGCCCCGAGCTACAGGCGGTCGCGGCCCGGCTGGTCGCCGACGATCCGGGCCAGCGGGCGGACGACATGGCTGCGATCGTGCGACGGCGGCTCGACGACGAGCTGTTGCCGCCCGCACGCACCGCTCTAGCCGAAGCGTTGGCGGGGCTCGCTCCGGCGTGCACCTCAGAGGCCGCAACCGCGCTGCGTGAGGCGCTGAGGGATCCGCTCGCCACACCACAGCAGCGGGTTGCCACCGCAGAGGCGCTGGCGGGTCTGGGCCCCGGACACCGCGGGGAGTTGGAGGACGAGTTCCGCGCTTTGGTCGCCGAAGCCGCGCTACGCCCCGTCGACCTCGCCGCGATCGCTCGCGTGTTGGCCGAGGTGCAGCCGGACTGCCGCGGTGAAGCGACCTCGCTGATCCGCGCCGCTTTGGTACACCCGGAAACTCAGCGGCTCGATCGTCCCGTGCTCGCTCAGCTGCTTGTCGAGCTCGATCAGGCCAGCGCGACGGCCGTCGAGACGCTGCTGGCCGTTGCGCGCGATCCTTACCTCGACGCCGCACCGGACCGCACCGAGGCGGCGCGGATCCTCGGCGACGTCGGCGCCGCCGAGCGCCGAGCCGCCGCCACGGTCCTTTCGGAGATTGCGGATACGCCGAGAAACGACAGTGGATGGGCACGCCGGGCAGCCGCGTCGGCCCTCGCCGAGTTCGGTGTCGAACACCATGGTGCCGCCGCGGCGGCAGTCGAGGCCGTCCTGGCCGATCCGACCGGGAACGCCTGGCAGTACCGCATCGCGGCGCAGGCTCTGCTGAGGCTTCCCCGGGCCTACCACGACGCTGCGATCGCCGCGCTGCGTGCCGAAGACGGCGACGTCTCGGAGTCCCGCCAGGTGTGCACCGCCGCCGCACGCGCCGTGCTAGATCCGTCATGGGCGCTAGAAGCCGCGGAAACGCTACGGTCGATCGCAGCCGATCCGTTCGCGGACAGCAACAGCCGGCACGAAGCCGCGGTGATGCTCGCCGGGCTCGGCGCCGAGGAGTTCGACGACGGCTGCGCCGCGCTCCAGGCGTTGACCCAGTGCGGCGTGGGCTGGGCACGCGCATACGCCGCCTACTGGCTGGCCATTGTGCGTCCACAATGGCAGCCGCTGGCCGGTGAATGCTTCCGGCGCATACTCCTTGATCCGCGAATCGATCCGGGCCGCAACGGCACGGCCGCAAGGATGGCGGTCGAAGTGATCCCGGCCGATCGGGAGCTCGCGGTCGGCCGGCTACTGGCCGCGTTCCACAGCCCTCGCCTCTGGCCATTCGAGTACCGTCACGGGACGGACAAGCTCGCGATGCTGGGCCGCCCAGAATACGTCCAGATCCTGGACGTCCTCACCCGCGTCGCACTCGACGACACCGTCGTGCCACTTCAACGTGTACGGTCGTGCGCCTCGCTTGTCAGGCGTGGCGCTGATCAACGACGAATCGCCCACAGGGTCGCCTCCACCGTGGCGCACGACCCCCACGTCGAGGGGGAGACACGCGTCGCGGCAGCCGGGATACTTGGGCAGACCAGCGCGGGTCGCGATCCTGCGGTGGCCGCCCTCAGCGCCGTACTCGCCGACCCGCACGCGCCGACGGCGGCTCGGATCGCCGCCAACGCAGAACTCGACCGGCTCGATCTCGATGGCCGCTCTGGGACGCCTGCCGGAAGGACTCAACGAATAGAAGCCGCGAGGCGCCTTGTCGCCGAGCCCGACACGCCGCCGCAGGCGGCGCTGGACGCCATCGACTGGCTCAGCCTCGTCGGGACGCACGACGCAACCGGCGACCATTTCCTCGTCGCGATGATCGACGTGCTGACCGACCCGCTACTTCTCTACCGTGCGGTGGCGGCGTCGAGCGCGTCCACCACTGACGGCGCCGACCGCGCCTGGCGACTCCTCAGGCAGCGCATAGACGATCCATACCGCACCGTCGAGGACATCCGCGCCGCATCGGCCGCCGCCCTCGCACTGGGCCCGAGGCGCACCGCAGAGATGGAACGCGAGCTCGGCGCGCTGCTCAGCGACACGCCTTACGCCCCGCATCAAACCGTGGCGCTCGCGGCCGGTCTACTCGAGGTCTATAGCCCGACCGGGGAACAGCTGAGCAGCCTGACCCGACGAAACGCCACACATGCGCTGCGGCGCCTACTCGACCAGCAGCACATCGACCCAGCGATCCGGGTAAAAGCCGTGCAGGCGCTGGCCAGCGTCGAAGCGACCCGCTCGCTGGCAGCCACGGCCGCGGCACGTCTGCTCGACGACCCGCGGCTTACCGCCGCAGAGCGCTGCGCGTTGGCCGAGGTGGTCGGCGACGCCGATCCCAACGAGACCGCCGCGCGGGCGTGCCTCGCGGATATCGTGCTGGACCGCCAAGCGCCACGCCACAGCCGCCACCTCGCCGCGCTAGCCCTTGGCGGGATCCACCCGAACGGGCGCGCCGAGCTGGCCGACCACCTTGACGAACTACGCGCCAACACCGACGCCACAGAGCGGCTCCTCGCCGCATCGGTCAGCTACCGCCTGGCACCGGACCAACCCGAGGAGGCCCTGGCCGAACTGCGGGATGTCGCCGATGCCGGCACCCCCGACATCCAGTGGGCAGCGGCCCAGAGCCTCGCCGACATCCATACCGGTCGTGAGGCGGCCGCCGCCGCCCTGGTCGACATCGCGCACCACACTCCGCTGAGCATCCCCGACCTCTGCCGAGTCGCCCGACTCATGGCCACGCTCGGACCCGACGCACGTGACCAGGCTGCCGCCGAAATCATCAGCAGGCTGGCCGGTGCGCAGATCCGCGCGGACGAACGCCGAACCGCCGCGACCACACTCGCCGGGCTCAGCCCGGTGTACAGGGACGTCGCCGCGGCACAACTGCACGCCGACGCCCAGCACGCCGCCGCCACACCACGGCGCTTGCGGGCGATCACCGCCGTCGCCCAGCTCAGCCCGTCCTTGCTGCATCAAGCCGTCTCCACACTCCGCGCAATGATTCGCGACAGCGGCCTGCGGCCAGCGGGCCGGCTACACGCTGCTCTGGAACTCGCCAGAATTTCCCGCCAGCACCGCAACGAAACCACCCAGATGCTGACCGCTGCATTGTCCGATGAGGAGCTTCCGCTCGCCCTACGGCTTCGGACGGCATGCCGGCTGGTCGACGACCGGATACCCGGCTGGCGCGCCGCCGTGCCGCCGCTGGCCCGATACATGACCGGGACCCACGCGCCCATCTACCTCCGCCGCCAAGCCGCACAAACCCTTCTCCGGCTCGGCGCGGCGCAACGCCTCCCCGCGGCTGACACACTGCTTAGCATCTGCTCTGACCCTGACAGCCACTGTCACGATCGCGTCGAGGCCGCGGCAGAACTGTGCCGGGACGGCACCCATACAGAGACCGCGATCGACATCTTGCGTCACGTCGCGCTCGACAACAGCGCCCCTGCCGACGTACGGCGACGGGCTGCGGTGACGCTGTGCCGCCACACGGCGGCACGGGTTCCCGATATGCTCGGCGTGCTCCGAGACATCCACGCTGACGCCGGCGCAGCGGCCGTCGTCCGCGCCTCGGCCGCCGCCGACCTCGGCGCGATCAGCCCACAAGCGGCCGCCGAGGCCGCGGCGCTGCTGACCGAGGACCTCGATAGCGGCACGCTGCGGACCCAGATCGCGGCCGCCCGCAGCCTGGGCCGCCTGGACGAAGCGTCGCGCGCCCGTGCGATCGACCACCTCGACAGCCTGACCTCACGACCGACCACCCCGACACGTAGCCTCGCGTGGATCCACCACGTCCGCCGGGGCATCAACCGCCTCACCGAACTCGGGCCCACCCCGTACGCCGAAACCAACTGAACGTCGAGCGTTCGAGTTAGCGATCGCGGCAACGCCAGGCGCACCAACTCATTGCAGGAATACGCCGAGGCAATCGCCGCCCGACTCGCCCACATCGGCGCAGGTGCCGCCGCCGGGGATGCGGTAGTACAAGAAACATTTTCGGCGCACGAGGAACGGCGCGCCCACGCCGGGTCCGGCCGCACCACCGTCGCAGCGGCGACTGGGCGAACGCGTGTTCGAGAATCGCGCCGGTCGGGTCGGCGTGCCGCGGACACTCGTTGATCCAGACATGGCGCGACGACGACCCAGCAAGAACCAGCAGCACAACTACAAGCCTGAAGTAAGCCCGGATACTCGGTCCGGTCTGCCGCGAGGACGCTGATGCTGCGTGGTTCGCGTGGGTGGTCAGGTGCCTGTCATGATGGGACGGCTGTCACGGCTGGCAGTGGGTGCTGGCAGTGGGTGTATTTGAGGGGCGAGGGTGTCGTGCGTAGCAAAGTTCAAACCGTAACGCCGAAGAAGGCCGCCGAATACTTGCAACGCAACACGGCCAACCGGCCGCTGGCGAAACGGACGGTACGCGAGTTCGCGCAGGCGATGCGCCGCGGTGAGTGGCTGGCCACCCATCAGGGCATCGCGTTCGACACCACCGGGGCGTTGGTGGACGGGCAGCACCGGCTGGCCGCCGTCATCGAGGCCGACATACCGGTGGAGATGACGGTGTTCACCGAGGTGCCGGTGGGTGCGTTCGATGTGCTGGACACCGGTAAGCGGCGCAACGCCGCCGACGTGTTGGCCATCGAGGGCGAGAAGTCAGCCGTCCTGCTGGCCGCCATGGTCCGCACCGTGTGGCTGTACGAAAACCGTCCCGAACTGAGTTGGTCCGGCGGTGACGCGGGCGTGAGCAACCACCAGATCGTGCAAACCCTGCAGCAGCATCCCAAGCTGCGTGACTTCGTCCCGGTCGGCGACCAGATCGGCACCGCCACCGGCATGATCAAAAGCGCCGCCGCGGCCGCGAGCTACCTGATCACCCAGGCCAGCAGCCGCGACCTGACGCCCTGGTACGACGGGATCATCGAAGGCACCGGCCTCGTCAAGGGCGACCCGCGGCTACTGTTCCGGCGGGTCATGTTCAACCACACCCGTAAACAGGCCGGACAGCCGCTACGCCGCCGAGAAACCCGCGAACACGTCACCATCTACCTCAAAGCCTTCAACGCCTGGACCACCAATACCCAACTCACCCCAGCTCAGCTCAAGTACACCCCCCGCGAACCCGTCCCACCCATCCCCACCCACTGACGACCGCCGGTACTGACCCGATGCCGCACCGCGCCCCGCGCCATCCCACCGAGCCGGGCGATGGTGGCTACCCCGCCGCCGTAGGCCGCGCAACCGGGCCGGTAGTGGTTCGGCCTGTTCGGACAGAGGTTGTCAACGACGCAGACGGGTCGAAGTGGTCGCTGAACATCGGCCCCGTCCCCGAGTCGCGGCTACACCCGACCCGGATCCTGTGGGGTTTTGGTACGTGTCCGAGGCCGAACACGAACCATTTTCCCATTCTCGTCCATGGTGGACCTCGAAGTCTTACTGGCGTAGCCGCGCCCGGGCCCACGAATCACGCGCGTTGACCCCACCTATGCCGGCAGGCGATACCCGCCGCTGAATCGGATTTGCCGTGCCGGCACGTCCGCGTGCCCGGTCGCAGTACAGCCCGTGACGCTGCGTAGCGACCGGATCGCGGCATGACAGTGCGTCCGTCGCCCGCGAAATAGCGAGCCAGATCACCAGGCGCGGTCGGCCAGCGGAGCGATGGGCACCTGCTTGTCATCCGCTTCCTCACCGAGAACTAGAATTCGGCCGTGAAAGTCGCGGCGGTCTTCAAAGCAATACCCTGGTGGAGTCAGCACGGCCGGCTAGAGGCCTCGGCTGCCCGAAGGATACGGTAACTGCCCTCTGCGAGGGTCAGTATGTATTTTACATCCCAGTCGGTGCAGGTCTCCTGCTCGCGGCCCTTCGGTCCGTAACCAGCAGATTGGTGCGAGCGGAACCGAAGGCCCACTTTGGGAAGATCACTCGTTACATCGATCCTATACATCACGATGTCCGAGTCGGTCGCTGCCGACATGCCACCAATGAAGGCGGCACGGTGGCTCGGGTCGGAGGGATCGATGACGCCGTTGGGATCGTAGTGGCCGAGCGCCCGGTCAAAGTCCTTAACATTGATTGCACTGAAGTAGTCGTTGAACATCGCAGCAATGACGGACATCCGCTCGTTTTCAGATACAGCCGTAACGTCGATAATGCCGACGCTTACGCCGGAGCCGGAACTCAACACGGGTGGAGTTGGCCGCGCCGAGACCTCGGTGGACGCGACAACGCCGTCAGGCGAGCCCACCATTTCCACTCCGACGACGAGAACGCTTGATATCAGCGAAGCTACGACTGCCACCGCCACTGTCGCGAATCCTACTCCCACCATTGAGGCCATGGATATCGTCTTGGAGGCACGGCGCCAATCGCTGAATGACAGCGGAGCAGCCTTTCGGGGGACAGCATGTGACGGGCTTGGGCTTTCATGCCCGAAGGGATCGATTATCGCGGCCGCCGTGCCTACCAGATCTACGTCAGTCTTCGCGAGTATGTCCGTCGACCTCGCTATAGGCAGACCCACCTCACCGAGCATCCGATCCTTTACTGTCCCTTCCCCGGCAGCGGCCACGCGCTGTTCCGAGCGTTCGGTCCGAAACGCACGCACCGATATGACTGCGCTCGTTGAGAGATACAGCAACCCGATTGAGAAGGTGCGCCACGCCGCTCCACCCATTTGGACGTGGGACCACTCAAGGAGGATTCCCAGCCCAAGCCAGAGGACGAGCAACAGGATTAGTTGCGTGGGATTCTCCGTCTTTCTCCTACCCACCGCGCACCCGAAGTGGTCGGCCGTGACGAGTGCGGCGACGACGTACCCTCCTACGATGACGCAAATTAGAGCCCAAGCAGAGTTGGGTGTGATCTGAGCGCCATACAGTCCGACAATGGCCGTTGCAAGCAAGCCCGCCGTGACCCTCCAGCCGACCCGCCGTAGAGCGGCCGAGTCATGGCGCGGCTCCCCTCGGAGCACCTTGACCAGTCTCGGGGAACCACCTAGTTCGATAACCGTGTCTATGTAGGGCGTAGATGCATGGGTTCGATGCAGCGGAGTTCGTGACCCCGTGATCTGCTCGCCCCCAAATCTCATCGGCGCTGTCCCCACCAAGCCAGAGGAGGTTGGCCAATCGCGGCGACCCCCACCGCGACGTCACTCAGAATCCCGGCCATCGCATCGCCGATCAACTTCGACACCGGCAGCGGCGCATCTACTGTTACGCAGCCGATCAATCTGTGCCGTGCGTCATACACGGGCGCGGCAACAACACCTCGATAGTCGCGGGTGAGTTGGATCTCTGCCCATGTCAGTCGATAGGTGTGATCGGGAGGTTGCCCCTCCCAGGCCGCTCGCCCCTCCGCTAAGGCTCGTCGTGTGATCGCGCGCCAGTCGGCCGCCTCGCAGTTCTGTGTGTTCCATGCCCTTCCGGCAAGCCCTTTGCCAGGCCGCCAATCCGACCTCAGCAAGCTGGGCGTGGTTCCAAGACGCAAACCACCGACATTTGCAAGCTTGCGAAGTCGCCAGCGGCCCCGCGCCAAGAATGCATGCACCCCAACCTGGTCGAACGAGACCCCCAGTTCGGTGGCTACAGCCTTCAGACCGCCCCCGAGTACCGCCTTCATGTCGGCCTCATACCGACGCACACGGTCGACGTGACGGCCTCCGCCGGTGTGACGCAGCAACTCCTGAAGTGCAAGCAAGCCGACGCTCGCGTAGAGCAGATGCTTGTTCGCCTTCCAGCTTTCCTCATCGGGCAACGACAGCTGTGCTAGCAGCACTATTGCCATAGCGGCAGCGATCAGTACCGCACGTGACAGCAGCAGCATTAGTGCATTGTCCATCGATTTTTGTGAGAGCGCCCTCACCTAGAGGTCCAACGATGTCGGCCGTCAACCTGACCGCTGGGCCGTCTTAACAGCCAGCAAACGGCGACACCGGCCAGTCCGACATGGACCTTCGGCACGTCAGGCTGGACTTCGCCTCGTGTTGATACCGAAAGTGGATCTCCCAAGCTGCTTCCTGGACATCGTTGGACACGTTGGCGTGATGTCATCGGAGCAACCAGTGCCTCGATGATGTCCGCCAGATCTGAGAGCGACTTAGGTTTGTCAGCTTGCCGCGCAGACCAGGCGTCTTCATCTCGGCATGACCGGGCGCCTGCCGCGACGGGATCATCACCGCGATCATGAACCGGGAGAACCCGAGCGTCATCACCAGCACCGGCAACACCCGCTGCTGCCCATGCCCGACCGGGACCCTCGTCTCCGGGAACCACAGATCACACTGCGCGATCTGCCCCGGCTCATAGACAGTCCGGTCGACCGGGTCGACGCCGACATACTCCGGCCGGATAACCGCCAGCCGTTTACGCAAACAGCGCCATCGAGTGCGGCCAGCCAATCCGCTCCGCGATCACCGGCCCCGGCATCCGCGGCCACTCAACAAGCAACGCCCGGATCTGCGGCTCGTACCGATCAACGATCGACCCACGCGACGCCCGCACGTAGGCCGGCGGCCGGTCAGAGGACAACGCCGCCCGGACCGTGTTCCGAGCCACCCCCAGCCGCCGGGCGATCTCCTTGATGGGCACGCCCTCCGCACGATGCAGACGACGAATCTCTGCCCAGTCCTCCACGTTCAGCACCCTCCAAGATCAGAGGGGGTCAACTTTCAAAGATCACCCGGGGTCACTCTTCCCGGAGCGGCGACAGTCGTAGTGTGCGCGGGCGCCGGCGGATTTGGTGATGGTCACGAAGGCCCACCAGTGGCAGGCGTCGCCGAGGCGTTTGTTGCGGACTTTGCGGGCTTTGACATAGCGCGATCGACCGGAGGCGCGGGTGACGGGTGCGGTGCCGGCGAACGCGCGTAGGCCCGCGGCGGTGGTGAACCGGGCCGGGTCGTCGCCGATTTCTGCCAGGACGCGGGCAGCGAGGACCGGGCCCAGCCCGGGTGCCGAACGCAGGATGGTGGCCAGTGGGTGCCGGTCGAACTCGACCGCCAGCGCTTGTTCGAGTTCCTCGACGGCGGTCTGCATCGCCACGACGATGGCGATCAGGGTCTGGGCGGTGACGCCGTAGCCGGCCTCGACGGCAGTGGGCTGCCGCAGCGCGGGGGTGTGCAATTCGGTGAGGACCCGCTCAGCCAGGGACGGGTCGTTGCGTCGCCGGCAGCGGTGTAGCAAGGGACTCCTGTCCACCTGGACCACAAGATCCAAGTCTCAAGTGTCCAAGATCAGGGGCAACTCCCCTCCTCCGCCGCGGCTCGCCCGCCGGGCAGGTGCCCGATCACCACCCGGTTGGTCGGGAGGTCGACGCGCCAGCCGGTCAGGCTCCGGCTGGGGAACGGGACGGATCCGAGCCGTCTGGACGCGGCGTCGAGTTCGGAGAGGCTGTGGCGCATCAGGACGGGCGTGGCCCCGGCGGCACGGGCCCGGGACATCAGGCCACGGCGGGTCACGCCGACCCGCAACACGGTCGCGTTGTCCTCCAGCCATGTCCCGGCATAGCCGGAACCGGCGAGCCTGCGGACCCGACTGTCGATGCCATGTGCGGCTTGTTCGCGGCCCAACCGCCGTACCGCCTCGCCGGCCGACAGGCCCATGTCCCGCTGCATCGCCGAGAGCATCCTCGAATCCGGCTGCGCCGTCAGCGCGACCGCCGCCAGAGGCAGGGGCACCTGGTTGTCGGCCGTCGCGGCCAGGCCCGGGGAACCCGGCAGGATCGCCACCACCGTCACCGCCACCGAACCAAAGATTAGTGATCTTCGAAGCATAGATCCCCTCGAATGGAAACCGACCGTCACGACGATCGAAGCGCCAGCGGTGGCCGCCGGCATCGGTAGAACCACGCAACCGGCTACGCGATCCGCGGGGCGGCGGCACCAGTCCACCCGGGTCCCGGAAACGAACTATTGGCGTGTTCGTCGTCGGTACCCACGTGTCGCGCTTCGGGTGGAGGCTGCCGTGACCCCGCTGACCGGGCGCGAGCGGGAGGTCGCGGAACTGGCCGCCAGCGGCCTCACCAGCGCCGAGATCGGGCGCCGGCTGTACCTGAGCACCCGCACCGTCGACAGCCACCTCGGCCGCGTCTACACCAAGCTCGCGGTGGCCAACCGGACCGAGCTCGCGGCCGTCACGCTCGCCGGCCGCCGCGTGCCCGCCCAACTCCCCGCGGGTGTCCCGACGTTCGTTGGACGGCCCGAGCCGCTGCGGCGCCTGGACTACCTGCTCACCCACGCGTCCGACGACGGACCGGTCGTGTGCGCCGTCACCGGTACCGCCGGCGTCGGGAAGCCGGTCGCCGAAATCTGACACATATTTCTGGTCGCCCAGACCGGTGATCTGTACCCCCGCCGACGGCAACGGCAACCCGCTCCATCAGCAGCCGTATCGGCAGATCTGAACGCTAGATGATCGATTCCAAGGGGTACGGGACAGCGAACGGATGCGAGGGCGTCCATGATCGACGTTGCTGAGCAACGCTGACCATGGAGGCCACGTGCACGTCGATCTGGACACCCTCGCGACCGCACTGTACTGCAAGATCGACGATGAGTTGAAGGCGTCCCCGCAGCTCAACCGGTGGCGGCCGGAGGTCGGGATCGCCCCGGAGATCACCGACGCTGAGTTGATCACCGTGTCGGTCATGCAAGCCCTGCTGGGCTACCACAACGAAAGCCGCTGGATCCGCTACGCCCGCAAGTCGATCATCCACCTGTTCCCCTACCTGCCGAAACAGCCGGGCTACAACAAGCGGCTACGGAATCTGGTCACCCAGATCAGTCATATGATCGCGGTACTGGCCACCGACACCGACCTGTGGCAGCACCCGATCCGCATCGCTGACTCCACCCCGGTGCCGTGCGGCACGTCCCGACAGACCGCCCTGCGATCCGACCTGGCCGACTGGGCGGGTTACGGCTACTGCGCCTCGCACTCCCGGCTGTTCTGGGGTCTGCGGCTGCATCTGGTCACCACCGTGCACGGCCTTCCCGTCGCGTTCGCCCTCACCAACGCCAAGACCGACGAACGTGAAGTCCTGGTCGATCTGGTTTCCCTGCAACCCAACATGTTCCACCATCCGGACGGGCTGATCCTGGTCGTGGACAAGGGCTACCGCGACCGCGACACCGAAACCTGGCTCAACGAAAGCGGTGTCACCGTCATCCGACCGGCATACCGCACCGAGCCGGCCCGCCCCGGTCGCAGCCTGCTGCGAGCCGTACGGCAGAGCATCGAATCGGTCAACCAGACCCTCAAAGGCCAACTGGATCTTGAGCGGCACGGTGGCCGCACTGTCGCAGGCGTCGCCGTCCGGGTCCTACAGCGCATCCTCGCCCTGACCGCCGCGATC
>Ga0272482_10000191_pt1 | contig 19580 bp, 18 predicted proteins | sample RVTome_8_FD_192427 | JGI IMG/M metagenome (GOLD analysis project Ga0272482, IMG submission 192427) | Soil microbial communities from uranium-contaminated site in the Upper Colorado River Basin, Wyoming, United States - RVT160D0 (version 2) ...
AGCTGATCACGGTCGCTCTCTGGGCGTGAAACGGTCGTGGCGAACGGAGTGAGACTCCGGACAAAGCGCAGGCGCGGGAACAGATCGTGGTACGCGGGTCCCCTCATAGGGGGACTCAAGGGCCTAAGCAGGCCAACGCCTGGGGCGCCACCCCAGACGGCCGCAACAAACAGCACCCAAGCGCTGGCGCCCCGGGCGTTGGTCTAGCTCCGCTCGTGTGGGTCGATGGTTGTCGGGATGGCACTTCCACCCATCCTGATGGTCCGGAGCGCCCCCCGCCGGAGGCACCAAAGGGCTTGAACCGCGGACCCGCCGGCCCGCGGGAGCAAACGGCCCGCCACTGACACGAACACGGGCAAAAATGGGCTTAAAGAACGGCGAGCGTGACCCCCACCACGAAAGCTCTCTAGAGCTTGCCGGCTTGTTTGAGGGCCAGGTAGGTGTCGGCTACGCGGGAGGCGAAGGTGTCGATCGGCGCGTCCAGCACCTCGACGCCGTGGCGGCTGAGGGCTGAGCGCACCCGGTCCCGCTCGGTGAGTGTGCGCAGCGCGGCGGCCGCCAGGTACGGGTCGCCGCGCGCCTCGGCCAGCAGCGGGTCGTGGACGGCCGCCACGAGCACCTTGTGCCGGGTGGCGAGCCGGGGCAGCACCGGCAGGAGGCCGTCGCCGAGCGCGCCGGGCTCCAGGGCGGTGAAGAGGACCACCAGCGCGCGCTTGCGTTCTCGCCGCAGGACCTCGCCGACCACCAGCTCGAAGTCGGTCTCCACAAGGGACGGTTGGAGCGGCGCCAAGGCGTTTACCAGCCGGGGTAGCAGCACGTGCCGGCCGCCGGAGACGGTGGCGCGCACGGCGGTGTCGATCGCCAGCAGGTCGACCTGGTCGCCGGCGCGCAGGGCGACCGCGGCGAGCAGGAGGGCGGCGTCGATGGCCGCGTCCAGGCGGGGCTCGGCGCCGGCGAGCACCGCCGAGGTGCGGCCGGTGTCGAGCACGCACACCACCCGCCGGTCGCGTTCGGGCCGCCAGGTGCGCACGAGCACGTCGGAGCGGCGCGCGCTGGCCCGCCAGTCGATCGAGCGTACGTCGTCGCCGATGACGTACTCCCGCAGCGCGTCGAACTCGGTGCCCTGGCCGCGCCCGCGGGTGACCGTGGCGCCTTCGAGCGTGCGCAGGCGGGCGGTCTTCTCCGGCAGGAAGCGGCGCGAGTCGAAGCGGGGCAGCACCCGGAGCGTCCACTGTGGTGTCGCGGGGTGGCCGGCGCGCTGGCGGAAGGCGAGCCGCAGCGGCCCGTACGACCGGAGGGTCAGCCGCACCGCCGGCCGGTCGCCCCGGCGGGTCGGGGTCAGCGCCGTCTCCAGCGTGACCTCGCTGCCCGGCTCCACCAGCACCCGGTGCACGGAAGGGCTGGCACCGGCCGACGGCACCCACGAGTCGCGGATGTCGGCGTGCAGCACCCGCGACGAATCGTTGGCCACGCGCAGCGACACCGTGGCGGTCTCGCCGGTACGCACGGTTCGCGCGCCGTCGCGGCTGAGCCCGATGTCTCGCAGCGGTGCGGCGAGCAGGAAGTCCACCGTGGACAGCACCAGCACCGCGACGGCGAGCACCGCCAGCCCCAGCCACGGCGATGGCCACAGCGGGAGCGTGGCGGCCGTGACGGCCAGCAGCAGGGCGGCGCGGCCGGTGACCATCAGCGTGGCGTCGGCACGGTGGCGAGCACCGAGTCGAGTACGGCGTCCGCGGTAACGCCTTCGAGCTCGGCCTCCGGGCGCAGCCGCACGCGGTGCCGCAGCGTCGCGCGGGCGACCGCCTTGATGTCGTCGGGAGTGACGTAGTCGCGCCCGGCCAGCCACGCCCACGCCTTGGCGGTGACGAGCAGGGCGGTGCCGCCGCGCGGCGAGGCGCCCAGCTCCAGCGAGGGCGAGGTGCGGGTGGCCCGGCAGAGGTCCACTATGTACCCGAGCACCTGCTCGGCCACCCCGACCCGCTGCATGCTGGCCCGCCCGGCGGCCAGGTCGGCGGCGGTGGCGACCCGCTGCACGCCGGCCGCCTTCAGATCGCGCGGGTCGAAGCCGGCGTGGTGCGCGCGCAGCACCCCGATCTCCTCCTCACGCGCCGGCAGCGGCACGCTCAGCTTGAGCAGGAACCGGTCCAGCTGCGCCTCCGGCAGCGGGTACGTGCCCTCGTACTCGATCGGGTTCTGCGTCGCCGCCACGATGAAGGGCTCGGGGAGCGGCCGGGGCGTGCCCTCGACCGAGACCTGGCGCTCCTCCATCACCTCCAGCAGCGCCGACTGGGTCTTCGGCGGGGTGCGGTTGATCTCGTCCGCCAGCAGGAGGTTGGTGAAGACCGGCCCGGTGCGAAACTCGAAAACGGCGCTGCGCGGGTCGTAGACCAGCGAGCCGGTGACGTCGCCGGGCATCAGGTCCGGCGTGAACTGGAGCCGCTTGGCATCCAGTTCGAGCGCCGCGGCGATCGTGCGTACCAGCAGGGTCTTGGCCACACCGGGTACGCCCTCCAGCAGCACGTGGCCGCGGCACAGCAGAGCGATCACCATGCCGGTGACGATGGCGTCCTGACCGACCACCGCCTTGGCCACCTCGGCGCGCAGCCGGTGCAGGGCGGCGCGGGGATCGTTGGATCCCGCGGGATGGGTCACGGTGCTCTCCTTATGGCTTCGACGAGCGCGTCCAGGTCGGCCTGGAGGCGCCGCAGGTCATCGTCGTTTTCGGGGGTGGGCCCGTCCAGCAGGTCTTCGATCTGCTCCCGGTCGCGCCCGGTGGCTGCGGCGGTGGCGTCCGCGAGCGACACGTCGGGCGCGGGGTTGAGCAGCTGTGCGAGCCGCTCGCGCGCCGTGGCCCGGAGCGTGTCAGCGGTGGGCCCGCGCGCCTTCGCCCGTCGGTAGAGCCGCCCCCGGCCGTGCACCGTCTCCGCCGCCCGTACGGTCACGGGCAGCGGCTCGGTCACCGGCGGGCCGAGCCGGCGGGCCCGCCACAGCGCGAGGAGCACCACGGCGAGCGCGAGCTGGATCAGCAGCGCCCAGAACCACGCGGGGAACGCGTCCCACAAGGGATTCTCATCGTCCACATCGGAGGCGGAGGGACCACCCTCGCCGTCACCCGACGTGCCATCCGGGTCGGAGGTCTCGCCCTGCCCGCCGCGCGTGCCGTCGCCCTCGCCGGTCCCTTCGCCTTCGCCCTCACCCTCGCCGTATCCCGGGTCCGCGCCGAGCGACGGTGGCGTGCCGCTGGGCGATCCGGGCTCGTCGCTGACACCGGGTGGTGGCTCCAGCTTGTGCAGGTCGAGCCAGACCACGCGGGACCGGGTGCCGAGCAGGCCGGCGGCGAGCGCCTGGTTGCCGTGCTCGCCGATCCGGTCGTTGCGGAACGGGTCGCTCGCGCCGATCACCACAAGGTCGATCCGCTGCCAGCTCAGCCGCACGACGCCGGCGCCGTAGCAGCGGCTGCCCTCGCCCGTGTACCGCTGGCGCAGCGCCGCCGCCCGGCCGGCCGCCCGTGCCTCGTCCACGTCGCAGCCGGGGAGGACGGCCTGGGCCGCCCAGCGCCGGCTGCCCGGGACGAGCGGGATCCCCGCGCGGTCGAGCGCCTGGCGCGCCGGGTCGACCAGCACGACGCGCGTGGTGGCCGGCATCAGGCGCAGCATGGCGAGGTAGTCGGGGTGCACGACCCGGGGCACCGGCACGAAGAGGGTCGCGTCGCCCTCGTACGCCGCGACGAGCGCGTCCGACGTGCGGGTCATCCGCTGCACCCGCACGCCCTGGGCGGCCAGCGCCTGGGCGAGCCGCTGCCCACCGATGCCGTCCGCGCTCGCGGGGCTGAGGAACGCCGGGTCGCTCGGGTCGGGCTCGTTCACCGCGTACGCCACGCCGGTCACGGCGAAGACGAGCGCCACGAGGCCCAGCGGGATCGCGAACCGGTGCCATCTCCTCATGACAACGCCCGGTGCACCTGGTCGGCCAGCTCGCGCATCCGCTCGTCGTGCTGCGCGCCGGCTGGCCGCTGGCCGTACCAGACCTCGGAGAAGACGCCACCCGCGGCCTTCAGCGGCGCGTCGACGACCGGCCGGGCCTGACCGGCCGCACCGGCCAGCTCGTTGACGGTCCAACCTGGACGGTGCTCGACCACCCGGCGGTCGATCAGCTCGCGGACCATGGCCCGGAGCCGCTCGCGGACCGCCTCGGCGTACCGGCCCTGGGCGGCGAGGCGGTCGGCCAGCGTGACGAACGCGGCCACCGGGAGGTCGGGCAGCTCGTCGCCGCTCGTGTCGAGCACCGGCCGCGCCGGCGTCGGGACGTCCCGCTTGCGGCGGCGAAACGGCCAGCGGAGGCGGGGCCGGCGCCAACGTATCCGGGGCAGGTGGAGGCGGGGGAGCCGGCGCGGCACCCAGCGCGGCCACCAGTACCAGCCGGCCCCGACCAGGGCGGCGACCAGCAGCATGGCGAGCGCGGCGAGCGGCAGCGGCACCACGTCACCGAACGCCGCGACGCCCTCGGTCCACCACCGGCTCACCGCACGACCCCCAGGTGGGCCGGGGTGAGGCGGCCGCGGCGACCGGCCCGGGAGAGCAGGATGTCCAGGCCCTCGGTGCGCATCCGGGTCTCCAGGTGCAGCACCGCGTCGAGGCAGGCCAGCGTCGGGTAGGCCACGGTGTTGACCAGTAGCCAGGCCAGGGCGCTCGTCGGGGCGGTCCACTCCGCGCTGCCGAGGCTGAGCGCGTCGAGGGCCCCGTAGGCGCCCAGACCGAGGGCCACCCGGATGGCGAGCCAGGCCACGTACCCCAAAATGCGGATGCCGGCGGCGCGCAGGCCCGCCCGGCACGAGAGCGTCGCGGAGCGCCACAGCGCCCGCCCGGGCCCGAGCCGGTCGAGCACCACCGCGGGGACGGCGAGCCCGAGCAACCCGTACACGAGGAACCAGGCCGGACCGGCGATGGCGGCGACGAACATCGTGGCCCCGGCCACGACGGCGACCACGGCGACCGCTCCGAAGCGACCACCCCGGGGGCGCAGGAGCTGGCGGGCCGGTGTCCGCTGCCCCATCAGGTCGGCGCCGGCGGCACGGGCGGTCAGCCCGCCCAGCAGCGCGATGATCGTGACCTCGGTGGCCGCGCCGACCGCGAGCAGCACCCAGAAGACCTCGAGGTGGCCCAGCTCGGGCACGTCGGGCAGGTAGGCCGGCGGCTGGGCGCCGGCCACCTCCCGCAGCGGGAAGAGCAGGACCTGCTCGACGGCCGCCAGGATCGCCGCCACCGGCAGCAGCACCCGCCCGTGCGCACGCAGGAGCGACACCGCGGCGTCGAGCAGCTCGCCGACGGTGAGCGGGCGCAGCGGCAGCAGCACTGCGCCATCCTGGCACGGGTGCGCTAACCCGGCGAACCCGTGCGGTTCCCACCGCGAGATCGTCCGATTTGTCATAACCCCTGGTGAGGGCGGTCCCATGGATCGGACGCGAGGTGGAATATTGAACGCATGAGGGCACGGGTACTGGTTGTCGACGACGATCCTGCGCTGGCTGAGATGCTCGGCATCGTCCTGCGCAGTGAGGGCTTTCTGCCGTCTTTCGTCGCCGACGGTGAGCGGGCGCTGGCCGCCTTTCGGGAAAACCGGCCCGACATCGTGCTGCTCGACCTGATGCTGCCCGGCATGAGCGGCATCGACGTGTGCCGGTCGATCCGCGGCGAGTCCGGCATCCCGATCGTGATGCTCACCGCCAAGAGCGACACCGTCGACGTGGTGCTCGGCCTGGAGTCGGGCGCCGACGACTACGTGGTCAAGCCGTTCAAGCCCAAGGAGCTCGTGGCCCGGATGCGGGCCCGACTGCGCCGGGGCGAGGACGCCGCGCCCGAGCTGCTGACCATCGGCCCGCCTGGCAACCAGATCACCATCGACGTGCCGGCCCACACGGTCAGCCGTGACGGCGACGAGGTCAAGCTGACGCCGCTGGAGTTCGACCTGCTGGTGGCGTTGGCTCGCAAGCCGCGCCAGGTGTTCACCCGTGAGGTGCTGCTGGAGCAGGTCTGGGGCTACCGCCACGCGGCCGACACCCGCCTGGTCAACGTGCACGTGCAGCGCCTGCGCGCCAAGATCGAGCCAGACCCGGAGCGGCCGGAGATCATCCTGACCGTGCGAGGCGTGGGCTACAAGGCGGGCACCGGATAGCCTGGGTTCGCCGTGGCTAGTGATACACGCTCCGTAGCCGCGCTGGGTGCGCGGGCGCTGGCGGCTGCCCATGAGCGGTGGCTCCGGGCGGCCCGCCGGGGCGCGGTGGTGGCCGCGCCGCTGCACACCACCTGGCGGCGCTCGCTGCACTTCCGGGTGGTCGCGATCACGCTGGTCGCCTCCGGCCTGCTGGTCGGCGCGTTCGCCTACCTGGTGGCCACGCAGAGCACCAACATCCTGCTCGACCGCACGCAGAGCGCCGCCAGGTCCCAGCTGGAGTACGACGCGGAGCACGCCGGTGAGCAGCTGAGCATCTTCAACAACGCGTACGACCCGAAGGTGCAGACCACGCTCCGCCAGATCGCCACCACCCTGTCCCGGGGCGGCACCGAGCAGGGCGGCGCGATCGTCGCGCTGACCGCGAGCAGGCACCCCAACCTGGAGCCGGTGCAGACCATCGACGTCACCCCGCTGCTCAGCGCGGACCTCCAGCGCGGCGTGGCGGTCGACGGCCGGGTCAAGTACCAGATCCAGACCAACGACTTCGGCTCCGGTCCGACCAGGTACCTCGTCTCCGGCACGCCGGTGCCGACGGGCTTCGGGCAGGTCGAGCTCTACTACATCGTCCCGCTGTCGACCGAGGCGCAGACCGCCGGGCAGATCCGCACGATGGTGCTGCTCACCGGCGTCGCGCTGGTGATCCTGCTCGGTGTGCTCTCCGCGCTCGTGACCCGGCTGGTGGTCCGGCCGGTCCGGGTGGCCGCCCGCACCGCCCAGCGCCTCTCCGCCGGCCTGCTCGACCAGCGCATGGCCGTGCACGGGGAGGACGATCTGGCCCTGCTCGCCGCCTCGTTCAACCAGATGGCGACCAACCTGCAGCGGCAGATCGTGCGCCTGGAGGAGATGTCCCGGCTGCAGCGGCGCTTCACCTCCGACGTGTCCCACGAGCTGCGCACGCCGCTGACCACCGTGCGGATGGCGGCCGACCTGATCTTCACCGAGCGGGACGAGTTCGACCCGGCGGTCCGGCGCGCGGCCGAGCTGCTCCAGGCCGAGCTGGACCGGTTCGAGGGCCTGCTCACCGACCTGCTGGAGATCAGCCGCTTCGACGCCGGGTTCGCGATGCTCGACGCCGAGCCCACCGACCTGGTGCCGGTGGTGCGCCGCGTGGTCGACCGGCTGGGCGGCCTGAGCGAGCGCTGCGGGGTGCCGATCGAGCTGACCGTGCCCGAGACACCGGTGATCGCCGAAGTGGATCCGCGCCGGGTCGAGCGGATCCTGCGCAACCTCGTGGGCAACGCCGTCGAGCACGGCGAGGGGCGCCCGGTGTCGGTCGCGCTCGGCGCCGATGACGCCGCGGTGGCGGTGACCGTGCGAGACCGTGGCGTCGGCCTGCGCGCGGGCGAGGAAAAGCTGGTGTTCAACAGGTTCTGGCGGGCCGACCCGTCGCGCGCCCGGCAGACCGGCGGCACCGGCCTCGGCCTTTCGATCAGCTTGGAAGACGCGCGGCTGCACGGCGGCTGGCTGGAGGCGTGGGGCGCGCCGGGTCAGGGTGCCCAGTTCCGGCTCACGCTGCCGGTGCGGGCCGGCGACCGGCTGACTTCGTCGCCGCTGCGGCTCGTGCCACCGGACGCCGTGCCCGGGCATGCCGTCGAGACGCGGCCCACCACCCTGGAGGTGACCGCGTGAGGCGGCGCACTGTCCTCGCCGCGGCCGCGGCGGCGCTCGTGGCCGGTCTGACCGGGTGCGGGATACCCGACGAGACCGAGGTGCGGGATATCGGCGCCGGTCCGGCTCCCGGGTTCGCCACCGGCGGCACCGCCGGCCAGGGTCCGCCCAGGCGGGAGAGCGCGCCCACCAAGGAGCTCTTCGTCGCCAACTTCCTGGCGGCGGTGGCCGGTGACCCGAAGAAGGCGAAGCCGAGCGAGCGGATCCGGCCCTATGTGATCGAGCGCGCCGCGGAGCAGGTCAAGGACCAGGACATCAACGTCGTCCGTCCGCGCGGGGAGCCCACGTTCACCGAGCTGAGCAACGGGACCTGGAAGGTCACACTCAAGGTGGACCAGGTCGGCGTGCTCAACTCGGAGGGATCGATCGGCCCGGCGACGCTCTCCACGACGGATTACACGTTCGAGATCGGCGGCGCCGAAGGCAAGAGCGGCTGGTTCGTCACCAAGCCTCCGCCGGACGTGCTGCTGAGCACCGACGCCCTGTCGGCCTACTACATCCCCCGGACGATCTATTTCTGGAGCGCGGACCGGACCACGCTGGTGCCCGACAACCGGTACATGCCCAGTGAGGTCGACGAGGGCCAGCAGCCCACCGAGATCGTCAGATGGCTGACCAGTGGCCCGTCCGCGTGGATCGGGCAGGTGATCAGCAGGCTCAACGACGAGAGCAAGGGCAACCAGAACGTGCCGTACCCGAGCGACCGGCTCGAGGTGGGGCTCAACGCCGAGGCGGCCGAGCAGCCGGCGCCCGGGGCGAATGTCGACATGCTCGACCAGCTGGGCAAGCAGCTGATGTGGTCGCTGCGGCCCTACCTGCGAAGGGATCTGCAGCTGCGGGTCGACGGGCAGAGTCCGCGGACCTTTACGCCGGACGACGCCTTCTACGCGGCCAACGCGGCGCACCGGTCGGCGAGTCCGCCGGGGAAGGCCGCGGTCGCGTCGCAGCGGTTCGCGCTGTACCAGGGCAAGATCCACCGGCTCAAGGGCTCGGCGGGCGACGGCGCGGAGCCGTTGCCACAGCTGCTTCTCGAGCAGGGCGTCAACCAGGGGCTCGACTCGGCCGCGCTGGCGCAGGAGACGGCTGAGGAGGGCGTGCACACGGCGGCGGCACTGGTGACGCGGCACGGCCCGCAGTTACAGCTGCGCGTCGGCGACGGCAGCCGCCCGTTCACCACCAGCAAGCCGTACGCGGAGATGGGCCGGCCGATCCTGCTCAAGGCGCCGATGAACGGCGGGCTGGTCGTGATCAACAAGCGCCTCTACCAGTTCACATTGGACGGCGGCGAGCCGGAGCCCGTGCCCGTGCCGGAGCTCGACGGAAAGATCACCTACGTCGGCGCGGCACCGGACGGGCGGCGGGCGGCCGTGGTCGCCGGCGGCAAGGTGTACGTCGTCGGGCTGCAGCGGGGCAAGAAGATCGAGGCGATGCCACCCCGACTGGTGCCGACCCGGGTCCGGGACGCGACCGCACTCGACTGGAGCGACGAGACACAGCTCATCGTGGCCGGCATGGTCGACGCGAAGCCGGTCCTGTGGCACGCGAGCCTGGACGGCGCGATCGAGACCGAGCACACGCCGGACGTCGGTGGCACGGTCAAGCACCTGGTGGCATACCCGGCTGACCCGGTCACCGGCGACCGGGCCCGGCAGCTGATGTACGAGCGCAACGGCGCCGCGTACGACCTCGCCGGCGACGACGAGCTGGTCGAGGCGGGCGAGGTGGTGGGCGCGCCGGGCGAGTTCGACCCGACCCGCGTGACGGCGCCCTTCTTCCTGATGGACTGACCGTGGTGGCCGGTTTGGCGGGACTCGTAGACCTCGTACTGCCGGCGGGGTGCGCGGGGTGCGGCGCCGAGCGGGTCCCGCTGCGGTACGGCGTCTGCGCACCATGTGCCGAGGCTCTGGAGAGCCTCCCGCCCGGCCCGACCGCGCCCACTCCTGTCCCACCCGGGCTGCCGCCGTGCACCGCGCTCGGCGCGTACGACGGGGTGCTGCGGGACGTCCTGCTCGCATACAAGGAACGTGGCCGGCACAGGCTGGCGGTGCCGCTCGGCGCGCTGCTGGCGGATGTCGTGGCGGCGTCGGTGGGCGGTGCCCGCGGCGGTGTACTCCTCGTGCCGGTGCCGGACACCGCGAAGGCCGCGCGGGCCCGCCACGGCGACCACATGGTGCGGCTGGCCCGGCGGGCGGCGGCGCGGCTGCGGCGGGCGGGCTGGCCCGCGGCGGTGGCCCGGCCGCTTCGCGCGATGCCCCGGCCCGACTCGGCGGAGCTCGGCGCGGTCGAGCGGGCCGCGGCGGCGGAGTCGGCTTTTCAGATCCGGGCGGGACGCGTGCCCGCGCTGCGCCGGGCGGCCGCCGACGGTACGGTCGTGGTGGTCGACGACATCGTCACGACGGGCGTGACCTTGGCTGCGGTGAGCCGGGAGTTGAGGTCCGTCGATGTGCACGTCGATCGGGTCGCGGTGCTCGCAGCCACTCAGTTGCGTTACGCGTAGTAGCACCCTTTTCACCCCATCGTGCTAACTGGGCGAATCTTCCCGAAACGGTCTTGGTCGGAGGGGTGACTAGTGAGCGCTCAGGAGTTAGCGTCGTCTTCACCGGGGTAGGACCGTCGGTTCAACCACCGGACGGGCAGGCGTAAACGTTCTGCCCTCTCTCGCAGCCGGAGAGGAGGCGCAAATCCTTCACCGTCATCCGGCAACCGGCCGGTGACGTCACCACAGAACCATCGTGGGGGAGGTCACGCGTGGACATCGTCGTCAAGGGGCGCAACGTCGAAGTGCCCGATCACTACCGCGTACATGTAGGCGACAAACTCGCCAAGATCGAGCGCTATGACCAGAAGCTCATCCGTGTCGACGTCGAACTATTCCACGAGCGAAACCGGCGACAGTCGGACTACTGCCAGCGCGTAGAGATCACCGTCTACTCACGGGGACCGGTCATCCGGGCCGAGGCATGCGCCAAGGACTTCTACGGCGCACTCGACTGCGCGATCGCCAAGCTCGACACCAGGCTGCGCCGCGCCGCCGACCGGCGGCGGGTGCATCGCGGCCGCCACACTCCTGTCTCCGTCGCCGCGGCGACGGCGGGACTGCCCACTTCGTGGGTCAACGAATCCACGGCTGCCGCACCCAACGGCTCGATGGCTGCCACGGCCGTCGCGGCTCCGGTCGAGGAGCTCGACGACGACAAGCCTTGGCACATCGTCCGGGAGAAGGAGCACCCGGGCGAGCCGATGACCGTCGACGACGCGCTCTTCCAGATGGAGCTCGTCGGGCACGACTTCTATCTCTTCCTCGACAAGGAGAACGGCCGGCCCAGCGTCGTCTACCGGCGCAAGGGCTACGACTACGGGATCATCGCTCTGTCGCTCTGAGCCCGCTCCACGTCGCCGGCCAGCAGGCCGTAGACGACGTCGTCGACGCGGGTGCCGGAGATACCGGGCAGCCGGCCGCGGAGGTAGCCCTCCCGCCGGAAACCGGCCTTCTCCAGCACCCGCTGCGACGCGGCGTTGCCCGGCAGGGTGCCCGCGGTGAGCCGCCCGATCCCGGCCGCTCCGAGCGCCCAGCGGGCGAGTAGGCGCACGGCCCGGGTCGGCATACCGCGACCCCGCCACGGCGGCAGCATGGCGTACCCGATGCCGGCCGTCGCCGTACGCGGGTCTTCGTAGTAGATGCCGATGGTGCCTGCGGGCGTGCCCGTGGCCGCGTCGGCGATGATCAGATCGGCCCGCTCGCCGGCCAGCCACCACCCCTCGGCGCGGGCGCACCGCAGCTCGACCTCCTCGCGGTCGGGCACGATCGGCGGCACGCTCGTGCCGGCCACATCCGGCAGTGAGAGCAGGGCGTGCAGGAAGTCGGCGTCGCCCGGGCCGACCGGCCGCAGGACGACCGCGCCGTCGCTGAGCGCGCCACCGGGCAGGTCGGGCAGCAGCCGCCGGGTGGGGCCAGGCGGGTCGGTGGCGAGACGGGCCCAGACCGTGAGGTCGTAGCGGCCGTCCGGGCCCCGCCCGCCGCCGCGGCGCACCCCCTCGCGCAGAAACCCGGCGGCCAGCGCGACCCGCTGACTCGGCGCGTTGTCGAGGTCGGTGAGCAGTTCGAGGCGGCTGAACCCACGGTCGAACGCCCAGGCCGACAGCGCTCGCGCGGCCGCGGTGGCCACGCCCCGGCGGCGGGCCCAGGGTGCGACCCAGTAGCCGAGCTCGCCCTGGCCGCGTTCGGGCACGATCCGGCTGATGCCCGCACCACCCACCAGGCGGTCGGTAGCGGGGTCGGCGACCGCGTACGCCGCACCGCCGGTAGCCCACGTGGAGGGTGCGCTGTACGTGATCCAGTGCGCCGCGTCCTCCCGGGTGTACGTCTTGGCGTGTGGTTCGGCGTAGCCGGCCGCGAGGTCGTCGACATCGGTCTCCCGAAACGGGCGGAGCCGGATGCCGTCGGCGTGGATGACGATCATGGGACGAGCCCTCCCACCCAGGCGTCCTTGCGCTCGCCACGGTGGGCGAGGCCGCCAAGCTGCGTGCCCTCCATGGTGAAGCCGGCCTTCTCCGCCACCCGCCGGGAGCCCAGATTGCCCACGTGCGCCCGCCACACGATCCGGGCCAGCCCGAGCGACCGGAAGCCCCACGCGCAGATCGCGGCCAGGGCCGCCGTGGTGTACCCGCGACCGCGCACCCAGGGCGCGGCGAGGAAGCCGACCTCGCCGGCGAGCGGGTCGTCCGCCGAGATGGTCAGGTCGATCGAGCCGGACCAGGCGCCGTCCGGATCGGCGATCGCGTATACGACGCCCTCGCCGCGCCCCCACTTGGCGGGCGTGATGCGCAGCGCGAAGTCTTCGGCGTGGGCCCGCTCGTACGGGTCCGGCACGGTCGTCCAGCGCACGCTCTCCGGGTCGCGGCAGGCCTCGACGATCGCGTCGAAGTCGCGCGCCTCCGGCGGGCGCAGCCGCAGGCCGCCCGTTGCCGTGAGCACCGGCTGCGCCCCGTTGAACAGGCGCGCCCGGCGGATTACCCACTCGTCGATCACGGGGTCCAGCGTGTCGCCCGGGAGCAACGAACCCACCCAGCCGTCCAGACCGTCATCGGCCAACCGCAGGTGTCCCTCCACGCGGAAGCCGGCGCGGAGCGCGACGAGCCGGGAGGCATGGTTGCCGACGGCCGCCTGCCACACGACACGCCGGAGGCCGAGATCGTCGAACGCCCACCGGGAGACCGCCCGGGTGGCCCGCGTGGCCACGCCCCGGCCCCGTGCCCACGGCGCGGTCCAGTAGCCGACCTCGGCGGAGGAGAGTACGTGGTCGATCGAGACGAGGCCGCAGGAGGCGAGCAGGTCGCCGGTGTCCGGCTCGACGACCGCGAACGGCGCGCCGGTGCCGGTTTCCCACGCGGCGCGCGAGTGCTCGGTGATGAAGTAGTGAGCGTGCTCAAGGAGGTAGGGAGAAGGCACCCGGGTCCAGCGCTGGATCGCCGGATCCTGGCAGGCCCGGTGGACCGCGTCCGCATCCTCCACCCGCCACGGCCGGAGGATCAGCCCTTGATCGTTGATCTCCGGTTGGATGCTCGCTCGTGCCCCCACGCGGCCATGTTGCCGTACTGTTCGCGGCGGGCATAACCGTATTCGTCACCTCTCTAAGGCAAAATGTCCGCTTTGGCGCGATCGCCGGAGACGTGGCTGACAGTTGCGCCGAAGGTGCGCCTACGATGGTTCGGCAGACTGTCCAAGGGGAGCGTTGACCCGTGTCGATTTTGGAAAAGGTCCTTCGCGCCGGCGAAGGGCGCATGGTACGGCGGCTCAAGGCGGTCGCCACCGCTGTCAGTTCAATCGAGGACGAGTACACCGACCTCACCGACGCCGAGCTGCGCGAGCTGACCGATCAGTACCGCCAGCGGATAGCCGACGGCGAGACCCTCGATGACCTGCTCCCCGAGGCGTTCGCGACCGCCCGTGAGGCGGCCTCCCGGGTGCTCGGCCAGCGGCATTACGACGTGCAGGTGATGGGCGGCGCCGCCCTGCACTTCGGCAACATCGCCGAGATGAAGACCGGTGAGGGCAAGACACTGACCTGTGTCCTGCCGGCGTACCTCAACGCGCTCTCCGGTAAGGGCGTGCACGTGGTCACGGTCAACGACTACCTGGCCCAGCGCGACGCTGAGTGGATGGGCCGGGTGCACCGGTTCCTCGGCCTGAGCGTCGGCGTGATCCTGCCCAACCGCCCCTCGGCCGAGCACCGCGCGGCGTACGAGTGCGACATCACGTACGGCACCAACAACGAGTTCGGCTTCGACTACCTGCGCGACAACATGGCCTGGTCGAGGGAAGAGCTCGTGCAGCGCGGCCACAACTTCGCGATCGTCGACGAGGTCGACTCGATCCTGATCGACGAGGCCCGCACGCCGCTGATCATCTCCGGCCCGGCCGAGCAGTCCGCCCGGTGGTACGGCGAGTTCGCCTCGGTCGTGGCCCGCCTCCAGCCCGGCAAGGACGGCGAGGGCGACTACGAGGTCGACTACGCCAAGCGCACGATCGCCATCACCGAGCGCGGCGTGTCCAAGGTCGAAGACCGGCTGGGCATCGACAACCTCTACGAGTCGGTCAACACCCCGCTCGTCGGCTACCTCAACAACGCCATCAAGGCCAAGGAGCTGTACAAGCGGGACAAGGACTACATCGTCAACGACGGCGAGGTCCTGATCGTCGACGAGTTCACCGGCCGCATCCTGCACGGCCGCCGCTACAACGAGGGCATGCACCAGGCCATCGAGGCCAAGGAGCACGTCGAGATCAAGCAGGAAAACCAGACGCTCGCGACGGTTACGCTGCAAAACTACTTCCGGCTGTACGACAAGCTTTCCGGCATGACCGGTACCGCCCAGACCGAGGCCGGCGAGTTCAACAAGGTCTACGACGTCGGCGTGGTCTCCATCCCCACGCACCGGCCGATGATCCGCCTCGACAAGCCGGACGTGATCTACAAGACCGAGAAGGCCAAGTTCAACGCGGTCATCGAAGACATCGCCGAGCGGCACGCCATCGGCCAGCCGGTCCTGGTCGGCACGGTCTCGGTGGAAAACTCCGAGATCCTCTCCCAGCTGCTGCGCCGTCGCGGCATCCCGCACGCCGTGCTCAACGCGAAGTTCCACGCCAAGGAAGCCGAGATCATCGCGCAGGCCGGCCGCAAGGGCGGCGTCACCGTGGCCACCAACATGGCCGGCCGCGGCACCGACATCCTGCTCGGCGGCAACCCGGAGTACCTGGCGGCAAACGAGCTGCACCAGCGCGGCCTCGACCCGGTCGAGCACGAAGACGACTACCAGAAGGCGCTGGAGGAGATCCTCCCGCGGTGGAAGGAAGCGTGCGACGAGGAGGCCGAGGAGGTCACCGCCGCCGGCGGTCTCTATGTGCTGGGCACCGAGCGCCACGACTCCCGCCGCATCGACAACCAGCTGCGCGGTCGCTCCGGCCGGCAGGGCGACCCGGGCGAGTCCCGCTTCTACCTGTCGCTGCAGGATGAGCTGATGCGCCGCTTCCGGGCCGGCGCGGTCGAGGCCGTCATGGAGCGCTTCAACATCCCCGAAGACGTGCCCATCGAGTCCAAGATGGTCACTCGGCAGATCAAGAGCGCGCAGGGCCAGATCGAAGGCCAGAACGCCGAGATCCGCAAGAACGTCCTCAAGTACGACGAGGTGCTCAACAAGCAGCGCCAGGTCGTCTACGCCGAGCGCAAGCGGGTGCTCGACGGCGAAGACCTGAGCGACCAGGTGCAGCACATGATCGACGACGTCGTCGAGGCGTACGTCGTGGGCGCCACCGCCGACGGGTACGCCGAAGACTGGGATCTGGATCAGCTCTGGACCAGCCTCAAGCAGCTCTACCCGGTCGGCGTCACGATCGAAGACCTCGAGGAGGAGGCCGGCGGCGAGCGCAACAACCTCGACGCCGACTTCCTGACCGCCCGCCTCAAGGAGGACGCGCAGGCCGCGTACGTGCAGCGCGAGGAGGAGCTGGGCACCGAGGCGGTCCGCCAGCTGGAGCGCATGGTGCTGCTGCAGGTGATCGACCGCAAGTGGCGCGAGCACCTCTACGAGATGGACTACCTCCAGGAGGGCGTGGGCCTTCGGGCGTACGCGCAGCGCGACCCGCTGGTCGAGTACCAGCGCGAGGGCTACGCGATGTTCGCCACGATGATGGACGGCATCAAGGAGGAGACGGTCGGCTTCCTCTACAACCTGGAGGTCCAGGTCGAGGAGGCGGCACCCGCCGCACCGGCGCCGTCGAGCGGCCCGGCCCCCCTGCCGATGCCCGACGACGCCACGGTCGAGATCCGCGCCAAGGGCCTGGGGCGCCAGCGCCCGCAGCAGCCGCTGCAGTACTCCGCCCCGACCATCGACGGCGCGGCCGGCGACGGGGCGGTCTTCGTCGAGAAGGAGCAGGACTCGGCGCCCGCCCTCGGCCTGGGCGGCCCGACGCCTCCGCGGGCCAGCGGCCGCCGCCCGTCCCCGTCGCCCAGCCAGGCGTCGTCGAGCGGCACCGGCCCGTCCCGCAACGCCCCCTGCCCGTGTGGCTCCGGCAAGAAGTACAAGCGCTGCCACGGCGCCCCTGCCGGCGGCGCCTGACCGCTAAGCCATCAAGATCGAGGGTCCCCGCTCGGGGACCCTCGATTTTGTGAGTCGCAGCGACATCGTCAGCGCCCCATGAGCGGGTGAGGGTCGTCGTGACGGAAGCTGTCGAGCTGCGCGCACAGACGGACACCGCCCGAGGCAGACCGAACTTGACCCGCGGACCCGGCGGCCCGCGGGAGCATACGGCCCGCGACTGACACGGACGCGGGCAAAAATTTCTGGTGGGCTGGAGCCCCGGGGCGCCCACCGCTTACGTTCGCAGATGAGCGCCCTGGGGGTCGGGCACGCCGGCACGGCGCGAGATCGGAAGGGTCGGAGCGGGCGAGCGGGCGTCAGACCAGGCGCACGGCGGCGCACTGCCACCGGCCACGCTTGCGCTCCAGGCGAAACGCCAGCGCCCAGGTGCGGCCCAGCAGGGCCAGTGCCGCCGCGCCCTCGGCGACGCCGGCCCTCGGCTCGCAGACGCGCAGGTGGCGCAGGATCACGAACTTGGCGTCGCGCTGGAGGGTGCGGCCTGGGTCGTGGGTGCGGCGGAGGCCGTCGGCGCGGTCGAGGCAGGCGGCCACCTGCTCGAGGATGGCGGCCGTGTTGTAGCCGGTGAGGCCGCGGATGTGACCGACCGGGCGGTAGCCGTTGAGAATTTCCAGGCAGACGTCGAGGAAGCGGCGGGCGGCGCGGCTGGTCTCTGGCGAGGCGTCGGCCAGGGCGGAGGCGGGTGGGGCCGTGGCGTCGCCGGCTCCGGCGCCGGCCTCGGCGGGCAGGGACGGGATGCCGGAGCGGACGCGGGGCACGGGGATCGGCGCGTGCCGGCGGTGGCGGGTGGCGCCGTCGAGCTGGAGGGGGAGCTGATCCCAGAGCTGGGGTGTGGCCTCGTCGTCGAACGGAGGGTCGAGGGCGGGGGCGGGCCGGAGCCGGATGGCGGGGCGAACTTTGGCGATCATGCAACACTCCGATCAGGTGTCAACGATCTTGCGTTTGCCTTCGATTGCCTCCGTTAGCTATCAGTTTCAGGCAACAGCAGGCCACCCGTCAACGACCTGTGGATAACCTCGGATGGGCTCACTCCACCAGCGGGTTGCTCTGCACCCACTCGGCGGTCTCGGTGTACTTGCGCTGGATGTACTCCTCCAGCTTCGCCCTTTCCACCCGCCACTGGCCCCGCCCGCCGATCTTGATGGCGGGGAGCTCGCCGCTGCGCACCATGTGGTAGACCTGCGAATCCGAGACGTTGAGCTCGGCCGCCACGTCTGAGAGCAGCAGGAAGCGCGTGGTCACTGCTTTAGTTTGCCATCGACAGCCTGCGAGTCCACCGTGCGGCTCGCGAGTGGGCTGGAGTAGACCACGCTGGTCGTGACCGCGCCCAGGCCGCTGATCCGGCCGGCGACCTCCTCCAGGTGGCGCATCGAGCGGGCCACCACCTTGAGCACGAAGCAGTCTTCGCCGGTCACGTGGTGCGCCTCGATGATCTCGGGGGTGGAGTCGAGCAGCGCGTGAAACGGCCGGTAGTTGCCATTGGGATAGCGCAGCCGCACGAACGCCATGATCGAGAGCCCGACCCGCTCCGGCGAGATCGTGGCCTGGTAGCCGGTGATGACACCCGACTCCTCCAGCCGGCGGACCCGCTCGGCCACGGCGCTCGGCGACATCGCCACCGCGCGGGCGAGGTCGGCGAAGCTCATCCGCCCGTCTCCCTGCAGCGCGTCGATGATCCGCCAGTCGGTGGCGTCAAGCGCCGGTGATTCCACGGCCATTGGCTGAGAGTACCGGTGAGGCAACGGCCTGAGAAGCCGAGCGCCGCGTGACGGCGGTTTAGCAATCAAGATCAAGCCCGTACCGTCAATCGCATGGAAACCCAGCACGCCATCGCCTGGTTCGAAGCCAGGCTGGCCTTCCAGACCGACGTATCCGACGTGCGGACGGCCCTGGCCGGCGGTGACCCCGGCTTCACCCTCGTCGACACCCGCGACCTCGCCGCCTGGCGCCAGGGGCACATCCCCGGCGCCGTCCACCTGCCCCGCGCCATGATCCCGGTACGCGGCGACCGCCTCCTCGACCGCGCGCTGCCCGTCGTGACGTACTGCTGGGGGCCTGGCTGCGACGGCGCCACGAAGGCGGCCCTGGAGCTGGCCCGCCGGGGGTACGCCGTCCAGGAGATGATCGGCGGCATCGAATACTGGATCCGCGAGGGCTTCGCCGTGGAGACCGCGGAGGGGCTGGTCACGCAGCCGACCGACCCACTGACCGCCCCGGTTCCTCATTGATCAACCGGAGGGTGTAGGACATCAGACGACAAGGGGGTCGAGCCCGGGGGAGTCCGCGCGTGCCAGATCAGCTCATCCGGGTGTACCTCCCGGCGACGCTTTCCATGCTCTCCGCGCTCCGCGAGCGGGGCGAGATCCTCGGCTCGGAGGCGCATGCGGTGACGCCCGCGCTCCGCGAATGGTACGCGGAGGGCGACGAGGAGGAGCTCGAGTACGTCGCGTTCATCCGCGCCGCCCAGGGTGCCCTCCGCCTGATCCGCCACGACCCCGCGGCGCCCCGCCGGCGCGTGGTGGTCTCGGCCGACCTGCCGGCCGGCGCGGTCACCCGGGAGGACGTCGAGCTCGGATCGAGCGCGGTCCGGCTGGCGGGCGCCGTGCCGCTCGCCTCGGTGGCCGCCATCCACATCGACGGCGAGGGCGCGGCCGACGACATCGCCGCGGCCGCCGGAGTGGTCGAGGAGGCGCTGGCCGGCGACCCCGACGCCCAGTTCACGGTGGACGGCGCCGAAGACCACGAGCTGGAGTGGTACGACGTGAGCGAGCTCGAGACGCTCGCCTGATCACGCCCTAGTCGGTGCGCTTCGGCATCGTGCGGCCGAAGGCGAGGATCGCCACGATCGCGCCCACGAAGAGCACCACCAGCGCGTTGTTGACCCGCGAGCTGTCCATCATCTGCTGCGCCGTGGCGTCGGCCTCGCTCACCGAGCCGGCCAGGGCGAGCACGTCCGCGCCTAGCGTGCGGATGATGAACTCGGCGGCCGCCAGCAGCAGGCCCGGCCCGGCGCCGGCGAACGC
>Ga0272482_10000192_pt1 | contig 19518 bp, 17 predicted proteins | sample RVTome_8_FD_192427 | JGI IMG/M metagenome (GOLD analysis project Ga0272482, IMG submission 192427) | Soil microbial communities from uranium-contaminated site in the Upper Colorado River Basin, Wyoming, United States - RVT160D0 (version 2) ...
TCGTAGCGCGCCGCCGACGCACGCACGGCCTCGATCATCGGGTTCTCCTCCGGCACGGGTCCCGGGCCGTCGGCGCGCTCGGCGATCCGGTCCAGCACCCAGCCGAAGTAGTCCTGTCCCCAGAGGACTCGTCCGTGTGCCGCACCGCAGGCACGCGCGGCCACCGCGCCGCCGGGGAAGCACGGGTCCCACAGGACGAGGTCCGGCTGCCAGTCCTTCGCGAAGTCGACGAGCGCGTCGAGCACCTCGTGCTCGTCGGCCGGGGTCGCCTCGATGGGGTGGAACTCCCACATGGCCGGCAGCATGAACTGGTAGAAGACGTCGAAGGTGTCGACGTCCTCCGGTGCGAGGCGTAACGCTTCCTTGATCCGGAGCAGCTTCTCCGTCACGCTCTTGGGTTGGGGCCTGCCCGGCCCCAACGGCATCGACACCGAGTCGGCCTCGCCGAGGCTGACCGCGGGAAGCCCGCACGCCGCGGTGGTCTCGGCCAGTGCCGGATGCGCGGCCACCCTGACGTCGTGACCCGCGGCCTGAAGAGCCCACGCGAGCGGCACGACCGGGTACAGGTGGGCCGGAGTTGGCCACGGTGTCATCAGGATACGCATGAAACACTCCTCGTGATATCCAGGTACGACCCGGACTTGATCACCGTGTCAGGTGCGATGTCGGTTGGTCATATCGTGCCAAGCGGAAACATTTCGCCGCATCTCTTGCAATGCGATGCGCGCGTTCGCGAATGCCGTCGCGCCTACCACTCCGGCGCGTCACGGAGAAAGACGTCGAGCACGCCGTCCGCGACCTTGACCGGTCCCCGCACGGGCGTCACACCGGGAATGGTCTGGATCTCCGCCGCCCGCTGGGCGAGGGAAGCGGACTCGGCGAACGCCTGCTCCGCCGCCGCGGTGTCACCGTCGGCTCGCGCGTCCAGTCCGTCCAGGGTGCTACCAAGTGCCTGTCCCCACAGCGTGAGCGCGTCGAGCCACGGTTTCATGTCGACGGACAGCTCCGGGATGTTCTCCGTGATCGGTCCGGTCATCGTGGCCAACATCCGTTGGTACGGGCGGAACTCGGCCACCGCCGCGTGCTTCTCTTCCGCGGTGCCCGTGTATCCCGTGCGCAGGGCAGCCAGCCGTCCCGCGAGCTGAGGCGCACGCGGAGCCCAGTGGCTCGGGGCGAGTGGGGACGCGAACTGGGTGTCGGCGAGTGCCCGCAGCTCGGGCACCACCGGCCCGCCGAACATGCCGGTCACGGTCAGCCAGGACCGGTACGGCGCGTACCCGGTGTCGTTCCAGTTGCGATCCACGGCCGTGATCATCGCGATGTGACCGGCGTAGGCCTGGGGCATCAGGTTGACCGCCACGCCCCGCACCGGCAGCCCCGGTTCGCGGCCGGTGTAGGGCGCCTGCAGCACTCGCCCCGTGGCTTCGTCGTAGTCGTTGACCGGGTAGTTGTCCCACACGAAGGTCTTGCGGCCCCACACCCGTTCAGCGGTGGCGGCCTGCCGGACGGTGATCTCGGGCGCGACCGTGCCGACGCCGGTCCACATGAGAACGACGGCCGGGTCGAGCTCGTCCCGCATGGACTTCTTGTACGGACTGTCGGCGATGTCGCCGTGCTCGGTGGGAAGCGTCCGCAGTGGCTCGACGCCCCGCCGCTCGGTGACGAACTGCCGCCGCACCGCGTTCAGCAGGTCGGCATGCGCCCGCCCCACGGTGCGCTCCGACGGCTCGCCGTACCGGTCGCGGTCGGCGTCGCAGTGCCAGGTCGTCAGGGAGGCTTCGTCCAGCAGAACGGCGAAGGACCGCACCCCCACGTCGTACACCGCGTCCATCTTGGCGATCAGCGCACGCACGTCCGCCGGATCGCTGTAGCAGATCGACGCCCCCGGGCTGATCGCGTGTGTCACCGTGACATGGTTGGCCACGGCCAGATCGACGAGGTCCGCCAGTCCGGTCAACCTGTCCGCCGGGTACGGCGTGCGCCATTGCTCCCGCAGGTACGGGTCGTCCTTCGGGGCATGCACGTAGTTGTTCAGCTTGAACCGGCCGGCTAGCTTGAGATTGTCCACCCGTGCCTGGTGTGTCCACGGCGTGCCGCGGAAACCCTCGACGATGCCGCGCACCGGCACGTCCGGCGCGTCGACAATGGACAGTTGGGGCAGCGGTGCGCCGAGCAGCTGGCTGAAGGTCTGCACCGCGTAGAACGCACCGGTGACGTCATTGCCGCGCAGGAGCGCGCCGTCCCGCCCGACCCGCAGTCGATATCCCTCTGCCGGCCCGGTTCCCGCGACCTCGACCCGGATGGGAAAACCCTCGGGCCCGACGCGCACGCCCGCTTCTTCCAGCGCTGCCGTGAGCGCGTCCCTGGTCGGCTCGTCCACCCTGGCGCCGAACCGCACCGCGACCTCGTCCGGGGCGGGTAGGTCGGCGCCGGTGCGCTGAACGTGGTGGGGCACCGGGTGCAGGACCGGGAGTGCGGCGGACTCGGCAGGCTGGGCGGCCGCCGGCGAACCACCGACGACCGCCGGCATGGCCAGCGCGGCGGCGAGCAGAACACGCATCATGGTCGTCAACCTCGTGGTGGCTTCGGCTCTGGTCATTGGGGAACCACCGCTCAGCGGCCGATTCCCCGGTAGGCGTAGCCCTGTTCGCGCCAGCCGTCGATCTGTTCCCTCGAGTAGTAGGCGCGGCCGTCGAAGATCAGGCAGGACTCGGCCGTCGGCAGTTCGGCGAAGTCGATGTCCGCGAACTCGTCGTGCAGCGCGAAGACCGCGACGCACTCGGCGTTCGACGTCGCCTCTCGCAGGCTCGCCGACGGGGTGATCTCGAACATCGACTCGACCTGCTCGGCGTCCACGAGCGGGTCGTAGAGCCGCACCTGCGCCACGACCTTGCTCAGCTCCTTCACCGCCGCCACGGTCGGCGTCGCACGCAGATCGCCCGTGTTGTTCTTGAACGCGAGCCCCAGCACCGCGACCGTGGCCCGCGCCGGGTCCTTCCCCAGCGCTGCCAGCTCGTCCACGATCCGCCGCGCGGTGTACTCCGGCATGCCGTCGTTCACCTCACGGCCGGTCGCCGCGGTCTGGAGGTCGAGCCCGCGTTGCTGGGCCGAGCGCCACACCATCCACGGGTCCTTGGTCAGGCAGGAACCGCCGACTCCCACGCTGGGCAGCAGGATGTTCACCTTGCCACGGCCCTTGGTGATCGTGTTGGCGGCGGCGATCACCTCGAGCACGTCGGCGCCGTACAGCTCGCAGTACTTGGCGAGGTCGTTGGCCAGTGCGATGTTCAGGTCGATCCACCAGTTGTCGGCCAGCTTGACCACTTCCGCGGCTTCGCAGGACTCCAGCTCGATGGTCTCGACGCCGAGCATCCCGTGCCAGAACTGTGCCGCGGCGCGCGTGCTCTCCTCCTCGAGCCCGCCGACCACGATGGGCAGCGTGCGCAGCTCCTCCAGCGCCGTCCCCTCGGCCAGCCGCTCCGGGGTGAACGCGAGACCGAAGTCCCTGCCGCCGACGAGGCCACCGCGCTCCAGCAGCGGCAGCACGAGATCACGCGTCGTACCTGGTGGCACGGTGCTCTTGAGGATGATCAGCTGTCCCGCACGCAGGTGCTCGCTCAACTCCAGGCAGGCGCCACGCAGCTGTTCCTCGGCCAGCGCGCCGTCGTCGCGGATGGGTGTGCCCACCGTCATGAGCACGACGTCGGCGGTCTCGACCCCCGTGAAGTCGGTCCGCACCTCCAGTAGGCCGGCGCCCACCGCCTGCACCAGGGGTTCGGCAAGGCCCGGTTCCTGGAACCGGCACTCTCCATCGTGGAGCTCCTCGATCAACCGGTCGTCCTTGTCGATCCCGAGGACGGGCACGTGTCGGTCCGCGAAGGTCGCCGCGATGCACGACCCCACATAACCGAGCCCGATGATCGCCACTTTGCCAGGCGGCGTTGTCGTGAGGAAACGCATGTGCGCTCCAATCGAGGAGGAACGAGCGGGTGTCTACCGAGGACTGGGCACGCTGGCGGTGCGGGACCTCTTGCTGATCCACCACTGCACGACCAGGAGGTTGATGATCCAGCCGAGCCAGCCCCCGGCCTCGGCGAGCAGCACCGGTTCGATGTCGAGGCCGAGCAGGGAGTTGCCGATGTTGAAGATCCGTCCCCAGACGACCTGCAGCGCGAACGCCGCGCTGTAGAGCATCCACTGCCGGTGTTTGCGGAAGCGCCGTTCGCGGGCCATCTTCTGGCCGACGAACGTGGTGACGAGCCAGAAGACGGCCGCCAGGGTGCTGCCGAGGATCCCGGCGCGGATCACGGCGAACGGCAGGAAGGTGAACACCAGCACCGACGAGGGCACCACGCCTGCCCAGACGTACAGCCGCCCGCTCCACCGGTGGATCTTCCGGTGCCGCGCCCGGATCGCCTGGGAGCTCTGCACGCAGAGGAAGAGCAGCGCGATCGCGCCGAAGCCGATGTGCAGCACCAGTGCCGGGTAGTGCAGGCCGAGCGGGAAGTCGTCGTTGAGCTCGAGCCGGGACAGGCTCGGGTCGAGACCGAGATACGGGGGTAAGGAGAAGGCCAGGAAGATGACGGTCAGCAGCACCAGCGGGAGGGAGTTGTTCCTGATCCACTTCGCCCGTGGCGCGGGCCGCTCCTCTCGGGCAGCGGCCCGCACGCTCGAGCGCCCAGGTGACTCGGTATCGGTATCGACCCGTCGCTCCATTTCCATGACCCCTTTGGCATATCCGGTCCTAGCAGCTATCAATGGCGACGCTAGTGATCGTCGCGAGCGGTGGTCATCTTCAATGGTGCGAAGTGCATAGATCGGCTGCGCACGACAGAAGTTGTTCTTCCGGGCGGTGGCGCAGATGGTGGTGGTTACCGTGCACAGCCGGCGAGGACGGGAGAAGCACGCATGACCACATCGGAAGCACGCATGGTCACTTCGGCACAGGACTCGCAGGTCAGCTCCGCCGGAGCACAGGAACTCCGCACCGCGACGACGCGTGAGTCCATGAGGTTCTGGAAGAACCTGGTGCAGGACCCGCTGACCGCGTACGACCGCGTCTTCGCCCAGTTCGGCGACACGGTGAGCCTGTGGATGCCGCCTCGGCGCAAGTTCTTCGTCCTGTCGCGCCCGGAGTACGTCAACCACGTGCTCGTCACGGCCAACGACAAGTACGTCCGTGCGTTCACCTACAAGCCGCTGCGCGCACTGCTCGGCACCGGGCTGCTCACCTCGGACGGTGAGCCGTGGGCCCGCCACCGCAAGGTCGTGCAACCGGTCTTCACGCACCGGAACATCCGCAGCTTCGGCGGCGAGATGGCGACCGCGGTGCGGCGCAGGGTCGACGGCTGGGACGAGGACGGACTCGTCGACGGCATGCTCGAGATGCGCGCGCTGACCATGGACGTCGTCGGTCGCGTGCTGTTCGGGATCGAGCTGGCCCACGAGGCCGTCAAGACCGGGGACGCGATCGCACAGGTGCAGCGCGCCGCGATCGTGACGAGCATGCTGCCCCTCGAGGACCCGAAGACCACCAGGCGGGTGCTCAAGGTGTTCCCCAAGATCTCCAACGGACTGTCCTATCTGGACCAGCTGGTCGGCGGCATCATCGAGGAACGCAAGGGCCGACCACTGGAGGAGAAGTCCAGGAACATGATCGACCTCCTGCTCGGCGCGGACAACGAGCACCGGCTGACCGAGCAGGAGATCTTCGACGAGGTGGTCACGATGATCCTCGCCGGACACGAGACCACCGCGAACGCGCTCACCTGGGCACTGGTGCTGCTGTCCCAGTACCCCAGCGCGCGGGAGCGGCTCGAGCAGGAGGTGGACGAGGTCCTCGGCGGCCGCGATCCCGAGGTCGCCGACCTCGAGAAGCTGAAGTGGACCGACGCCGTGATCTCCGAGGCCATGCGGCTCTACCCGCCCGGCTGGGGGATCGAGCGGGAGGCGATGGCGGACGACGAGGTCGGCGGCATCGAGATCCCGGCCGGTTCGACGGTGTCGATGCCCGTCTACCTGATGCACCGGCACCCGGAGTTCTGGCCCAACCCGGAAGGCTTCGACCCGGAGCGGTTCCTGGAGCCGCAGAACTCCGACCGGCCGAGGAACTCCTACATCCCGTTCGGGGTGGGCAAGCGGGTGTGCATCGGGGCCGGGTTCGCCATGCTGGAGGCGACGCTGGCGTTGGCCACCATCGCCAACACCCACCGGCTGGACCTGCTCGGCGGCACCGACCTGCGGCCCCGCGCGGACATGTCACTGCGCCCGCGCGGCGAGGTCCCGATGCGGATCTCGCGCAGGCCAGGACGCTGACACGAGGTTTCGAGATCGTTTCGGCTCCACGCGAACCGGGTAATCCCGACGTCACGGACGACGTGAACCGCTGAGGGAAGGAAGGCATTCATGACCCCCCGTCCACCGGTCGTGTCAGCCGAGGAGTGGAAGAAGGAACGCGAGGCCCTGCTGGTCACGGAGAAGGCACACACCAGGGCGCTCGACGCACTGGCAGCGCAGCGACGACGGCTGCCCATGGTCGCGCTCAGGACCGACTACGAGTTCACCGCACCGGACGGCGCGAAGGTCGGCCTCACCGACCTGTTCGACGGCCGCCGGCAGCTGGTGATCTACCACTTCATGCAGTCCCCAGGCCAGGACTGGATCTGCGACGGCTGTGAGTCGTTCACCGACAACATCCCGTACCAGGAACACCTCAACGCCCGCGACACCACGCTCATCCTCATGGCGCCAGCGCCGCAGGAGGAGATCGAGGTGGTGCGTAAGCGGTTCGGCTGGTCGGTGCCGTGGTTCTCCTCGTACGGCAACGACTTCCACGACGACCTCGAACTCGGCGAGAACTTCGGGCTGAGCGTGCTGCTGCGCGACGGCGACGAGGTCTTCCGCACGTACTACACCAGCGGCCGTGGCGTCGACCGGCTGCGGATGGACCTCAACCTCCTGGACATGACCCCGTACGGGCGTCAGGAGAAGTGGGAGGACTCGCCAGAAGGCTGGCCGCAGACCCCCACCATGGAATGGATGCGGCTCCGCGACGAGTACTGACCGTCGTGATCGGCGGGTGGTCGGCCTGGCGGGAGGCCGGCCGGCCTCCCGCCAGCGCCGTCACTCGAAACCCCAGCGGGTGGCGGTGTTCCCCTCTGGGCCATAACCGAATGCCTTGGTGAACTTCACTTCCCAGAAAGCGTATTCAGGCGGCCCGGGAAGGCTTTCGTCGTACGCCTTTCCCTCACGCACCGCGAACGGCCAGCCGTACTTTTCCTTGAACGCCCCGGCCACCCGCTCGAGTTCGTCCGCGCCGGTGATCCGCGTGGCGACGCCCTCGACGGTCAGATCGAGATCGGCGTCATTCGTGACGATCGTGCAGTGCTCGTTGTCGAGCAGATTCCGCGCTTTTCGCGCGGACGGCCGGCTGGTGACGTACGCAGTGTCATCCCGCCACAGCAGCAGGACCGGCGCCGTGTGTGGCCTGCCGTCCTGCCGGACCGTCGTGATCCAGACCCGGGCGGCCGCCTCGAGACACTTCTGCGCCTGGGCCCACGGTTTCAACGTCTTCTCGTCAGTGCTGAACGGCGTCGCGTCAGCCTCACTGAACAGCAGATCGGTAGTCGGTTCCTTTTTCGTCATCAGACCAAACTCCCCAATCAAGAAGAATGTTTGCCTCAGGGCTGATTCGGGTACGCGCAAGCCATGCGCAGGTTCTGCCTAGTACTTATAGCACCTCCGGACAGGTGGCGGGCATCTCGCTCCGTGCGCACCGATCGGTTACCGGCGATCGCTGCGCACGGGAGAAGGTGCCCGCTCGCCGAGGTGACGAGACAGTAGTGCCAGCGCGGCGCAGTTGTCCTCGCGACCGAACGGACGGCCGAGCAGCCGGCACGCACGAGCCGAGCGACTGACAGGGGTGAGGACGATCGCCACGACCGAAACCACGACTCTCGCCGGGCGACGGGAATGGATCGGCCTCGCCGTGCTGGCCATGCCCACCCTGCTGCTGTCGCTGGACATCAGCGTGCTGTATCTCGCGCTGCCCCACCTGAGTGTCGACCTGCATCCGAGCAGCACCGAAACGCTGTGGATCACCGACATCTACGGGTTCATGATCGCCGGTTTCCTGATCACCATGGGCACGCTCGGCGACCGCATCGGGCGGCGCAAGCTCCTGCTCATCGGCGCCGCCGCGTTCGGCATCGCGTCGACCATGGCGGCCTACTCCGGCTCGACCTTCATGCTGATCGTGACGCGCGCCCTCATGGGCATCGCGGGCGCGACCCTGATGCCGAGCACTCTGGCCCTGATCAACAACATGTTCCGGGACACCAGGCAACGCACCACGGCCATCGGCATCTGGATGACCTGCTTCATGACGGGCATGCTCATCGGCCCGGTGGTCGGCGGGTTCCTCATCGGCCACTTCTGGTGGGGCTCGGTGTTCCTGCTCGGCGTGCCGGTCATGCTGCTACTGCTGATCGCCGGCCCCATGTTCCTCCCGGAGTACCGCAACTCCGACACCCGACGCATCGACGGCCTCAGTGTCGTGCTCTACGTCGCGCTGATCATCCCGTTCATCTACGGCGTCAAGGAGCTGGCGCGGGCCGGGTGGAGTCTGCTGCCGGTGCTCGGCATCATCTTCGGCATCGGCTTCGGCGTGCTGTTCTTCCTCCGGCAACGGACGCACACGAACCCGCTGCTCGACCTGTCGCTGTTCAAGAACCGCACCGTGTCGGTCGCACTCACCCTGATGCTCGTCGGTGGCGCCATCAACGGCGGCACCTACCTGTTCGTCACCCAGTTCCTCCAGGTGGTCGGCGGTCTGCCACCCCTGGACGCCGGACTGTGGTTGCTGGCGCCCGCGGTCATGCTCATCATCAGCTCGCTCGCGACCCCGCCGATCGCGCAACGCATCCGGCCTGCCTACTGTCTGGCCGGCGGCATGACGATCGCCACCATCGGCTTCCTGATACTGACCATGGCGCCCGCCGAGGGTGGTGTGCTGGTCACCGTCATCGGTTTCTCCGTGGTGTATCTCGGCTTCGGTCCCCTCGCCGTGCTCTGCACCGACCTGATCATCTCGGCCGCGCCGCCGGAGAAGGCGGGTTCGGCGTCGTCGGTGTCCGAGACCAGCGCGGAACTGGGCATCGCGGTGGGCGTGGTGGTGTTGGGAGGCGCCGGCGCCATCGTCTACCGCGACGAGATGGCCTCTGCCGACGTCTCCGGCCTGTCCCCTGGTCTGGCGGCCGAGGTTCGCGACCAGGCGGCCGCGGCTATCGCCGTCGCCGATCGACACCTGACGGGCGAGAATGCCGAGTCGCTGTTGAACGCGGCTCGCGGTGCGTTCACGGACTCGCTGAACGTCGTTGGGGCCATCAGTGCTGGGAGTGCACTGATCCTTGCGCTGCTGGCCGTCTTCGTGATCAGGGATGCTCGGCTGGGCGACACCTCGGAAGATTCGGAGAGCACTGGCGCCGACTCCACTGTGGATGATTCCTCTGTGGATCAACGGGCACGGTCGTAACGAGACTCTGTTCTGTCAGGCCACGCGGCGCCTGGGGGTTCGGTTCACCACAAGCTCGTACAGACGCTGGGCGGTAGCCACAGGCGTGGGCTGGCTCGCGATCTCCGCCGCCACCACGGCGGCATCCACCCGGAAAGTGGAGTCCTCGATCAGCGTGGCGCAACGGCCGGCGACCGACTCCGGGTTCACCTCAGCGGCCGTCAGGCTCAGGCCGGCCCCACTGCGCACCACCGCATCGGCGTTGTCGAGCTGATCGTCGAACACCGGTAGCACCAGCTGAGAAGCGCCGGCGTCCAAGGCAGTCAGTGCGGTGCCGTGCCCGCCGTGGTGGATCGCCACCGCGCAGGTGGGTAGGACCAGCGACAGCGGAATCCGGCCGCAATGACGAATGGCCGGGGGCAGACCCGTCCACCCGGCGGCCACCTTGTCGTCGACGGCCACCACGATCTCGGCGGAGAGCCCGGCCAGCCTGCGCAGTACCGGCAGCACGGCGTCACCAGCCGGCTCCAGGTGCGGCAGCACCGTGCCCATCGTGAAACAAATCCTGGGTCGCGTCCTCGGCTCCCACAGCCACGACGGGACACGCGAGTCGCCGTTGTAGGGCACGTGCCGCATGGCGATGTGGTCGGCGGAGTGCTGCTTGCGCAGGCTCGCCGGCCACGACGTGACGACCTGCGCCGGTTCCGGCAGCTCGGTCAGTCCCAACGCGTTCAGCGTGTCGCCGAGCACCTCTTCCGCGGCGATGCGGTACTCCCCCAGCGCCGCGACGCTCCACTGGAACTCGACGGCGGGCACGTCCTGCACCCTGGCCGCGATCGGGCCGGCGAACTCGGCTCGTTCGCTCACCACCAGGTCGGGTCGCCAGGTTCGCACCAGGTCCAGGGTGCCGGGCAGGCTGGCCGACGCGAACTCGCCGAACGTGCGTCCGTTGGCGAAGCGGCGCTCCTCGACGGTGCCACCGCCCTCCGCGCTGTCGACGAAGTCCAGCGCCGGGCCGCACGAGACCACCGGGAGGCCGGACCGCACCGCGGCGCCGACGAAGTTGTCCGGGATCGCCACCAGCACCTCGTGGCCGAGTGCGCGAAACGCCCACGCCAGCGGCACGAGTGGGAAGAAGTGGCCCGGTAGGGCGACTGCCGTGAACAGAACCCGCACGGCTCAGGCCGCCCCGCTGTCCGGAAGCTCCAGCCACCAGTCGTTGCCGCGGGCCCAGTCGATGGTGGCGGCCAGTCCGTCCCGTAAGGACGTTCGGCACTCCCAGCCGAGGAACTCGCGTGCCTTGGTGTTGTCCGGGATCCGGCGCGTCAGGTCCTCATAGGACTGGAGCGACACGGCCGTGTCGACGTCGATGACCTCGGTCCTGGCGCCGGTCAGCTCGGCGATCACGGTGACGACCTCGCCGACGGTGGTCTCCACCATGCTGCCGATGTTGAACGCCTCGCCGGCCGAGTCCGGGTGCGTCGCGGCCAGGATGGTGCCCGCGACCGCGTCGTCGATGTAGGTGAAGCACCGGGTCTGCGTGCCCTCGTCGTACACCACCATCGGGTGCCCGTTGAGCGCGCGGTGGACCGAGCGGCTGACGATGTAGGCGGGCCGCTGGCCGGGGCCGTAGGCGTTGAAGTAACGGACGATCGTCGCGTCCAGGCCGTGTTGGCGGACGAACGCGAAGGTCAGGTGTTCGGCAAGCGCCTTGCCGGTGGAGTAGGTCCAGCGGTCGGCCGCGGTCGTGCCGAGCACCCGGTCGCTGTCCTCGTGCCACGGCACCGCCGGGTTCTTGCCGAACACCTCGCTGGTGCTGGCCAGCACGAGCTTCGCCTCAACGCGGTGTGCCGCCTCCAGCACGTTGCGGGTGCCGACGAAGTTGATGTCGATGACGTCCAGTGGCCGGGCGAGGTACTGGTCGACGCCGACCACGGCCGCCAGGTGGTACACCACGTCCACGTCGGGGGTGATGACCGCGGCGAGCGCCGCCACGTCGCGGATGTCGCCCTCGACGTAGCGGACGCCGTCGGCCGGGCGGGCGGGCCGCACACCGTCGAAGACCGTGACCCGGTCGCCGCGCTCCACCAGCTGCCGCACGAGGTGGCCGCCGATGAACCCGGTGCCGCCGGTGACGACCACCTTGCTGCCGGTCGCGAGCCTCCGCACGTTCCCCATGTCACTGTCCACATCGCTGTCCATGTCACTGCCCATGCTGTCGTTCATGCCACGGTCCCCAGATCCGCCGGTGTGTCGCCGCGCCCGATGCCCTGGTACACGTAGCCGAGCTCACGCAGCGCGGCGATCGTGGCCTTGGGGTAGTAGGCGCGGCCGTCCAGCACGAGGCAGGAGTCGTTGACCGGCAACGTGGCGAAGTCGATGTCCTCGAAGTCGCGGTGCAGGGCCAGGACGGCGATGCAGTCGGCGTCCCGGACGGCGTCCTCGATGTTCTCGGTGAGCGGGAGGTCGAACAACTCCGCTGCCTGCTCCGCGTCGACCAGCGGGTCGTGGATCCGGACGTCGGCGCCGGTCTTGCGGAACTCCTCGACCACCGCACGGGTCGGCGTGGCCCGCAGGTCGCCGGTGTTGTTCTTGAAGGCGAGGCCGACCACGGCGATCGTGGCCGTGGCCGGGTCCTTGCCGAGCCGCTCCAGCGTGTCGATCGCCAGGTGCGCGGTGTACTCCGGCATCCCGGCGTTGACCTCGCGGCCCGCGACCGCGGTGCGGATGTCGACGCCGTGCCGGCCTGCCGACTCCCACACCATCCACGGGTCCTTGGTCAGGCACGAGCCGCCGACGCCGACGCTTGGTAGCAGGATGTTGATGTTGCCGGTGCCCTTGGTCATGGAGTTGGCCGCCGCCACCACGTCGAGCACGTCGACGCCGTGGATGGCGCAGAACTTGGCCAGCTCGTTGGCAAGCGCGATGTTCAGGTCGATCCACCAGTTGTCGGCCAGCTTGACGATCTCGGCTGCCTCCATGGAGTCCAGCGGGATCACCTCGACGCCGAGCGACCGGCGCCAGAACTCGGCGACGTTCTCCGCGCTCTCGATGCCCAACCCGCCCGCCACGACCGGGAACGTGCGCAGCTCCTTCATCGCGGTCCCCTCCGCGAGCCGTTCCGGGGTGAACGCGAGACCGAAGTCGACCCCACCGGTCAACCCGCTCTCCTCGAGCAGCGGCAGCACGATCCGCCGGGTGGTGCCCGGCGGCACGGTGCTCTTGACCACCACCAGCTGTCCCTTGCGCAGGTGCGTGGCCAGCTCGGTGCAGGCACCGCGAAGTTGTTCGTCCGCAAGGGATCCGTCGTCGAGCACCGGGGTGCCGACCGTGATCAGCACGACGTCGGCGGCGCCGAGTGCGCTGGTGTCGGTGGTGACCCGCAGCTTCCCCGCCCCCATCGCACGGAACATCGTCTCGCCCAGCTCCGCCTCCTGGAAACGGTTGTAGCCGTTCTCCAGCTCCTCGACCAGCCGCGGATCCGCGTCGATGCCGGTGACGTCGAGGCCACGATCGGCGAGCGTGGCGGCGATGCACGACCCGACGTAGCCGAAACCCAGTACCGCCACCGAGAGATCCTCGTCGTCGGACAAGAACCGCATCATGTCTCCCATCGAGAGCATCGCGATGTTCCGGACACGACCCATGATCGGCGCGGCCCGCGCGCGACGCATCTCTCGGAGTGCCCACTGCCGTCCTGTTGGGACCGGGCAACGGCGGAGAAGCGGCGCCACGGTGTCGCTGGCTAACGTCGGTGCATGTCCACCGTGCCCGCAGACAGCGAGCCAGTGCCGATCCGGCAGCTGTCCTCCCGGCTGGTCTACCGCAACCCGTGGCTGGCGTTGCGGGAGGACCGGATCGAGCGTCAGGACGGTTCCCACGGCATCTACACGGTGATCGACCGGCCGGACTTCGCGGTGATCATCCCGTTGGAGGACGAGGGTTTCCACCTCGTGTCCCAGTACCGGTACCCGACCGCCGCCCGGTTCTGGGAGTTCCCGCAGGGGTGCTTCCCCGACTGGCGGCCGGTGGTGGACCCGATCGAGCTGGCCAGCGCCGAACTGGCCGAGGAGACCGGGCTGCGTGCCGGGTCACTGGTCGACATCGGGCGGCTGCTCGGCTGGCAGGGCGCGTCCGGCCAGGCGTTCAACGTGGTGCTCGCCACCGATCTGCGCCAGGGCCCGACCGACCGGGAGATCGGCGAGCAGGACATGCGGCACGAGTGGTTCTCCCGGCCGGATTTCGACCGGATGATCCGCGCCGGCGAGATCAGGGACAACTCGACGCTCGCCGCGTATTCGCTGCTGATGCTGCACGAACGCGGCTGAATCCGCAGCCATCGGCATTGTCCGCATTTCTGGAGACGACCGTGCCGATGCCGGTGAGCGATGCTGGGGGCACACCGAAGGAGGAGCGGATGTTCGACTACGTGACCGGCGGCGCGGGCTGTGTGCTGGCTGGGCGTGACCGTCGGCAGGCGCCTCCAGGACCACCTGCTCGTGCCGCTGCTCCCGGTGCCCGACGTGGAGTTCGTGTCCGCGCGCGCCGGTCGAGTCCGCCGACCAGCCAGAACCGCCATCTGCCGAGGAGGACAGGGTGAACAACGCCCAGGCACCATCCAGGACAGAGCTCGTCCGCAGGACGAGCGAGCTGATACCGCTGCTGCGCAAGAACGCGAGCTGGTCGGAGGAGAACCGCCGGCTGCACGACGAGTCGGTCGAGGCGATGGCTGCCGCCGGCCTCTTCCGCATGCGCGCACCGGCCCGCTACGGCGGCTACGAGTGCGACACCCGCACCCAGGCCGAGGTCACCGCCGAGCTCGCCAAGGGCGACGGCTCGGCGGCGTGGACGGCATCGGTGTGGACGATCCCCGGCTGGATGGCCGGCCTGTTCCCCGACGAGGTGCAGGACGAGGTGTACTCGACACCCGACGTCCGGGTGTGCGGCACGCTCAGCCCGTCCGGGTTCGCCGAGCCGGTCGACGGCGGCGTCCGGGTGAACGGCAAGTGGGGCTTCATCAGTGGCGCGCAGCACAGCCACTGGCAGGAGATCATCGCCATGTCGCCGACGCCGGACGGTTCGTCCCAGTGGCCGGTGATGGGTCTCGTTCCCATGAGCGACCTGGAGATCGTCGACGACTGGTACACGTCCGGCATGCGGGGCTCCGGCAGCGTGACCACCATCGCGAAGGACGTCTTCGTGCCGCAGGAGCGGATCCTGCCGCTGCCCGCCGTGCTGCAGGGCCAGTACGCTTCGGTGCTCAACGCCGAGTCGCCGATCTACCGCGCGCCGCTGCTCGGCGTCGCGGCCGGTCTCTCCGTCGGCACGATGGTCGGCCTCGCCAAGGCGGCCAGGGACGCGTTCTTCGACCGCCTGCCGGACCGCAAGATCACCTACACCGACTACGCGAGCCAGATGGAGGCGCCGATCACGCACCTCCAGGTCGCCGAGGCCACGATGAAGATCGACGAGGCGGAGTTCCACGCACATCGCGTGACCACCCTCGTCGACGAGAAGGGCCAGAGCGGCGAGCCGTGGAAGCTGGAGGAGCGTGCCCGCAGCCGGGGCGACGTCGGCGCGGTCAGCAAGCTGTCCAAGGAAGCGGTGGACATCCTGGCCATGGCGAGCGGCGGCTCGTCCATCTACTCGGACGTCCCGATCCAGCGCATCGCCCGCGACGTGCAGACGGTCAACCTGCACGCACTGATGTTGCCCGCGACCAACTACGAGCTGTACGGCCGGGTCCTGTGCGGCCTCGAGCCCAACTCGGACTACATCTGACGGTCTGCCCCTGGTGGTGCCGGGCGTCGCGGCGCCCGGCACTGCCCGGTAGTAGTTTCCCTCCCGAGAGATGGGAGCGGAGTGGCCAGTCTTCATGTCGGCTGCGCGATGTGGACGCACAAGGCGTGGCCAGGGCGGTTCCTGCCGCCGTCGCTGCCGGCCAAGGAGCGGTTGCGGGCCTACGCGGGCTGGTGCAACGCGGTCGAGGGCAACACCACCTTCTACGCGACGCCGGCCAGGAACACCGTCGCGACCTGGGCGGACCAGACCGATCCCGACTTCCGGTTCGTGGTCAAGCTGCCGAAGCTCGTCACGCACGAACGCCGGTTCGCCGGCGTCGAGGCCGAGATGCGGGCGTTCCTGGACGCGATCGAACCCCTCGGTGACCGGGCGGTCCTGTGGACCCAGCTGCCCGGCTCGTTCAGCCCGTCGGACGTCGACGCTCTCGGTCGCTTCCTGCGCAGGCTGCCCGCCAACCGCAGGCGCGCCGTTGAGGTGCGCCACCCGGACTTCTTCACCAACGCGCGTTCGACGTCGCTGCTGGCAGGGGCACTCGACGCGGCGGACGCCGAGTGGGTGCCGTTCGACACCACGGTCTTCTTCCAGCGCCCGCCGGCCAGCGCGGCCGAGCAGGACGCGTGGACCAAGAAACCCCGGCTCCCACGACGTACCCAGGCGCTGACCGACCGCCCGATCGTCCGCTACCTCGGCCGCGACTCGGTCGCCGAGACGGTCGAGGGGTGGCAGCCGTGGACCGAGGTGGTCGCCGACTGGCTGCGCGAGGGCCGCTCGCCGACGATCTTCGTCCACACCCCGGACAACGACGAGGCCCCGGCCCTGGCCCGCCACTTCCACGACGACGTGCGAGCGCTGGTCCCCGACCTCGACCCCCTACCCGCCCCGGAACCGGTCGAGCCCGCGACGCTGTTCTGACGATCCCGCCTCACCCGAGGCCAGTTCTCCCTGCTCCACCACCCCGCCGCACCCCCGTGCCCCGGTCAGTCCTGCCCACTAGCCTCCATCAAGTGATTGATGGAACCAAGGCTCGTGCCGCCGAGCTGGTCGCAGCGGCCTACGCCGTCGTGGCCGAGGTCGGCTTCGAAGGGTTGCGGTTGCGGCGCGTGGCCGCGGACGTCGGCATCGACCAGTCCACCCTGCACCACTACTTCGCCACCAAGGGCGACCTCGTCCAGGCGGTCGCCGAGTACGCGACCACCCGGCTCGCGGCCAGTGCGCCGCCGCCCGGCACCCCGCGAGAACATGCGGTCGCCGCGCACCTGCGGGCCCTGGTCGACCTGATGCGCACCGACCCCGACCTGCTCACCGTCAGTGCCGAGTTGGACCTGCATGCCCGGCGCGATCCCGCTGTCCGGGCCACGCTCGACAGGCAGGAAGCAGGCTGGCGCGCCATGTTGGTGTCGCTGCTGGCGGACCCGGCCGCGGCCGAGTTGGTCATCGCGGCGGTCAAGGGGGTGCGCCTGTCCCCCGAGTTGGCGCCCTCGGTGTTCGAGCGACTCCTGGGAGGATTGTCATGAACGTTCTCGTGATCGGTGGGGGCATCGGCGGACTCTGTCTCGCACAGGGGCTGCGCAAGGCCGGCGTGCCGGTGACCGTGTACGAGCGAGACACCCATCCGGCCGGCCGTTGGGAGGGCTACCGCATCCACATCGATCCGGCCGGCGCGCGGTCGCTGCGTGCCTGCCTGCCCGACGACCTCTGGCGGACGTTCCTCGCGACCGCGGGCCCCGGCGGCGATTTCGGCTTCCTGACCGAACAACTCGCCGAACTCGTCGTCGTCGAGGAGACGATCTCGCACCCGAACGGGACCGATCCCGAGGAGAGCCACTACGCCGTCGACCGGCGGGCGCTGCGCCGGGTGCTGCTGGCCGGGCTCGGCGACACCGTCCACTTCGGAGCGGAGTTCGAACGGTACGAAGTGGACGGTGACGTCGTCACCGCGCACTTCGCGGACGGCACCACCGCGACGGGTGACGTGCTCGTCGGAGCGGACGGCATCGGCTCGCGGGTGCGCCGCCAGTACCTGCCGCACGCCGAGCCGGTGTCCGCCGGCGTGGTCGGCCTGGCGAACAAGCTGCTACTGACTGAGGACACTCTGGCGTGGCTGCCGCCCAGACTCCGCCATGGCATGAACGTGGTCAGCGACGCGGGCCCGTTCTCGCTGTTCACGTCGGCCTACCAGCCGGCGCCGGGCGCGCGGGCCGCACTGGCGGCGATCACCGACGACGTGCCGCCGGTCGACCAGCCGTACCTGCTGAGCGCGCTGGTAGCGGCGCCGGACGCGTTGCCACCCGACATCACCGACTACGGCCCGGACGAGCTCGCGTCCGTCGCGGAAGGGCTGATCGCGGACTGGCACCCGGCGCTGCGCAGGCTCATCGCCGAGTCGGAACACGCCGACCGCGGCGCCAACGTCTTCCGCGTGTCACCGGAAACCGAGCCGTGGGAGCCGACAAGAGTCACCGTCCTCGGCGACGCGATCCACGCGGTCCCGGCGACCGGCGGCCTCGGCGGCAACGCGGCACTGCGTGACGCCCGTCGGCTCACACAAGCATTGGCAGGCAACGGATCCATCTTCGAGGAGATCGCCGAGTACGAAGTGGACATGCGGGAACACGGCTACGCGGCCATCCGAGAAGCACTGACCGTCCGCGACCAGCTACTGGCCCACGGAACCCTGCGAACCTTCGTGGCGCGAAGCTGGTTTCGCCTGTGCAGCCGCATAACCCCACTGAGAAGAAAGACCTTCGGCGACGCCGACAACGAGGTGAGCCAACCCCGGGCGTGGGAACGTCAGGCTGGCTGAGGCACCCGCCGCGCGATGGGCACCGGCGCTCCGGCCGCGGCCAGCAGCCGGGCGTCGGCCCGTCGCGTCAACATCCGCGCCAACTCCCCGGCGTCACCGACAGTGACCACCAACTCGATGGCAGCCTGGTACGCCACGGCCGCCACCACAGCCCGACCCACCCCGGGATGCAGGGCGACCAACTGCCCCACCACCCGCGCGAGCACCCCGTCGACGACGTCCGGACTCAACACCACCCGGTGTCTGCCACTCACGGCCGCCTCCTCGAAACCTGCTGAACTGGCCAAACATAGCCGGAAACAAGCAGGACAGCAGCCCGAACCCACGACTTCACCCGAGGTGATTACCACCAAGCGGCGTAACGCTAGGCAACGAAGCGGGCCGCACGTAGGGCGTCTTCCGTTCGTTCCACCGCGGCGGCGCGTTCCGTGCCGTTCACGGTGAGTGCGCGGATCACCGGGTCGTCGGCGGTGCGGCGGTGGCAGAGCTCCGCCATGCGGTCGGCGAAGGTGACCTCGGCGCCGTCGGGGCTGGTGGTCATGTCGCAGTACCAGAGGGCGTCGCGGGTCGGGGTCTGCTCGTCGGCGAAGACGGACAGTTGGTCGCCAAGGTCCACCAGGTTCGCCACGGCCTGGGCGCCCGCGTGGTGGGCCACCAGCGCGCACACCCGCCACGGCGCGCCTCGGCGGGCCAGGTACCGCGCGCCGTCGATCTGGTGCATGCCCGTGTCGCGCAGGGCCGGGGCGTAGCCGATGTCGTGCAGCCACGCGGCCGCGACCAGCAGCTCACGCTCCTCGACCGGATAGGCGCCCGCGATGCGTGCTGCCCGCTGCGCCACCCCGCGGGAGTGCGCCCACCTGCGCGGTAGCTCCGGCGCCAGCAGGCGCTCCGCCGTGCGCCACGCCCACGTACGCAGTGGCGTCTGGGCCGACCAGGTCTCCTCGCCCGCGCTGAGCTCGCCGATCCTGGCCCGCACCGCCCGCTCGACGAGGATCGGCACATAGGCACGGACCGGCGCGTCGTCGTACCGCGCCCAGGTGTCGGCCACCCAGTCGTGCACCAGGTCGGGCGGCGCCTCGCCACGATCGACCAGTCGGCGTTCCAGCTGGTCGATGGCCGCGCTCGCGCGCGCATCGGACATGGTGTCGACACTCGGCACGGCCCCTCCTCACCATCGACCGACGCCAGCATGCCTCACGCCGGCCGGTTCGCGCAGCACCGGAGCGGCTCAACCGTCCTCTTTGTCCAACTGTTCGGCCAGTGCGAGCAGGAGGCCCTCCCGCCCCGGCGCGGCGACCAGCTGGAGCCCAACGGGCAGACCGGACACGAAGCCGGCCGGCACGGAGATCGCCGGGGCGCCGAGCACGTTCCACGGACTCGTGAGAGACAGCAGGCCAGCCCG
>Ga0272482_10000193_pt1 | contig 19513 bp, 21 predicted proteins | sample RVTome_8_FD_192427 | JGI IMG/M metagenome (GOLD analysis project Ga0272482, IMG submission 192427) | Soil microbial communities from uranium-contaminated site in the Upper Colorado River Basin, Wyoming, United States - RVT160D0 (version 2) ...
AGGGACACCCCCCCCGCGACCTGCTCGGCCAGGGCGAACGGGTCGTTGTCGATCCGTACCGTTCCCAACCGCTGACCGGCCGGTGTCTGCCGCACAATCACCGTGCGCCGTCGATGCAGATCGACACCCACGAACTGCTGTCCCACGTACGCTTCCACCAGGGGCCTCCTTCGTCGTAGACGTGAGCACCTCCAGCATCCGCCAGAGGGTCACGAGGAGCGGAGGCCCCGCTCCTTCATCCGATCACAGAACTGTGCAGTGCCAGCGGGGACGCTGATCATCGAAGCGACCTATCCGTTGGCACCGCCACGCAACGAGCGGCCGTGACCTTCCCCAATCCCGATCGCAACTCATGCCGATCGGGCTTGTCGCAGGTTCGTCTCCAGCCGGGGGCAGCTCAAAGAACTGCAAGAAAACTCAGCGTGATCGATCGACGTCTGATCGTCGAGGGATTCTTCTCTTTTTAGCTGCGCTCGTTGAAGCCGCGGCCTTGGCATCCGCCGAGGCTGCGACCGTTTAGTCCGTTGAACCTGCGATTCGCAGCCCATGACGTGCTGGACCGCCCACCGCATGCGCGTTTCGGGTGACCGGGCGAGGTTTCAGGGCCAGATCGCCTCAGCGATCACGATGCCGATGAACGCGGCGCCTAGCCCGGCGACGATGCTGGCCGCGGCGTTGGTAAGGGCGTAGAAACCGGCGCGGTCTTCGATCAGGCGGATGGTCTCGAACCCGAACGTGGAGTATGTGGTCAACGTCCCGCAGAACCCGGTGCCGAGCAGCGTCGCGAGGGTGCTGGGCACGGCGTCGGCGCCGCCGATCAGCACACCGAGGATCAGCGACCCGGTGACGTTGACGGCGAAGGTGCCCCAGGGGAACAGCGAGTCGTGGCGGGCCTGGACGGCTCGGTCGACCATGTAGCGCAGCGGCGCCCCGACCGCGGCGCCGAGCGCGACGAGCAGGAAACTCACCGGGGCTCCTGCGCTGGGCGGCCGACGTAGCGGATCACCTCGACCGGGTCGATGATGACCAGGCCCTCGCTGATGAGTTCGTCGAGCTGGGGCAGGAACGCGCGGACGCGGTCCTCGGCGTCAACGATGACGATCGCGATCGGCAGATCCTGGGACAGCGACAGCAGCCGGGTGGTGTGCACGCGTGAGGAGGCGCCGTAGCCCTCGATACCGCGCAGCACGCTGGCCCCGGCCAGTCCAGCGGTGTGTGCCCGGTGCACGATCTCGTGGTAGAGCGGCTTGTGGTGCCAGGTGTCGTCCTCGCCTATGAAGATGGTCAGCCGGACCGCAGGGCCGTCGATTTTCACCGCTGTTCCCTCCTGCGGGGCGAGATGCCGGTCACCGTACGGGTGAGGATGATGCCGAGGTACACGGCCGCGAGCGCGGCGGCCAAGGTTCCGGTCAGGTACACCAGTGCGGTCCGCGCCGCCCCGGCGGCGACCATCTGCTGTATGTCCACCGCGTAGGTCGAGAAGGTGGTGTACCCGCCGAGGACTCCGACCCCGAGGAACGGACGTAGCAGCCGGTGCGCCGACCACACCTCGGTGATCAGCACCATCAGCACGCCGATCAGCAGGCACCCGGACACGTTGGTCACCAGGGTCGCCCACGGGAACTCGCCCGGCCGGTGCGGCCACGCCAACGCCAAACCGTGGCGGGCGCAGGCCCCAAAGATTCCCCCGACGGAGATCACCGACAGCACCGCCCACGGCGCCCGCCGCAACTCCAGCCGCTGCCACGGGCTGCGCAGATCGACATCCGGATCGGTCGGGAGCTCAGTCGTCGGCCGCACATCCCACCCCTACCAGCAGCGTTCTCGTCCTGGCAGGGACCGTTGGCGGTAGGTGCCGCGGTTGTCCCCAGGCTTCACAACCCGGAGGCGGCGGGCCCCACCGCCGCAGACAGCCGCCACCTCGACGGCCACCTACGTCCGATCATAATGCGTGAGCCCCGACCTGCGTTGCGGCTGGCCTCACGCCGGACGAGGCGGCCAGCTCCCGCATCCGCGCCTGCCACGCTGTGCGCAACGGCGCCGGCCACCGGTCGGTCAACGCTGTGCAGTGGTAGTACATCGACTCGGCCCCGTCCGGCGCCCGGACCTCCACCAGCACCGGCAACATCTGCGGCAAGTCCTCGCCGCTTGCCACGGCCGCATCCAGCGGAGGTAGACCATCGAGGTCGCGGGTCACGTTCACCGCGCCAGCCAGCAGCGCGAACAGCGCCGCGTCGGCGTCCGGCCCCCTCGACAGAACCCGGGCCGCCAGCCGGACCAGCCCTACCGCCCGACGCTGACGCCGCCACCGCCGCCACCGCCGCCAACGCGGCCACCGCACCTGCACGGGCGCGGCCTGAAGTGTGGCAACGCTTGCGGCCACCCGGGCGCTTGTCGGTCCGTCGACCCGACCCAAGACAAGCCGCCCAGCAAGCCCGCCCAGCGGCGCCGCCGTACCGTCACCACCGGCCCGTCCACCGGTGACCAACCACGGGGCCAACACCAGCAGCCGTCGCCGCGCCACGTCCGAGCGCGTGTGGTCGTTCACCGCCCGCGCCGCCGCCGCCAACACCGGATCAACACATGCGGGACGGTCGGTCCACACCCCACCCGGCAACGTCGAGGCAACCTCCACCAGACAACCCCCGCGACGCGGGTGTGGATGACTGCGCCGCCGCAACACCGCAACATCGACCACCGTGGCATGTGCCATAGCCGCGCCTCCGGAGATTCGGGGCAGGTTCCTACCAGTCTGCCCCGCCCCTCGGCTGAAAGATATATGGCGCGGTCACCGCCCATGCCCATCGACCGTTGGTGCCGCCGGCCACCTTGCCCGGTTGGTGGGCATCTCGAGCCTCCTGGGCACCGGTCGCCCCTGGCGGAAGCCCCGTTCAGCTGTGCCGTCCCTTCTCAGGTGAAGGCGAAGTAGCGAAGCCACAGGTACGGCACCGCTAGGGCAACGGTGACCGCGGTGACGATGAGCCCGTACTTGCTGAATCCCCAGAAGCTGATCGGTTTGCCGGCCCGTTCGGCGAGGCCGAGCACGACCACGTTGGCGGAGGCGCCGGCCCACCACAGGACCTGGGATTGGTGGGTGTTGCCGTTGGTGTGGACCATTTCGGCGACGACCGGGCTCATTGAACTGCAAAAAACTCAGCGTGGTCGATCGACGTCAGTGGTTGGTGGTTGAAGCGATCTACATGCTCCCGCAGAATCTGCTGGTTCCGTACTCACGAGATGGACCGGTTGTTACCCGGCCGGTGTGCGACCAGCGCACGAAGCGGCCACGCCCGGCCATCACCTTCTCGACCGCGGGTATGGAGAACGACCAGCGTGCCGCACCGGTCTGCAGCGCCGAGAGATTGCTGCCCCTATTGGCCACCGTCATGTGCCGGCGACCGGAGGCGTCCGCGGGCGGACTCGCAGCCTGCACCCCGATGTGCTACCGGGCTGGCCTGCGTTGCGCCTCGGCCAGATGAGATGCCCGTGCCGCGACGGTGAAGCCCTCCCGCCGACCGGCCCAGTCGGTGCGGCTGGCGACCCAGCTCAACACCTCGGCCAGCAGCGAGGCCAGGAACTCATCGCCCTGCTCCACCGCAGCGGTCAGGCTCGGCATGTCGAAGACCAGCGGCACAGCTGAAATGGCGCGGGTCAGCGCGCCCCGTCGACCGTAGGTCGGCTCGAACCCGCGTACCAGCTCGTCGAACAGCAGCAACTGTCCGATGTCGAATGAGGACAAGTCGTCGGTGATCCGTCCGCGCGTCATCACGATCACTTCCCCAAGGGGTGAGAGGCTGCCGCCCGAGTGTAGAGACCACGTCGGGCACCCAAACGACGCGATCGCCCGCCCCGCCACTGTTTACCCGATCGCGTCCCGCGAGCAGCCTGTAGGGCCCTGGGCAAGAAGGCTGAACGGCCGACCCGCGCCATCACGGAACGCGTCGTCGACATTCGTCGGACTGGATGGGTTCCCGCTCCGGCGGCAGAGTTGGCAGGATGGACGCGGGTCGCCGCCGTGCGGTGATCAAGGGCCCGGCCGGCGCGTCGCAGCCACCGCGTCCGGGCCCGCCACAGAGATCCGGTCAGCGAACCGATACCTGCACGCGTGACGGTCCCTCTGGTCGTTCCTGGAACAATCCCTGAGTCCGCAGGGTCTCGAGTGGGGCCGGGCCAAGTCTGTGGCACCTGGTCCAACCGGCGAGTTTCCCGGGTTCACCCCATTAGCAAGAGCTGGACGGCCCGGCGCCTCTGGCTGGAACGGTGATTGAAACGCCCGAACGGCCATGCCTCACGGAGAGTCGCTTTTGGCGGACAGCGAGTGCGTTTCCTGACGTCGATCTCCGCTGACGCTCGCGTGGAAATGACCATGACCAATGCGGGCACCAGCAAGGAGAACTCATGACACGTGCAGGTCGGACGCGCCGTACCGCGCTGCGAGTGGCTCTCGCCGCGGCCGTCGCGCTCGCGTCGCCACTCCTTCTCAGCTCACCGGGTACGCCGGCGTCGGCCGCGCCCACGCCCAACGCCGTCGTCACCTGGGACGCCCTCGCCCAGGAGTCCATTTGGGACGTCGCGCAGCAGCCGCCCAACGCGCAGGGCCGCAGCTTCGCGATCGTGCACGGCGCCATCTACGACGCGGTCAACGCGATCGCGGGCAAGCCGTACCAGCCGTACCTCGGCGCACCTGCGGCGACGGGCACCGAGTCGGTCGACGCCGCTGTGGCGACCGCGGCGTTCCGCATACTGGAGTGGCTCTTCCCGGCGCAGCAGGCGGCGGTCCAAGCGAAGTACGACACCTTCATGGCCGGCATCCCGGCCGGTACGCCGAAGACGGCCGGCGCGGTGATCGGCCAGAAGACGGCCGCGGCGATGATCGTGGCGCGTACCAACGACGGCGCGTTCGGGCCGCGCACCTGGAAGGTGGGCACCACGCCGGGCCAGTGGCGGCCGACGCCGCCGACGTTCGGCTCGGACGGCGCCTGGACCATGGACGTGAAGCCGTTCCTGTTCCCGAGGGCTTCGGCGTTCACCACCTCCGGCCCGCCGAAGCTGACCACCGCCCAGTACGCCAAGGACTACAACGAGGTGAAGGCGATCGGCGCGGTCAACAGCACCACGCGTACCGCCGACCAGACCGACTCGGCCAAGTGGTGGCACGACCGCAAGCTCACCGAGTGGGAGATCAAGCGCCAGCTCGCAATCAACAACGGGCTGAGCAACCTGCAGGCAGCGCGGATGTTCGCGATGGTCGACATGACCGAGACGGACGCGCTCATCGCCTGCTACTACGAGAAGTACAAGTGGAACCTCTGGCGCCCGGTCACCGCGATCCAGCAGGGCGCGAGTGACGGCAACCCGGCGACCGCGCCCGACCCGGCCTGGATGCCGCTGCTGGTCACGCCGCCGTTCCCCGAATACACGTCCGGCCACACCTGCTACACGGCCGCGTCGATGGGCGCGCTGGCGTACTTCTTCGGCACCGACCGGATGAACTTCCACGCGACCAGCGCCGCCACCGGCACGACCCGGCACTTCACCAGCTTCTCCGGTGCCCTGAAGGAGGTCATCGAGGCCCGGATCTGGGGTGGCATCCACTACCGCACCGCCGACCTACGAGGTGCGGTCATCGGCGCCAAGACGCTGGCGTACATGATCCCGCGCTACTTCCGACCGAACTACTAGCGGTTTCATGCGGGAGTTGGGGGCCGATTCGTTCGGCCCCCAGCGTCCGCGGTCCACGCTGTAGCCTCCCGGATCGCCGCCTACAACGTCGAAACCTCTTCAACCGAGCCCGCGCCTCGAGCAGCGCCCGTAGTTGGCCGAGCGGCCCGCGCTGGAGGCCCACGAGCAAATCTGTTAGCAGCTCGAAAGCCGGGTACACGCTGGGGGATCGACGCCGACATCCTGCGCCTGCTGCGCAGGGGTCGACCTGCTGGGACAGCGACACGGCTAAGCTCGCCCCGGCTGCGGCGGGACCGCCGGCCGTTCGGCCAACGGGACGGCATTTTGGCGTCTGCCGGCCGGTCACCGCCGAGGCGACGTGTGTCGGCCGGTGGACGGCCGGCGGGTAGGGTTCGGCTCGGCGGACGAGCAGGCTATCGACCGGGTGGGTCGCGGGATGGTACCGGGCCCGGTGTGGGGTGGCCGCCTGGTGGGGCCGAGCCGCCCGGTGGTGTGGGCAGGGGCGTCGGTCGCTGCCACCATTGCGCCAGCCCAACGCCAGCGAGTACGAGCAGCGCGCCGGCCAGCGCGAACCATACGGTGATTTCCACGTCTTCGTGCTGGACGGTGATCGAGTCGGGTAGGCCGAGCAGGACGTCGGTGAGTGCGTCGGCGTCTTCGGCCTCGAAGTAGTCGCCGCCGGTCAGGTCGGCGACTTCGGTGAGTGTGCCGGGGTCGGCTTGCATGTATCGGCGCCAGCCGAAGCCGCCGAACGGTCCGGTGGCGTTGCCGCGGAATGGGTTGTCGCCGCTCATCTGGTCGGGGGTGCAGACCGATGGTGCGGGCTGGGTGCTGCCGAAGCCGATGGTGTAGACCCGCAGCCGGCGGGCGGCGGCTTCGCCGGCGGCGGTAACCGGGTCGACGCCTTGGGTGTTGCGGCCATCGGTGAGCACGACGATCGTGTCCGGCTCGTACTGTCCACCGCCGGTGGCCGGTGGCACCTGCACGCCGGTGGGCGCCACGTCCGGGTTGATCTCAGCGACCGCGTCGACGGAGGTGAGGATGGCTTGGCCGATCGCGGTACCGCGGCCGGCGCGCAGCGTGTCGAGCGCGGCCAACACCTCGCCCTTGTCGCTGGTCGGCTCGACCAACAGCCCGGCGATCCCGGAGAACGTGACCAGCCCGATCCGGGTCCCGTCGTCGAGGTCCTCAACGAACGTCTTCGCGGCCTGCTGGGCGGCGGTGAGCCGGTTGGGTTCGACGTCGGTGGAGCACATCGAGATGGACACGTCGATCGCCAGGATGATCGAGGACCCGCTGGTGGGCACCGGCACCGAAGCGTGCGGGCGGGCCGCACCACCGGCGAGCACGACCAGGCCGGCGGCGAACAGCCACAGCGGGATCCGCCGCCGCCACAGCGAGCGCCCCGGCAACGCGGCCCGGATCAAGGTGACAGTGGAAACCCGCACCGCGTCGCGGCGGCGTCGGCGGCGCAGCCACCACCGGTAGCCCAGCAGCAACGGGAGGGCGGCCAGTGCGGTCAGGGCCCACGGCCAAGTCAGCGACATCAGAGGATCCGTCCGAACCAGGTGACCATGACCAGCCCGCCGATCGTGACCAGCAGCACCGCGACCTCGACCAGCGGCCCCGGTCAGCTCGACCGCCGCGTCGTTCGTGGTGATCGGCAGGTCGGGCCCGTCTGCGATTAGGCGTCGAGGGACTGCGTCTTCTCAGCCTGATGGTAGAGGCCTGCCGTTGCTTCGGCGACCTGCCGGACAGCTTCACCGACGGCGAATCCCTGTGCAGCGCTCGGCACGGCACCTCCGGATGAACGATCGTCCGGAGGCGGGGCTGTTATCCGTTCAGCACGTAGATGCCAGCGGCGACGGCGACGAGCGTGGTCAGCAGGACGCACCAGGCGGGCAGGATGGCGCCGGGCAGAGCTCGAGCGGCACGCAACGCGCGGTGGCCGCGGCGGTAGCGGGCGCTGGCGGCCACCGCCACGCCGGCCACGGCCGGGGCCGCCACAACCGCTACGCCGATCGCGGCGATCGGGTGGGTGAGCAGCAGCTGACGCAGCAGCACCCCGAGTAGTGCCGTGCCGGCCAACGCGGTCCGCGACCACGCCAACGCCGTTCGCTCGGGTTGGGCGCCCGTGCTCCACACCTGTTGGTCCGGTGCGGGGCTCATGCCAGGACCACGATGATCAGCAGCACGCCGGCAGCTGTGATCCCGGCGGCCAGTGTCAACCCAGAGGTCATCGCGGGCAGCGGCCGCTGGTGGCGCAGTGCCCGTTCGCTGATCGCCCACCGCACGAACGCGTAGGTCGGGGTGAGGATCCCCAGCCCGACCAGGACCGCCGCGGCGACCACGGCGACCGTTCCATCCAACAGGGCTTTGACCGCGACACCGGCGGCGACCAGGCCCAGCGTGGTGCGAATCCAGGCCAGAAAGGTGCGCTCGTTCGCCAGCGTGAACCGCGGATCCGGCTCCTGCCCGGCCTGGTAGATCCACGCCGGCCACCGACGAGATGGAACCCGTCCGCCCCCGCCATCTGGCCCGCTGGTCACCGCCATGCCTGCCCCTCACCGCACCTAGACCGGACACCCCACCCGTGATCATTTCCTACCGGACCGACCCCTTGGGCCAACTGTCACTGCCCCATCACCATGCCGCCGACCCCGACGCGCCCAGAGGCCGGTGGCAGCCGCGGTGGCGATGCTCACCCGACAGCGGCGACGGCTCGTAGCCACCGACCGGTTTAGCGGCGGGTTCGGGTCGGCCGCCCGACAGGAATGTGGTAGCGCGTCGGCGTGCGGGTTTCCGCTACCGTCGTCCCGGGGTGGCGCAAGATACGTGCCGGCCGGGAGGTGGCGATGGTGGTGCCCGCGGTCAGGCTGAGCATGACCCTGCGCCTGCCCCGCGACGTTGCCGGGCTGCACCTGGTCCGCGCGGTCACCGATCCGGTGCTGGCTGGATGCGGCGTGACGCCCGCCTGCCGGCACGACATCGCGGTGGCCTTGACCGAGGCGTGCGGCAACGCCGTTGTGCATGCCGAGTCCGTCGACGAATACCAGATGAGCATCAAGGTCGCAGACGGGCTCTGCGTGGTGGAGGTCAGCGATGCCGGCATCGGGTTCGAATGGGACGGTCGCCCGAGCCGACCGTCGCTGACCGCTGTGTCCGGCCGAGGCCTATACATCATTTCCCAGTACACCGATCACCTGCACGTCGACACCCTGCCTGGACGGCGCACCACAGTCCGCTTCATCAAGAAGTTGGAGTTCACCGCGAACACTGACTCCGGCCGCCCCACCGACCGGCGAACGCCCCCAGCAGACACTGGGCAACCGACCCCAGGCGTGCCGCAGGCGTCAGAAATGGTGGCACCGACGGCCGGGCTCAACGACTAGGCTGACCTGGTCGAAAGGGTGGAACATGCCCATCGGTCCCGATCGGCCACCAGCCCAACTGTCCGTGACCGTACAGCCGGACGGCAACCTCACACGTTTTGTCGCGGTCGGCGAGATCGATACAAGCACTGCCGAGCAGTTCAAACAAAGCCTGGACGCGGCGTTGGACCAGCATCCGGCCACACTCTGCGTCGACCTTGCCGGCGTCACCTTTCTGGACTCCACCGGTATCGGCGCGCTCGCGCACGCGCTGCACCGCGCGGCCCAGGACCACGTCCGGCTGACCGTGGCCAAAACCCCGGCCGGCACCTCGGGCACTCGAAGTCAGCGGCCTGCTGACGCGGTTGACTGATCACACCAACCCGGTCCATGCCGCGACTGTTGAAGCCTCAGCCCAGAGCGCATAGCCAGCAGATGTATGGCGGCAGCCATTGGCTCCGCTGGTGTCCCACTGGGCGGATGGACGCCGTGCAGTCGACTTCAGCTGTGGTTCCGTTCTGCGGGGTTGCGGTTCCTCTTGAGTGGGCTGAGTCGGGGTGCGTATCCGCTGACCCGGAAGTGGGCCAAAGCTTCCACGGGCGACACGACAGAAGTCATCGAGGACTGTTGGTCGGTCTCATCGCGTTGGCTGGAGTGATCGGCCGGCGCCTCGATGGTGGCGCGCGGCGACTGGACGGCCGGCGCGTCGCGATCCAGATCGCCAGCGCAAGGGCCGTTGACATCGCATGCTGACACAACGATTATTGACTCAATGACCGCTGAGGATACTTCCCTGGAGGTGCGCGCCCGGGTGCACGCCGCGTTGGGCGAGCCGGCGCGCCTGGCGATCGTGGATGCCCTCGCGTTGGGTGACGCATCCCCCGGTGAGGTCGGGCAGGCCCTGGACATGCCGACCAATTTGGTGGCCCACCACCTGAAAGTGCTCGTCCAGGCCGGACTGGTGGCGCGCACCCGGTCCGAGGGCGACCGTCGCCGCACCTACCTGCGCCTGGTGTCCGAGACGCTGGCCATGATCGCGTCGCCGCCGGTCGCCTCCGCGCCACGTGTCGTGTTTGTCTGCACGCAGAACTCGGCCCGCTCCCAACTCGCCGCGGCGATCTGGGCTCGGCGCAGCTCCGTTCCCACCGCGTCCGCAGGCACCAAGCCGGCCCTTCGGGTACACCCGCGCGCGGTTCGGGTGGCCCGCCGGCACGACGTGGACCTGGATCCGACCCACACCGCGCACGTCGACGACGTGCTGCGCCGCGACGACCTCATCGTCGCGGTGTGCGACAACGCGCACGAGAACCTGCCCGCCACTGGGAGGCCGCGGCTGCACTGGACGGTACCCGACCCCGTGCCGGCCGACACCGACGAAGCGTTCGAGGCCGCATACCGCGATATCGCCGGCCGCATCGAGCGGTTGGCACCCATCCTCACCCAGGAAGGCCACCATGACCGACACCGTGTACAACCGTGACGACCTCTCAGTCGACCAGCGGCTCGCGCTGCGCACCGCCGCTTCCCGGCTGGGCGACGAGTTCACCGGAGTGTTCGGCACCGAGACGATCGAGCGGTTCCTCTACACCAGCTACGACCAGTTCGCGAGCCACAGCACGGTGCCCAACTTCCTACCCCTGCTCGCCGAGCGGTTCGCCCGTCAGCGACTGACGGCCCTGGCTCGGGTCGAGGGCCTGGGGACCGACGCACGGCCGGTGGTGCTGTTCCTGTGCATGCACAACGCCGGCCGTTCCCAGATGGCGCTGGGCTTTTTCCAACACCTGGCCGGCGACAACGCGATCGCCTGGTCCGGCGGCTCCGAGCCCGGCATCGAGATCAACCCGGCCGCGATCGCGGCGATGGCCGAGCGGGGCATCGACATCTCCGGCGAGTACCCCAAGCCGTGGACCGACGAGGTGGTCCGCGCCGCCGACGTCGTGATCACGATGGGTTGCGGCGACGCATGTCCGATCCTCCCTGGCAAGCGGTACGAGGACTGGACCTTCGACGACCCGGCCGGCTTGGCCGTCGAGGACGTACGCCCCATCCGGGACGCGGTCGAGCAGCGGGTCCGACACCTGCTGGGCGAGCTCCACGTGCCGATCGCTTCCTAGCTGCCAAGCCTCGTCCGCCAGCGATCCCGCGTTGACCAGTCGGTCCGTATCGACGCATCCAACCGCGCATCACCATGCCGGCGGACGCTTCGGCTAACCCGCCCACGACGCCAGAGCTACGAAACGGACCACCCATGCGCACCGACACCCACCAACCGCCGCAGGAACGTCCACGGAACCACAGGTTGTGCAGGCTCGGCCCCTACTGCTGATCATCGATCCGCACGCCGCCGGGGTGACTAGCCTAGCCGCTGCCCTGCAAGGCCAAGGCATCGACGCGGTCGCCGCACATCCCACCGACGCCGTAGCGCACGCTGCGGCGCTGCTACCTAACGTCGCCCTGGTTACCGATACTCCACAATGCTCGGGCATGGCGCTGGCCCACGCCCTACACACCCGCACCGGCATTCCCAGCATCCTCGCCAGCACCGGTACCGGCGCCGCCGCTGGCCTTGGTGTAGTCGCCCACCTGCCGCTCTCATACCAGGTCGCCGACGTCGCAGCGATCGTGCGCACTCTCTCGCCGGACCCCGGCCAGCGCCGTCATATCGCGGTGGAGGTCGGTGCGTTGCGCCTCGATCCCGCGACCGCTGAGGTACGGCTACACGGCCGCCGTATCGACCTGCCCTCACGGGAGTTTCAACTGTTGCATCTGCTGATGCTGCACACAGGTCGGGTCGTCACGCCCACACAAGCCAACCAGCTGTCCTGGTGCCGGGACAGCCAGGTCCCGGACGTCCTGGCCGCACACGTGGGCTACCTGCGCGCTCGGCTCGGCGACCACCTTCACGATCCGAACATCATCGTCGCCGTTCGTACCCTTGGCTATCGTTTGGACCCTCCGCACCGCTGACGAGCAGGTAGGCAGGCTCACCGCACTCGCGCCCGGTACGCCGTACCACCGCCTGGCCCGCACCCCAGTGCACCGCTGGTGGCGGCCGATCCTCGCCACCGCGATCCTGGCCAACCTTTATGCATGGATGTTTGCTGCTCGTGCTCTGGTCGGCGATGCGAACAGGATTGTGGGACGGCGGTCCCGGCGAAGCCAGCGGCGTGCCTGGGTTCGGCGCGGCCGGCGACGCGGTGCTGGCTCTGGCCGGTGTGGCCGTCGGGCTGCCTGCCGTACGTGGCTCGTCCAACACCGTCCACCCGGGACAGTTTCCTCAGTAGTCGGTCGACTCCGCTGGCAGTGGCTTGGGATCGCCGCAGGCTGGCTGGCGGTGCGCACCGGCGGCTTGGAGGCCTGCATCGCGTTGCATGTCGCCGTGAACGTCGTGTCGTTTCTGCCTCTTGCCATAGCCGACAGGCCGGAAGGGCTCGCCAGCGCACCATGCGCCATGACCGCGGTAGGCTGCTACACCGCATTCGTGGCCTTGCTCGCGCGCCGTTGGTCAGTGCAGGACGCAAACCTCTGGCCCGCGATTTGCATGTGTAAGCCGATGCCCAATACGAGCACCTTGTGCCGGTAGGGATTGCATGTCGGCACGCGGCGAGGTGGCTCAACTTGACTACCGTCGGCCGACGTCGCGCAAACGCGAATCAGGGCGTTCCTCAAGTCGTGCGACGCGAGAAACGCCCTGTGATCGCCAAGCCGAGGGCTCTAGGCCGTGTTTCAAAAGGGTTAGAGCCACTCGTTGATCACGGTGAGGGTCACGGTTGCTTGGTAGCGGACGGCGAGTTTGTCGTACCTGGTGGCCATGCCGCGGTTGCGTTTGAGGCGGTTGATGCCGCACTCGACGGCGTGGCGCTGCTTGTAGATTTCGGGGTCGAAAGCCGGTGGCCGACCGCCGCGTGATCCTTTCTTGCGTCGGTTGGCGTCCTGGTCGCTCTTGCTCGGGATGGTCGCTTTGATCCCACGTCGATGCAGGTAGGCGCGGTTGGCCTTCGATGTGTACGCCTTGTCTGCCAACACCCGGTCCGGGCGGGTGCGGGGCCGGCCACGGCCGAGCCGGGCGACGCTGATCTTCTCCAACACCGCAACAAACTGTGGGCAGTCACCACGTTGTCCCGCGCTCAGCACGATGGACATGGGTTTCTGGCCCTGTTCACAGGCCAGATGTGTCTTGGTGGTCAGGCCGCCGCGGGAGCGGCCCAACGCGTGATCGGCGGGCTCGATGTGCACACCGCCGGGCGGTTCTTTCTGCGTGTGGCCGTCGCGGCGGGCCCCGGCAGCGTGTTGGTGCGCACGGCTGGTCGCGGAGTCGACGCTGACGTCCCAGTCGATGCGGCCAGCCGCGTCGGCGTGCGCCTGCAACGCCGCCAGGATCTTGTCCCAGGTACCGTCACGCTGCCAGCACCGGAACAACCCGTAGATCGTCTGCCACGGTGCGTACTGTTCAGGCACGTCACGCCACGGCGAGCCGACCCGGATACGCCACCGGACCCCATCGATGAGCTGCCGTTTCGTCCATTTCGGCGGCCGGCCCGTACCCGGCGCGGCAGGCAGGAACGGGGCCAGGGCCGCCCACTGCGCGTCGGTCAGATCATGCCGCCGCGTCACCGCTATGGTGGCCACGAGATCTCCGGTGGTTGGTGCTTCTTGGTCGTTGAACCAAGTACCGGAGATCTCGCCCTTTATCGATCACCGCCACGCCGTAACTTCACCCGATCTGGCAGCCAGACCTTTTGAAACACGGCCTAGCCGAAGCGGCCGGTGATGTAGTCCTCGGTGCGCTTGTCGCTGGGGTTGGTGAAGAGCTTGCCGGTCTCGCTGAACTCGACCAGCCGCCCGTGGCGGACCTGCTTGTCGTCGACCTCCGCGGTGAAGAACGCCGTGTAGTGGCTGACGCGGGCGGCCTGCTGCATGTTGTGCGTGACGATGACGATGGTGTATGTCTTCGTCAGCTCGTGCATCAGGTCTTCGATCTTGCCGGTGGCGATCGGGTCGAGGGCGGAGCAGGGCTCGTCCATGAGAATCACATCGGGCTTGACCGCGATCGCACGGGCGATGCACAGCCGCTGCTGCTGGCCGCCGGACAGGGACAGGCCGCTCTGCTTGAGCTTGTCCTTCACCTCGTCCCACAGGGCGGCACCGACCAGCGCCTCCTCGACCCGGTCGGAGAGGTTGTCCTTCATCCCGTTGATCCGCATGCCGTACGCCACGTTGTCGAAGATGGACTTCGGGAACGGGTTGGGCTTCTGGAACACCATGCCGATCTGCCGGCGCACCTGGATCGCGTCGACGTCCTTGGCGTACAGGTCCTGGCCGTGGTAGGTGATCTTCCCGGCCACTCGGGCGCCGGGGATGAGGTCGTTCATCCGGTTGAGCGAGCGCAGGATCGTCGACTTGCCGCAGCCGGACGGGCCGATCATGGCGGTGATTTGGTTTTGCCGGATCGGCAACGTGGTGCCGCGCACGGCCTCGTAGCTGCCGTAGAAGACGCTGACGTCACGCAGCTCCATGACCGGAGCGCCAGTCGCCTGCGGGGTGTCCACACCGACGGCGCCCCACCCGCTGGTGGGGGCGTTGATGCTGACGGAGGGGCGGTCGCTGGCGGTCACTGTCTCCACCTTGGGGTTGGGCGTGGTCATATTTCAGCGCTCCTTGATCGCGAAGCGGTTGGCGATGAGTCGGCCGATCAGTGTGGTGAGCAGGACGATCACCACCAGGGTGAGGGCGGCGCCCCAGGCCCGGTCGGTTGCGGCCGCGAACGGCTCGGTGGCGTTGCGGTAGATCTGCACAGGCAGCGCGGTGTTGCTGCCGGACAGGCTCCAGTTCGTCCGCTGGGTGAGGCCGACCACCAGCACGATCGGGGCGGTCTCACCGGCGGCGCGGGCGATCGCCAGGAGCGAGCCGCTGGCGATGCCGGAGATCGCCGCGGGCAGCACGACGGTGAGTATCGTCCGCCATTTGCGCGCGCCGAGCGCGAGGCTGGCCTGGCGCAGCTCGTCGGGCACCAGCCGGAGCATCTCCTCGCTGGAGCGGATCACGACCGGGAGCATCAGACAGGCCAATGCCAAGGCGCCGGCCAGTCCGCTCTGCTCGGTGGAGAGCACGACGGCGGTGTAGATGAACAGGCCCATGACCACTGACGGCACACCGGTCATGACGTCGGCCATCAGCCGGATCGTCCGGGCGAGCGCGTTTTGCTTGCCGTACTCGTTGAGGTAGATCGCCCCGAGCACGCCCACCGGGATCGCCAGCAGCGAGGCCAGACCGGTCATGATGAGGGTGCCCACGACCGCGGGGCCGATCCCGCCGGTCGGGCGGGCCAGCTGCCGCGGGATGTCCGCGGTGAGGAACTCCCAGCTGATCATCTTGGCGCCCTTGGCGATCACGTAGTACATGACCAGCGCCAGCGGGACGACGGCGAGGACGACCGACAGCCAGATCGCCACCTTGACCACCTGATCGGTCACCCGCCGGCGGGCCGAGATCGACGAGCGCCGCAGGTTGGCGGGGACCTCGCCAGCAGGAGTGGTTTGTTGCGCGACGGCCGTCATGCCGCTGCTCCCTTCATGCGGATCTCGGCACGCCGCACCACGAGCCGAGCGCCGTAGTTCACGATGATCGTGATCGCGAAGAGCAGCACGCCGAGCGCGATCAGCGCGGACCGTCCGGGCGGCACGCCCGGGTCGCCGAAGTTGAGCGCGATGACCGAAGCGAGGGCGTTCCCGGAGGCGAACAGGTTTGGCGTGACCTGTGTGGCCGCGCCGATCACGAGAGCGACCGCGATCGTCTCGCCCATCGCCCGTCCCAGGCCGAGCATGATCGCACCCACGACGCCGCCGAAGCTGTGCGGGAAGACAGCCCCCTTGATCATCTCCCAGCGGGTGGCCCCGAGCGCGAGCGCGGCGTGTTTGTCGGCCTCAGGGACGGTCGCGAAGACCTCGCGGGTGATGGAGGTGATGATCGGGATGATCATGATGGCGACGATGATGCCAGCGGTCATGAAGCCCCGCCCAGTGCTGACCGGCTCACCGAAGAGCCGGCCGATCACCGGGATGCCCCCGAGCGCGCCGTGGATGGCGTCGTAGACGTTCACCAGGGCCGGGCCGACCACGATGATGCCCCACAGCCCGAACACCACCGAGGGGATCGAGGCCAGCAAGTCGATGATCGTGGTAACGGTCGAGCGCAGGCGCCGCGGGGCGAGCTCGGTCAGGAACAGCGCGATGCCGATCGACACCGGCACCGCGAAGATCAGCGCGAGGAACGAGACGACCGCGGTGCCGTACACGAAGGACAGCGCCCCGTAGACGGGCCCCGCCCCGGCCACCTCCAACGGGATCCAGTCCTTGCGGGTGATGAAGTCGAGCCCGGCGTAGTTGATCGCCGGCCAGGCCTCCCTGGTGGTCGTGATCAGGATGAGCGCCAGGATGGCCAGCACGAGCAGGCCGGCGCCCAGGCTCAGGCCGTTGAACGCACGGTCCGACGCCGCCCCGTGCCCACGCGCGTTCAGGCGTGGGACCCGTCGTTCGGTGGTTTGTGTCACGGTGGGGACTCCCGAGAAGTAGTTGTCCTCGGGAGCGGAACCGAAACGGTCCCGCTCCCGAGGCGCGTCGTGCTAGCCGGGCAAGCCGGTCAGGCCTGAACCTTGTCGAGCTGAGTCAGGGCCTTCTGCGCCAGCTCCGACGGGAGCTTGGCGAAGTGCACCGACTCCGCGTACTGCTGGCCGTCGGTGAGCAGCCACTTCACGAAGCCCTTGACGTTCTTGCCCTTGGTCGCGTCGTCGTACGTCGTCTTGACCAACAGGTACGTCGGCGCCGTGATCGGGTACGACTCGGCGCCGGCGGCGTCCAGCGGGTCGTAGGACAGGTCTTCCGCGACCGTAGCGCCGGCAAGAGAAGCGGTCGCACCAGCCAGCGACGCCTTCACGTACTTGCCGTCCTTGTTCTTGATCGCGGCGAAGGTCAGGCCGCTCTCGGTCGCGTCGGACAGGTCGACGTAGCCGATCGTGCCGTCGCCGCCCTTGATGAGCTGCGCGACACCGGTGTTCTTGTCGCCGCCCTGCGTGTCAGCCGGCCACGCCACCGTGTCACCCGCGTCCAGCTTCCAGGCGGGAGCCGCCTTCTTCAGGTACTTGGTGAAGTTGTTGGTCGTGCCCGAGCCGTCCGAACGGTGCGCCACCACGATGTTCTTGCTCGGCAGCGTGACGCCCGGGTTGTCCGCCTTGATAGCCGCGTCGTCCCACGTCTTGATGTCCCGCTGGAAAATCTTGGCGAGCGTGTCCGGGCTCAGCTGGAGGCTCTCCACCCCGGACAGGTTGTACGAGACGGTGATCGGCGCCGCCACCGTCGGGACGTAGTAGAACGAACCCGCAGCCGGGCCGTCGCCGTCCTTGACCAGGCTGTCCGAGCCGGCGAAGTCCGTCAGGCCCGAACCGAACTCCTTCTTGCCCGTGCCGGAACCGGTCGAGTTGTAGGTGACGTTCAGGTTCGGGGCGACCTTGGCGAACTCGTCCAGCGCAGCCTGGTAGTACGCGTTGGGGAAGCTAGCGCCAGAAGCCTTCAGCTCACCGGACAGGTCCGCGAATTCGCTGGTGGTACCACCATTGTCGGTGCCGGCGTCGCCGCCATCGTCGTCGCTGCCACCACAGCCGGCGAGTGCGAGCGCCGCGATCGCGACGCCGACAAGGGCGCGCCGCGTGAGCACGTTGCGGTTCACCTCTACATAGCCTCTCTATCTTGGGATGGGTCCGGCCAGCCTTGGGCTCGACCCGAAGGCGACGCTAGGAGCGCGAGGTAGACGGATCCCCGGGCCTCGGTAAACCCAGCGTGAACACGTACCGCCATCAAGATTGCGCAATCCTGAGGGCGAGTTGTCCGGTTCGTGAACAGGGAGGCTAGTGCCGGATTTTTCGAGACATAACACCCCGGCTGTTACCCAAGCGCGATCGCACCTTGATCGCCTCGTGATGAGTTGCGGCATGCCGAGCCCGCCGCGAGGAGGCGGATCGCCGGTGAGCTTGCCAACTCGGCTCCGGCCACGACGAACGTCCGGTGACCGGGCCACGGTGCGAGAGTCTCGTCGGGATCGCCCCCAGGTCTAGGTCCGGGACGGAGTTCCCGGCTTGCGGCCTACCTGCCGCTGCCGTCGAGAACCACGACGAGGCGCGCGCGGAGCCGTCCCGCAGGACGTACCCTCACGGGATCGTGCACCATGCGATAGGGCGAGAAGGAGCGACGACGATGGACACCGACGAAGGACAGCAACTCGTACAGGTTGCCGTACCTCCGCGGTTCCTCGACCACGTCGCGCGCCTTCTTGTTCAACTGGAGGCGGACGACAAAAGCAGCCGGCTGCCGCCCAGCCCTCGTCCGGCACATCCACCCGAACTCGCCGGCGATTGGCCGATCTCCGAGTTGGAACGGCTCATCCGAATGGATGCGAAAAGTCGCTCGACCATTCTTCTCGTACTGGACCTTCTCGCTCGGCACCCCGAAAAGCAAATGACAGCAAACGCGATATGTGACGCAACTGCACTGCCCATTCATCTACTAAAAGGCGCACTCGCTGGACTTCGACGCCTGGCACGCGCCCACTTCGAATACGAGAAACTCGGCCTCCCACTCAACAGGCACAGAGCGCGGTTGCCGAACGGTGAGCCGGAAACAGTCTACTGGCTGACAGGGCATCAAGCCCGCCAATGGGTTCTCGCGCGTACAGTAGTGGGCGGCCGGAGGTCCGACGATGACAATTAGCGGAAGCGACCTGGAACCGGTACACGTTGCAATTCCCGGGAAGTTCGTCGGCAGGATCGAAAGCCTCCTAGCCGAACTGGAGAAGGCAGAGGCAGAAGGCAGACCGGTACCTAAGCCTCTCGGCCCGAGGGCGACCCCACCGGATCTCGGCAGCGAGTGGCCGATTGCGGAGTTACAGCGGCTTATTGCGGGAAAGACCGCCACCCATGCGACCGTCATCGCCGTTCTCGATCTACTCGCGAAGCATCCTGCGGGTCTCGTTTCCGCCACAACAATCTCAGCGGCGGCCGGCATCCCAAGACAGCGCCTGAAAGGCGCCTTTGCGACGCTACCTCGCCTGCTCAAGGCCCATCACGACTACGACAGGTTCGGCCTGCCCCTCAACCGTCAGACAATACGGTCCGAAAAGAGTCACGAAGAGAGGTACTACTGGCTCACCACCGAGCAAGCCCGCCGCTGGAAAGCCGCGCGAGAGTCCGAATCGACGCCCGCCTCCGGGACTGGCGCAGCTTCCTGAGCCTCGATCCACGGGTGAAATGCCGGCGTTGAGGGTGTGGCGGACATAGAAGATGCCCTTGAGCTGGGAGGATAGGAGTTGCGACGCTTCTATCCGGGCAGCTTCAGAAGGGCATCTCGCAGGTGAGGTTACGCCATCGCGCGGCGGTTGGCCGTGTTTCGTTTGATGATCCGAATCTGGTGTCG
>Ga0272482_10000194_pt1 | contig 19481 bp, 19 predicted proteins | sample RVTome_8_FD_192427 | JGI IMG/M metagenome (GOLD analysis project Ga0272482, IMG submission 192427) | Soil microbial communities from uranium-contaminated site in the Upper Colorado River Basin, Wyoming, United States - RVT160D0 (version 2) ...
CGGTGCCCGCTCGCCGGGAAACTCCAGCAGGGTGAACTGCCGGTGAAGTCCCATGTGGACACCGAAGTCATACGGTAGGTACCGGACGGTCACCTGCGGTCGGTCGGCGAGTAGTCGCAGGTGTGCCAGCTGGTCGCGCATCACCCGGTCGCCGCGGGCCAGGGCGGTCACGACGGCCTCGTCGAGCAGGACCTCCAGCCGGGCCAGGTCGGGCCGGTCCAGCAATGCCTGACGGTCCAGGCCTGCGTGGGTGCGTTGCCGCACCTGCTGCCGGCTCCAGCTGGGCGCGGCCAGTGCGGTGTGCACCGTGCGGGCGTAGTCGATGGTGTGCAGTGGATCGGGGATCAGGCTGTGTCGGAACATGCTGATCGTTGTGGCGGTGTCTTCTACGTCGAGATACGTGCGCATGCCAGGGGTCAGGACGTCCCGGTAGCGCTGCCACCGGCCGCGACGGTTGGCCGTGGCGGCCGCGCACAGCTGCCTGACCTGGGCGGCGTCGGTGACCCCGTATAGGCCGGTGAGCGCGCGCACGCCGGCCGGTGAGAGGCCGACCTGGGCCATCTCGATCCGGATCTGTTTCGACGTGGACCAGCCCACCGCGGCGGCGGCCTCGGCCTGCGTGAGCCCCGCGGCGCGGCGTAGCCGGGCCAGTTCGCCAGCGAGCCAACGCCGCCCCGACACCACCGACCCGTCACGGACGCTGCCGCCGACCAGCGAGCCCATCGCGGTAGACGACCCGGTCGGCGGCCCGGCCGCACCCGGTGTGCTGGGCCGGCGGCGGGTCAACGGTGCCGGCGCGATCACCGGTGCACCCCACGCCGCACGGCGAGCGCGGCCAGCAGAACCGGAGAACCGTCCGGGTCGTTGGCCTCTGGCCACCAGTGGTGGGCCCAGCTCAATCCCGGCCTGACCGGCTCCCAGCCGACCAACAGCGATGTCAGGCCGGCCCGGCTGCGCGGGGCGGCGCCGATGGCCGGCTCGAGCGCGGTGACCCGCGCGTCCCGGTCGGCTGTCGAGGGGCTGATGGCCAGGACGGTGCCCGCCACAGCGACATTCCCGACTGTGGCCAGCAGTTCGACGGCGTCGGGGGCGCTCAGGTGGGCCAGCACGGCGACCACGGCGTCCGGCCGGGCCAGGTCCAACCGCGCGGTCGCCGATGGATGCGCCAACACCGACTCGGGGCGGCGTAGATCGCCGGCGACCACGGCGGCGATGGCCCGCCCGTCGCCGGCGATGACCCGCCGTGCGTACTCGGCCACGAACGGGCCCACGTCGACGTGCACCGACCGCGCCAACCGATACCGCAACAGCGACACGTACACGCAGTCCGCGGACAACAGCCCGCAGCCAAGATCGAGAAACTGGGTCATGCCCGCCACGGCCAGGACCTCGACTGGCCGGCGGGTGAATGCCCGCTGCCGCCACCATCCGCGCGATACCCGGCGCCGTGCACCGCAGCCGTTCGGCCACCTCTCGGTCGACCGGCAGCACCTAACTACCGTCGAGCAGGTGTTCCCGGACGCGGCACACCCGCCACGGCACCGCACCACCCTGCTCCCCGACCGGGTCAGGGTCGGCATCCGGTCGCCAATGTCAGCGGCGGCGACGTTGGTCCTCATCGCTGCTGGCCCATCACGCTGAACAGCGGATGCCCCCGCACGACCACACCCGAGGTCGGATCGGTCAGCAACTCGGTCAACCGGCGCACCTGTCCGACGGTCATGGCGAGGGTGAGCAGGTGCGGCCGATAGCGGTGCAGTCGCGCCGCCAACGCCAGCGCGCCAGGGCTGCCGGCCGGCCACACCGGCGCGTCGATCCGGGTATCGACCGCTGCCAGCCCGGCGGCCCGCATGCCGGCGTGGACCCGGCCGGCCCAGGTGGGATCGATGCGCTGGCCGGGCGCGATCTTCTCGGCCATCAGCCGCAGGTAGCCGTCCACCAGACGCCGATCCGCAGGGGTGGCCGCGTCCAGCACCGGTGGGTCGAGCCACCCGTGCCATTCCTCGACCACCAGCACCCCGCCGGCGGCGACGGCGGCGGCGGCGAGGCTTGGCAGGATGCGGTCGCGGTCGCGATGCCCGGCCAACCCAAGCCGGGTCCAGACCAGCCCATACCGGCCGGCCGGCAACCGTTGCCAGTCATGCGACGCCACCGTCACACCGCAATGTGGACGAACGACGCGGACGTCGGTGCCGGTCGCCACCACCCTCCCGATGCGGCCGGCCCGGTCGGCCAACCAGCCCGGCACCGTACTGGCCCCGACGGCCAACATCAGGCACCGCCGCCGTGTGGGCGGCAGCCCTGCCTGGTCCAGCCGTCCAATGCTGAACGGGTCCAGGGTGGCAGCGAGGTACGGGTGCCAACGCGCCGCGAGGCTCACCTCCACGGCTGCCGCCATCATCGGATCACCCCCACACCGGTCACCGCAGGATGGCGACGGACGCAGACCGGCAACACGATCTGCTCATCCGGCCGTCCGGCCATGACCGGACGGTCCGGTCGGACCGTGGCGTCGCCGGCTGCGGCAGCCACCGACGATGGCGGGCCGGTGTCCAAGACGCGGGAGTCGCCTGCCGCTGCGGCCAGCACTGGTGTGCTCGCGCCGTAGCCGGTGTCCGGTGCCGGTGCCGGTGCCGGTGTGTGAATCTGGGGTGTGGTCATCAGGTAGGAAGCGGCCTTCCCTCACAGTGGGCGAACGGGTGGATGCCTGCACGGTGTGCGAAAACACCGCCGGCTACCGGGGCGCGAGCCGGGTCAGCTGCCCGGATCTGCGGCGCCGACCTGGTCGGCGTCGGCTGAGTGCGCGATGTCGTGGTCTCTGGGCTCGGTCGTCAAGGGCGGGGGACGGCGGAGCATTCGCCATAGCGACGGCCCGCCGTCGGGCAGTACGACGGTCGGTGCGGCCGGCCGGTAGCCGTGCCGGACGGCCAGATCCCGGAACCCGGACGACGTCGAGGTCAAGTACGCCGACACGCCATGGCGGTCCAGGACCGCGTGTCGATGCCGCAGCAACGCGGTGCCTATCCCCTGCCCCTGCCACCGTCTGGCGACCGCCAGCCAGGCCAACCGCAGCGACCGGCGGCCTGACCCGGCTGGCGGCTGCGCGACGGTGCGGGCCGCCTCGTACTGCCCGAACCGGTCGGCGTGCTCACCGCAGAGGCCGGTCAACAATTGTCGGTAGGCGTCGTGGCCTTCTGCGGTCGGGTCGAGCCAGATGCCTGCGGCGAGCGTCGCGCCGACACCGTCGACGGCGACGTCGACGTGCCCGTGGGCCAGACCGTGATGGACCACGGCGGGCCAGAACACCGCGAAGACGCTCAACCGGGCTCCGCGGTCCTTGATCAGCCAGACACTGTCCGGGGTGTCCAAGGTGGCGGCGAGCAGGACCCGGGCGATCTGGTCGACCTCGACCGCCACCCGAATATTGGCCCCGGCTTCGGTACCGATGGTGGCGGGGGCCATGGCCGGCCGGACAGTCACCGCCGCACCCGCGGCGGCCGGCACGTCAGAGGTCATCGTCACGACCCTTTCGGTAGCTGTCGAAACAGGACATCCGCCCGTTGTCATGGGTGCCGCCGCGCTGGAGGAGCCTGGTGGTGCACCGCCCTGGGGGAATGGGCGGTACGCCACCAGATGGGTCCGGTCGATGGCCGCGCTGGCGGGCGCGGCCGGACCGGCCCCGACTGTGGCCGGGGCTGCCAGCTGACGAAACGCTGACGGTGCCGTACGCGGGTGCCCCGGCCCGGTACGGCAGGTACCCGCTGGCCAGAGGCGTCAACGAAGCCGCGGCGTGGATCGACGCGGCCAGGAATGGGGCCGGTCATCGGCGGTTCCATTGGCTTGGTGGCCACCACCGTCTCGCCCTCGCGGCAGGCGGCGCCGCAGTGTTGATGTCGCCGGGCTTGCCGGTTTGGATGTCGCTGATGGCGTCGATCCCGGCCTGAAGCGCGGCGATCCGCTCGTCACAGCTTCGGCCGGCGGCCACCAGGTAGGCGAGCACGACGCTGACCGCCTCCTCAGAATTCGGCGACCCCGCAGGGTTGGCGATGGGCAGCGTCCGGGCCGTGTGGCATGGGCAGCGCACGGTCACCCCGGCTGGGTCCACCTGCGCGATGACCAGGCCGGGCTGGCGGTGGCGCAGCCTGGACACCAACGCGTCGACCCCGCCGCGTCCATCGTGGACACCCGTCGGCCCGACCAGATCGACCAGATCCTGCTCGGTGACGACGGCCAGGTCGGCCAGCGTGCACAGCCCGGCCAACTGCTCGGGGCTTGCCTCGCTGCACAGGCTGGTGTCGATGCTAAGCCGGACCGCGGGGTTGGCCTGCCGGACCGCGACCAGCAACTCCCCTACCGCATCGACCGCGGACGCGTCGACCGGCACCATGACGTGGACCAGCCGCGCCGAGGCGGTGTAGGCGGCGATCGCCGGCCGGTTGTCGCGCAGCATCCCGGCCAGGTCCTGGTTCGCGCCGCGGTACACCAACCGGACCGGGTCGAGGCTGGCGGGGACGGACAGCGTGATACCGGACAGGCCGCCTGCCGCTACGACATGAGTACGGTCGATGCCGTGCCGGTCCAAGTCACCGACGATCGCCAAGTCCGGCGGCAGGCACCGCCCGGCCACCCCGACCACCCCGACCCGCAACCCGCACGGCTCCCCCACCAGCCGTTGAGCGATCCACAAGATGCGGCCGCCCGGTCTAGCATGCAGGCTCGGCCCACGCAGCGCCGCCAACGCTCGGGTCATGGTCACCTCGTCGATCACCTCGGCGCGGGTCCGCGGCATCGACGGCAACCAGCCAGGGATCAGGTCGGTGAGAATGCGGCCAGCGACCTGAGGTGCGTTGCCGGCGACCGTGTAGTCGACCTCCAAGGGCCCCACCAACACCACCTCGACACCGCGCGCGACGTTGTCGGATTCAGTCATGGCCGCACCGACCGATCCGCTGGCACGGCCGTAGCTCCCAACCGGCGGGCCCGACGGATCGCCCGCCAGGCCAGCCAGCCGCGTCGGACCCGGTCCAGGATCGGGTCGGCCAGGACACCGGTGACCACCACGGCAGTGGCGGTCACCACCAGCCGCAGCACCAGGCCTGCCATGGTGGGACGGCCAGCTAGCGCAGCGGCGACCGCGGCCAGGCCGGCCCAGGCCGCGCCGCCGAGGGCACCGCACACCCCCGCGTACGCCAGCGGCGGCACCGCCGATCGCAGCCGGCCGCCGGCCCGCAGCCACAGCGATGTGCAGGTGGAACGCATCGTCAAGCACCTCAGGTGTACGCGGAAGAACGGTTTGAAGCGAACGTTTGGACGACGGGTGTCGCCGGCGGGAGGGTCAGCAGGTGCGGCGGCCGATGGTGGACAGCACGGTGTTGCCCAGCACCCGCAGGTCCGGGTTGGTCAGCAGGGTGCGGAAGGCGTCGATGTCGTCCGCAGTCATGCCGTGCGCGACCAGCTTGTCTCGCAACAGTTCGGCGCTGGCCCACGGCAGCCGGGTGCCGGGACTGTTCCCGGGCCAGGTCTGCGCGTGGGGGACGGTGTCGACGTCCAGCCCGAGGTTGAGCATGGTGGTGTGGACCCGGCGGCTCCAAGACAGGTCGAGACCGGCGGCGATAAGCGTGCCTTGGAACGCGTGGTGGTAGGCGCCGTAGAGACGGTTGGCCTCGGCCCATCCCCACTGGCCCGGGTCCTGGTCGCTGTGAGGGCTGGTCAGGGCGGGGGCGGCCAGCACGCTGGTGTTCCAGGTGCCGGTGAACTCCTCGACGACCAGAATCCCGCCGGGGCTGAGGGCGCCGGCGAGTTCGGCCAGGTGGGTGTCGCGGTCGGTTAGATGGTTGAGCAGCAGCCGGGCGTGGATGACATCCCACGGCCCGGCCGGCAGGGTTTGGCCGCCCAGGTAGTGGGTCAGCAGCCGCACCCGCTCGTCGTGGATCGCGTGCGCGTGGTCGATGTCGGTGGCGAACACCACCCCTTTCGGGGCCAGGTCGGCCAGCCGGGAGGCGATCTGGCTGGCCCCCACGCCCAGGACCAGACAGCGGGCGTCTTCCCGGATGCCTTCGGCCTTGATGCGTTTGGTGCTGAACTCATCGAGCATCGCGGCCAACGCCTGCATCATCACCGACTTGGTGACCTCGACGTCCGAGGTGGCGGTGGCGGTGTCGAATACGTACTCGGGCATTGCGGCGAAACTCCTGTCGGAAAAACGGGGGGTGGGCTAGTTGGTGGTGTGCCGGATCCAGGGGATGGCCCACGTCTCGGCGCGTCGAGCGAGGCTGTGCAAGGTGATGGTCATCGTGGCGAGCAGCGCGATCGCGGCGAAGGCGAGGTTGGCGTCGGTGCCAGCGGTCTGGATGACGAACCCGAGGCCCTCGCTGCCGCCGAACAACTCCGCGACCACCGCGCCGATCACCGCGAGCGGTAGCGCCTGTTTCACGCCGACGAACACGTGCGGCAGCGCCGCCGGCAGCCGGATCGTCCACAGTGTCCGCAGCCGGGAAGCGGTGAGGGCGCGGGCCAGCTCGACCAGGTCGGCTGGTGTCTGGGTCAGGCCGGCGTGCACGGCGAGGGTGATCGGGAACAGGCACATCAGCCAGACCATGACGATCTTCGGTCCGGCACCGAACCCGAGCATGGTCAGCAGCACCGGTGCGAGGGCGGGTTTCGGGATCGCCGCCACCGCCAGCAGGGTCGGCATCAACCCGGCCGCCACCTGCCGGGAGGTCGCCAGCAGCGCACCGATGGGCAGGCCGGTCGCCAGCGCCAGCCCGAACCCGGCCAAGGCCTCGCGCAGGGTGACCCAGGTGTGCGCGGCCAGATACTCCGGCCACGCCCGTAGCGCGGCGGCCACCCCTGGCGGGGCTGGTACCAGGTAGGCGGCCACGTCGAACACCTCCACGGCGGCCCACCACATCGCGACCAGCCCGACCACCCCCAGCACCGGCGCTACCACCCGACCAGCCGCCCGCCGCACCCGACCGGCGCCGCCGCCGGCGTTCGCGGCGCGGGTCAACCAGGTACGGGTACGGGCGGTGGACACGGCTGGGTCGCTCATATGACTGGGTCTCCGGCCAGGTCGAACTTGACCAACTGGTCGGGAGTGAACCCAGCGGGGATGCGGCGGGCTCCTTGCAGGATGGTGATGTTCTGCATCAGCCGGTTATCGTCAAAATGCCCCAGCGGCGCCGGTGACGGGTTGGGGGTGGACAGGTTCACATAGCCGGCCAGGCTGTTGATCTCACCAAGCACCGCAGCCCGTTTCTGCGTCTTGGCTTCCGGCTGCGCCAGATAGATGTCGGCGGCCTCCTCCTGCTCTTCCATCGTGTACTTCAAGCCGCGCAGCAGGGCGTGGTTGAACCGCCGCACCAGATCCGGCTTCTCGGTGGCCGTCTGGTTGGTGACCCCGATCGCCGAACCGTGCAGGTCGCCCATGATGGCCGTGAACGGCAACACCGTCACCTGCTTACCGGTGCCCAGCTCGACCGCTACCTGCGCCGGCACGAACTGGCTGATCGCGTCAACCTTCCGGCCCGCGAGCAGCTTGGCGTGCTCGGCCGGTCCGGCCTGCACCCACCGCACCCCAGTCGGGTCGAACTTGGCGAGGGTGGCGTAGGTGTTGAACAACACGTGGTTGATGCCGCCGGCCACATACGTAATCCGCTTACCCGCCAGCCCCTGCGGTGTGCTGATACCGCTATCGGCCAGGGCCATGAAACAGGCCAGGTTCCGGCGGTGCAGCAACGAGGTGAGCCAAAAGTCGCGGATACCGCCTTCGCGGGTCTTCTCGATGATCGCCCCGGACACATCCAACGTGGCGAACGTCGTCTGCCCGGACATCAACGTCCTCAAGTTCTCCGTCGTGCCCTTACCCGGCACCGTGGTCACCTTCAGGCCCAGCTCGGCGAAGAACCCCTTCGCGATCGCGACCGGGATCATCGCCTCCCGGCCCTGGAACCCGACACCGGTCGACACACTCACCTCGTCCACCGGGCCCGACCACACCCGCGGCTTGCTCGCCCCGGGTGCCGGCTCACCATCTGAGGAGCTGTCGCTACAGCCGGCCAACAGACCGACCGCCACGCCGGCACCGCCCAGGACAACCGTTCGACGAGTCAACAATGGTGTCGGCACGCCATGCCTCCAAGAAGGTCACGTTGAGGGGATAAGACAGAAAGGGGTTGTCGGCCGCCGCCCGCTGTGCGGCCATGCGCCTGGGTGCCGTCCGAGCCTCGGGCGGCCGCATCACGTCGTCGCCTCGGCCGGTGCGCGTGGCGCTTGCACGCCCAAAGCTGGTCTTCGGCCGTCTGGTGTGGACGGTTCCAAGTCGGGGCGCTGGGGGGTGAGGGCGGTGTGTAGGTCGGCGACGAACTCGTCGACCTGAGCGGTGGTGATACCGGGCATGCACACGATGTGCGCGCTGTCGGCCCGGTCGTTGACGAGCACCCACCGCTCGCACACGGGGGCTGGTGGCCGGCGCAGCACGACGGTGAACGCGTGTGGATGGCGCCAGGCCGGCCATCCGATCGCGGTCAGTCGCTGCACGGCGTGGTCGGCGACGGTGCGGGCTTGCTGGGCGCGGGCCTGTAGGCCGTCGCGGCCGAGGGTGTGAATGGTGTGCGCGAGGATCAGTGCGGTGTGGCCGTTGCGGGAGCCCAACAGGGTAGTGTCCGGGCTGCCGGCATATGTCAGCTGCGGCTGCTCGGCGGGATCCGGATGGGTGCGGGTCACCAGTATCCCGCATGGCATCGGCGCGCCCAGGAACTTGTGTCCGGAAACGACGATGGCGTCAGCGCCGTCGATGAAGTCGAAGCCTGGCCGGGCGTCCGGGGGCAGCAGTCCGAGTGGGATCCCCGCGAGAGCGGCGTCGACGTGCACGAAGCGGCGGGTGACCGCCTGGTCGTCCAGGGCGGCCTGGATCTGGTGCAGGTCGTCGACGGCCTCGGTGAATGTCGTCCCGGCCGTGGCCACCACGATCGCTGGCCGGTCCCGCCGCTGCCCGACCACGGTGCCCAGATCCTGGTAGTCGATCTGTCCGCCGGGCTGGGTGCGTACCACGATCGTGTCGACGCCCAGCACGGCCGTGGCTTTAGCGACGCTGGGATGCGCTGCGGTCGAGTAGTAGACCACTGCGGTGGGGAACCGTCGGCGGGCCAGATGCAGGGCCTGCAGGGTGCCCTCGGTGGCGCCGGAGGTGATGTAGCCCCAACGCCCGGTCGGGGCGCTCAAGACCTCGGCGACAAACTCGATCACCGCACGTTCGAAGGATTTGGTGTGATTGGCGCCGAGCCCGTCGACCTCGGGATCGCCGACGTTGTTCAACAGCAGGTCCCACCAGGCCGAGCCGATCGGGCCGTGGTCGACGTCGGTGGCGCCGGGAAATCCGAGGTTGTGGTACTGAGCCGTGCGCACCCGCTGCCGCAGAGCGTCCAGGCCGGCCGGTGTGAGATCGAGGTCGTCAGGCATGTGATCGGTCCGTTGCCACTGATCCGCGCCGGCCCAGCAGCCTGAACACCCGTGCCCGGATCGGCTGCCGCGGCGGTGTCGTTGGCAACGCCATGAGGATCTGGCGGACGCGTTCCACGGCGACGGGATCGGGTCGCCACTGACGCCGCTCGGCCGCGGCCATCGGGCCGAACCACTCCCGAAGCTCGCGGATCGAACGCTCAGCACTAGCGTGCAACGCCTCACGTCGCCGGCGGGCGAAGACCGTGAACCATGCACCGACCAGGATGTCGCCCAGGCGGGTGTACAGACACCAGTCCGCCAAGCCGCGCGCTCTGGCGGCGAGCTGCCGCCGGGCACGGCGGTGCGCTCGCCGCATCCGATCGGCGTGCACTGCCCGGCCGGTGTCGAGATCAGCGTTCATCGGTGAGGCTTCCCGGTCCGGCCACCGTCTGGTTCAGCAGGTGCAGCAGCCACCACACCGCCCGGTTCTGCGGCTCCCGGACGAGGTCGACGGCCGGGATCCAGGGACGGCTGGTGTAGCGGGCGCCTGCCAACGTCCGTGTCGATCTGATCACCGCCCGGGTCTGTTGACCGGGGGTGTTGCGATCGATCAGGATCCGGGTGCTGTCAAGCAGCTCGAGGAAACTGCGGCTCGGCGCGTACCACGGACTGGTTACCAGCCGACGGGCCTCCGCGAATGGGCCAGCGTCTGTGTCCAACGTGCAGAGCCCGGTGCCGGCGTAGAGCACACCGTCCGGCATCTGTCCGGGGCTGGTGGCCAGATGGGTACGGGCGTCGAACCGGTGGTCGGCTAGTCGCAGATGCAGGGCGTTGCGGGTCACACCCGCCGCCACCGCGGCAAGACTGTCAGACTCCGGCCCCGCGACTAGGTAGCGTGGCGCCACGAACACCGCATCGTTCGCCTCGACCGCCGCCGGGTCCACGTACAAGAACATGACCGCGTGTGCGGCCACCGGCGCGGGCACGCCCTCCCACACATGTTCGGCGTGCTTTCCGCCGGCGTGCAACATCAGATCGACCGCACGGTTACGCACCACCACAACCCCATGCGCGTCCTCAAGCAGCCGTAAACGACGCAGTACGTCCTGCTGGCCAGGCGGCAGGCTATCGCCGGGCTGGTCCCCGTTCACCCGCCCTACGTTCTCGTCCGACTGGGCATGTCGTGGGCCCGCGTACCGGCCAGCATCGACCGGCGGGGTTACCGGATACGCGGCGGCAACACGTCCAGAATGCCGGTGCGGAAGACCGGATGCCGCAGCTACGGGTTCGGTGTTCATCACGCCCCCAGCCCGGCCAGCTGCCGGTCCGGGGTGGCGAACGGATCAGGCCGCTGCCCCACCCGCGCAAAGGCGTGCGGGTTGGTGCGCCGCATCCGCACCGCCCGCCACACCCCGGCCAGCACCGCCACCACGCTCACCGCCGGCACCAACCACACCGCCACGGATCCCGACCGGACACCGACCAGAGCGTCCAGATTGGACACCGTGGCCACGAGCGCCGCCACACCGACGCCGATAGCCAGCAGCGGGAACGCGACCCGGGTACACCACGGGCTGCCGCTCGGCCGATGGCGGAAATAGGCCAGCGCGGCCGCGTTCGCGCCGGTCAGCAACACCAGCAAACCCACCGCGGCGATCACCGACAACCAGGTGAACATCCCCTCGACCGGATCCGCGTCCGCCGCCGCGAACCCACCCAACAGCACCCCGCACACGACCACGTACGCCGCCACACCACCGACCGGAGCACCCTCACTGCGGCCTGCGCCCATCCGCGCCAACCGCTGGGGCAACACCTCATCCCGGGCCAACGCGAACACGCCCCGCGCGAAGACGTTGCCGAACGCGAGCATCGCCACCGCCACGGACGCGATCAGCAACACGCCACCCAACCCGGCGAGCAGTACACCCAGCGGCCACCACCGCTGCTGCAAGAACCCGAACGGCAACGGCCCCGCACCCTCAGCCGGCGCCACAACCCCGGTCGGCCCGACCGCGGCCGCTACCGCATACGCGGACACCGCGTAGAACAGGCCAGCGAACACCACCGCACCCGACGTCGCCCGCGCGACCGTGGACCCGGCACGGGCCTCCTCGCTGAACGCGGCCACGCTCTCCAGCCCGACACAGGCGGCGAACCCCAACGCCAGGACCAGCCCGAGCCCGTCCACCGCCAAACTGCTCGGCGTCCACGGCGCCACGCTCAATCGGCCCTCTGCCGGGCTCAGCAGCGCGACAACGTCGATCACCGCGATGACGGCGATCGCGGACACCTGCACCACCGTCAGCAGACGGGCATTTAGTGCCGACGTCCCGCTCAGCACCGCGACCATGACCAGGGTGACCGCGGCCCACAGCGGCCACGGGCCACCGAACTGGGCCGCCAGCGTGGCCCCGGACAGGCCGAGGATGCTAGCGCCGATCGCGGCGTAGACGACCAGCCCGAGCACACCGGCGGCGACCCCGGCCAGGCGGCCCAAACCGGCCGCCCACACCGCGTAAAACGGGGCACTATGACGCTGCCGCCGCGCCACCGCCACATACCCGACCAACAGCAGGCCCGCAGCGGCGCCAGTCAGCAACAGCCCCAACGGCACCCCGGTCACGCCAGTACGCCCATACAAGGCGGGGATACCGCCAGCGAAGACGATCAACGGACTCGACGCCGACACCGCCACCACCCACAAAGCCCACCCGCCAAGGCTGCGACGGGCCAACCCACGCGGCGCCCTCACCACACCACCACCCGCGCACCCGAACCCCGAGACGGGCGCGCCGTAGGCCAGCCACGACCGGGCTGAAACCCCTCCGGTACCCGCGACGCGCCCGCCGGTTCACCCGCCAGCACAGACGTGACGGCCCGTGCGGCCGGGGAGACACCACCAGCTGCCCGTGGCACCGCGTCGCACGCCCGGTGCCAAGCTGCCAATGTGCGCGACACGCTGCCCACTGCCTTTCCCATTGCCATGGTCTCCACGTCTTTGAGCCGCTCGCCGGCTCGAATTAATCGCTCGCCACATCGCTGAAGGGCGCCTCCCCTTCGTCAGCCGGCCTCCTGTGTTCCCAAAGCGCAGCCTGTCGACTTTGAACAGGCATGATGACGCCCGTTGATTTCAGATGGTGGCGGCTAGATCGGGTTGGTGGTAGGTGCGTTGTGTGCTCAGGTGCGGTGTGCTCCGTCGGCATGCGCGGTGCGCTCCGTCCGGCGACAACACCCCGGCCGACCCTCTATCGTGAAACCCACGACCACCACACGAAAGAAGAAGGGTTCCGGAGGGCCTGACCCGGGATGACCGCATTCCCGTCCACCGCCGGCGGCCAACCTCCAGCGACGCACGACAGAGCGTGCGCCGCCCGAATCCGTGCCCGCGAACTAGCCAACGCCGGCCATCCGGCAGAGCCTGACCCCGCCCTGCTGCACCGCATCGCAAACCTCATCCACACCCACTGCGGCCACCACCCGTTGAAAGCCCACCGCCTCGCCCAGGGCTGGACCGTCCCCCAAGCCGTCACCGCCTTCCACGCCAGCGGCGACCGTCAACGCCTCAAACGCCGCGGCCTCGGCGAACGCTCCTGGCGCGAATGGGAAGCCGGCACCAAACGACCCGACGACGACTACATCGACCGCCTATCCCGCCTCTTCCACACCAACATCATCAAACTCGGCTACGCCACCGATCACACACCGCTCGCTGCGGAAGGCATCCGGTCGCTCCAAGTAGTCGACCCGACCGCGACTCGGCACGATGTGCAAAAGGAGTACCGTTCGGGATCTAGCAATATCGGGCGCCGCGCACAGATAGGCGGCGCAAGGCATGACCCGGAGGACGTGGTGCGCCGTCGCATCCTCATCCAGCAGGCCCTTACCGCGTTCGCGGCAGGTGCCGCCGGGCCGGCACTTAACGCCATCCGGCAAGGGCTCATATCCTCAGTCACCGGTCGCGAACCAGGCGAACTCGATGTCGACGATTGGGAGCGGACCGCCCAGCAGTACGGCGCTGCCTACTTCACTGAACAGCCCGCCGCCCTCGTGGAGAGCCTGGCCGCTGAGCTGGCCGATCTCCAAGGTGACATCCATCTGGCGTCAGATGCCCAGCGGCCCCGCCTGTCCCGCAGCGCCGCATTACTAGCTGCCGTCATGGCGATGAGCCAAGTCAACTTGGGCGAGTTTCCGCAGTCCTGGCTTTGGTGGAGGGCGGCTCGGCGAATGGCCGACTCGTCCGGAGATCCTGCTGTACGGACGTTGGTCATCGCACATGATGCGACGCATGCCCTCTATGACCGTCGGCCCCTCTCCGCTGCGCTGGCGCGGGCCGGCGAAGCCCTCGCGATTGGCGGGACCATCGCCTATGCGGGAACCGGGGAGGCACTCGGCGCCCAAGCACAGACCCTGGCCATCATCGGCCGGACGGACGAGGCCCGGTCGGCGGTCACCCAACTCACCGACCTGTTCGGCCGGCTCCCGAGCGAGGCCACGCAGGAGTCCACCACGATCTTCACCTACCCCGAGACTCGTCTATGGCACTGCGCCAGTTACGTGCACACTCACCTCGCCGACACACCTGAGCGAGATGAGCGTGCGCGGGAAATCGCCACTGCCCGGACGGCGCAGGCCGAGGCACTAGCGCTCTACCCGATCCCCCGGCTTCGCTCCCGAGCGCAGGTGGAGCTGCATGCGGCCCGATGCCTCGTGCTCGACGGAGACTTCGACGACGGCGCGAATCATGCCCAAGCGGTGATCGGCGCGGTGCCAGTCCAGCACCGCACCGCTATGGTGCTCGGCATGGCCGAGAAGGTGTTCTATGCGATACCCACTCCCGAACGGGTGCGGCCCGCCGTGGCCGGTCTCCGCGAGATGTTGGCGCTACCTGGGATGGTCGAAACGTGAGCGCCCCAGCAGACGTTGCTCTCACCCGCCACGGTGGCGACGAGATCGACAGCCTCCTGGACGAGATCACCGACCTGTACGAGCTGGTCTACCGCGAGCCGCCTTACAACGGCGGCCCGCTCCACCGCAGGGAACGGTTCCTCGACCGGACGAATGCACAGAAGACAGCGAAGGGCTTCGAGGTCGTAACCGCACAGGCTGGCGAGAAGCTCGTCGGATTCAGCTTCGGCTTCACCTTCGGCGCGGGCCGCTGGTGGGGCGGCCGCTCCGAGCCATCACCCCCGGCCGATGTACTCGATCCGCCCAAATTCGCAGTAATCGAACTGGTCGTGGCGAAGAGCCGACGTGGCCAAGGCCTGAGCACCATGCTTATAACGACGCTCCTGAGCGGCCGACCCGAGCCCCTGGCCACCTTGCTGTCCACACCGGATGCACCGGCCCGGCAGATCTACCAGCACTGGGGCTGGCACCACGCGACGGACGTACAGCCCGCTGACGACGCGCCATGGATGCACGCTCTGGTCCTGCCACTCAGATCGACGGCGAGGCCTTGATCCACTCGCTGTGGCACCGTGCCTGAGGGCACCGTCGGAGGGCGACGTCGGTGGATGCAGGTACTCCCGCGGCTGGTAGAACTACGCGGGCCGCCGCTGCGTGCGCTCTTGGACGACCTGTCCGGGGTGGACGAGTGGAAGATCTGCCACGCCGAACGCAAGCAGAGGGCGGAACAGCGCGCTGCCCGTCAGCGATCCCGCCACGTCGGTCCAAGGGGTTGGCCGTCGAGTGATCCAAAACGAGCTGGCCGGGCAAATCGGCTCGCAGGCAACGGACGCGGCCGACGGCCAATGGTTCCGCGAGCGCGAAGGACTATTTGGCCGACCTCGCTGATCGGCTCGGCCGCAACGCGGGCTTGGCCGACAACGGGGCCGCACGGCTAGAGGCCGCCTGCGCCGAGCGATCGCGGTCGGCGACCTGTCTACCGCACGGCGAGGGGCATCCTCGTCGCCGGCTCCGAGACCGACCGCCACCGACGGAGCGATTGAGTTGAATCGGTTATGCGTCTGCTGGGTGGTCGGCGAGGGCGCGATGCATCGCGGTCTCGCTGATGAGTACGGACTCTTTCAGGTGCTGCTCGTGTCGGTCGGCGATCGCTTTTGCGCCGAGTCCGGAGGCGCGTAGAAGGTCGGAGAGTGTTTCCCGTCCGCGGTCGGACAGGCGGATCTGCGGGGCGGCGAGTGTCTCTCGTGCCGCGTACGCGTCCCCGCTTGCGATCGCGGTGTGTTCGATGGCTGCGCCGAGGCGGTGTGAGTCGTCGTCGGCGGCGCTCAGAGCCGCTGCTGTCGGGCCGAGGCGGACGTGGAACAAGGGATGGTCGTCGTTCCGCCGAAGCCGGTGGTAGGTCTCGGCTATGGCGGGGAGGCCGGTGGCTTTGGGGTAGCCTGTCCAGGCTTGGACGGCCGCCGTCAGGCACGCGGCGACCGCGTGTTCCCAGGGTTCGGCACCCTCCGTCGTGGTGAGCAGCCGGTTGGCGGTGACGTAGTCGCCGGCCGCGCCATGGGCGATGATCGCGACTTGGCGGCCGTCGAGGAGGCGTTGTCCGATGCCACGCTGTTGGTGCATGTGGTGGAGTGCTTCGTTCCAGCGGCCGGCGCGGGTGAGGGCTTTGGTGCCGTCGGCGAGCAGGGTCGCCCAGAGCCATTGGGTGAGTTCGCGGTGGGCGGGGTCGTTGTGGACGAGGTCGGCAACGTCGACGCGGCGTCCGTCGATTTGGGCGTGGGTTCGTGTCTTGACAGCTTGGAACAGGTCGGCGAGGAGTTGATGGGCACCGTCGCCGTCGCCGTCGCGGGTGAGGAGCCGGGCGAGGTTGATCAGCGGTTGTAGGGCGAGTTTGGCGGTGCTGGTGTTTGGGTGGGCTACCTGGCTCAGGATGTCTGATTGCCGCCGGCACAGGTCTCGGGCGGCGTCGGGTAGTCCGCAATCGCTGAGGATGAGCGCGGCGAGGTGTGTGCTTCGGCTGCTCGGATGAGTCTTTGTTCCGGCGAGGGGTTGGTGGTGGCTTGGTCGGCGAGTTCACGTACTCGGGCGATGCGTGTGTTCAGGGGTCCGCACTTGGGTTGGCGTCGTGGTACGAGCGGGAATCGTCGGGCCATCAGGTCGGCCAGGTGTTCTGGTGCGGTTGTGTGAGGGGGTGGGGTCATGGGATGCCTCGGTTTCGAGGATGGTCGTATCGGCCGTGTGGCACGGCCTGGTGGGGTCTGCGGGCGTGGCTACCAGCTGACCGTCAGGATGGTGGTCGGCCGAATGGTCGCCCCGCCGATGGCCTGCTGCGTGGTGGGGGTGCCGGCGCGGTAGGCGGTGATGGTGGGCTGGCCGGGCCGCTGCTGGTTCCAGCGGTGGAGCGCGGCTGCGGTCTGGTCGGCGAGGTCGTCGGCGTGTGGTCCGTGGCCGATGACCCCGAGTTCGTTGATCTCGTCGGTGACCGGCCGGGCGGCGATGTAGGCGATGGTCCCGCCGTGGTAGAGGCTGGCGCCGGCCCAGCGCATCGCGGGATCCGCGAGGCCGGCGGCGCGGGCGGATGCGGTGACGGCCAGCCGGCCGAACGCGGCGGGTGCGGTATCGGCGGTGGCCAGCCACAGGTCGAGGTGTTCGGCCGGATCGTTGTCGTGCACCCGGATACCGGTCCACACCTGGTGGGCTGGGTGGGTGAGCGCGCGGGCGAGGGCGGCCTGGTCTGGCTGGTCGGCGGTGTCGATGCCGAAGGCGATCCCGTCGGCGAGAGCGATGCCGTGGTCGGTGTGTTCGCTGCTGCCGCGCATCGGGACGAACCCGCACACCTGCGCGGTGTGGGACACCATCACATCCGGGCCGGTGCGTTGTAGGCCGATCGCTCGGGTCAGGCCACTGCCGTGCAGGCGGACCGGTACGACCAGCCGTCCGGTGGGGCTGAGTTGATCCCAAAACGCGGCGGGCAGGTCCCAGGCTTCGGCGGTGACGATGATCCGGTCGTAGGGTGCGCCGGCAGGGTGGCCGAGCGCGCCGTCGCCGCAGATGACCTGCACGTGCGGGTAGCCGGCGCGGGCCAGGGCGGTGCGCGCGCCGGCGGCGAGGTCTTGGTCGAGTTCGATGGTCACGACCTGGCCGGCTGGGCCGGTTAGTTCGGCGAGGAGTGCGGCGTTGATGCCGGTGGCCGCCCCGATCTCCATGACGCGGTGGCCGGCCTGGACCTGCAGTTGTTCGAGCATGGCGGCGACGAGTCTGGGGCTGGACGCAGAGGAGACAGAGGAGCCGTCGCCGGCGCGTTTGGTCACGACGGGCTTGGGCCGGTACGCGGTGTCCAGGTCGACACCGGGCAGGAAGAGTTCGCGGGGAACGGTCCGGAACGCCGCTTCGACCGCTGGGGGTTGGAAGGTTCCCCAGTCGCGGATGTGGTCGGCGAGTGCGTTGCGCAGCTGCTGCGGGTCGGTGGTTTCGGCGTCGATGTGCGGGGCCGTCACTGGATGAACTGTAGCGGCGTCGCGGCCGCCCGGGGTGTTGGTGGTCGGCGTGGCGAGCCGGCATGCAGGGCGAAGGCGACGATCCACGTCGGCGGCCGGGGGTGTGCCATCCGTTGCGTCCGCGGTCGCTGACGGGTCAGGGTCGGCGTGGAGGGTTGCCGTGGGGGCGAGGGTGAGCGGCCGGTCGAAGATCCCTGTTCGGGCGGCGGTGGCGAGGTGGTGTTGGTCGGCGGCGCTGACACCGTGCCGGTTGAGGGTGAACAGGACGTGGTGGGTGAGCACGCCGCGGAGGCCGCGGGTCAGGCGGCCGTGGGCGTGCAGGTCGGCCAGGGCTGCGCCGGCCTGCTGGAACGCGGCGGTCCAGGCCGGCGTGTGGTGCAGCGGGCTGTCTTCGGCGTCGACGGTGGCAGCGATCAGCCGTCCGACCGCGGTGACCGTTGTCGGGCTCGGCGTGCCACGGTCGGGGTTGCCGTTGTCCCGGTGGGCGGCGATCTGTGCCCAGACGTCGCCGTGCTCGTACCAGTCAAGGCCGGCGGCGCACAGCAGCCGGCTGCTCAGTATCAGGGCGAGCTCGCGCCGGTAGTCTGCTTGGTCGCGGTTGGCCAGGTGGTGCAGGACGTGGCGGCTGTCGGCGTGGAAGAGGATGTGGGCGATCCGCATGGCCTGCTCGCCGCCGAATGCGTGTACCTCGGGCTCGTAGAGGGCCTCGACCACATCGCATGCCTCGCCGGAGGCTGCGGCTTGTGCGGCGGCGCGGCGGACGATGTCGTCGACCGCCGCGCCGTGGTGACCGGGCCGCGACTGCAGCCGCAGCCGCCAGGTGTCGCCCTTGCGGACGTACCTACAGCCGCTGAGGTCACCTCGCGTTTCGGCCGCCGCCAACGCCGGTACGAAGTGGTGGACGGCGAGACGCTCGATGGTTCGCCAGTCGGTGCAGCGCAGGTTGTACTGCCGCCAGCCCTGGGCCGACGCGGGTAGGGGCCGGTCGATCGTCGGCAGGCCGGTGTTGGTCACCATGGTTGTCCTGTCTGTCGTGTTCAGGCCATCAGAAGGCAGGCCGCCCACCGGAAGCCTTCTGGCGCAGGGTTTTCGGCGGCGATCGTGTGCAGGGTTAGCGCGAGGCCGGCGATGCCGTCGATCAGTCCGGGCGGTGTGGTGGCCAGACGGTTGGTCTGGTCGATGCAGGTCTCGGTCAGGCGCGGCAGATGCGGGTGGATGAGCGCCGTGGTGGCGTCGGCGGCCGCGGTGTGGGCGATGGCAGTGACGCCGGCCCAGCCGTGGCACATAGACGGGTCGACGAGGCGGGCCAGTTGGGTCGGGTCGGCCAGGCAGCAGGCGAGGGCGTGTTCGGCCGCGCGTTGTCCGGGCCGGTCGTTTCTGGCGATGGCCGCCAGCCGCAGCGCTCGGCTCAGGCCCGGGGTGCCGTAGCACCAGGACGGTCTGGCTGGGCCCTTCTGGTCCGGGTGGCGGGCGCGGAGCTCGGCCAGGCCGATGTACTCGGGCCACCATGGGCCGGCTGGTCCGGGCTGCCGCCACGCGGTGAGCCAGTCGCTGATCCGGGCTACGGCCACGTCCTGGTCGGCGACGGTGATCCCGCGCCGCATCGCGGTCGCCAGCAACGCTAGGGGCCCCGCGATC
>Ga0272482_10000196_pt1 | contig 19260 bp, 20 predicted proteins | sample RVTome_8_FD_192427 | JGI IMG/M metagenome (GOLD analysis project Ga0272482, IMG submission 192427) | Soil microbial communities from uranium-contaminated site in the Upper Colorado River Basin, Wyoming, United States - RVT160D0 (version 2) ...
GGCCACTCCCACCGCACTAGAAGCGGCCAGCGACGACGCACCCAACGCCGGCATTCGCACGCACCTCGATCCCCGCCAGGCGCTGCGGGGAAGGCAGCGAACTCGAACGCCTGTTCGATTATAACGTGCGTCAGTCCATCTCGTCCAGGTGGCGCTCCAACGCGGCGAGCCGGTCCGCCCACAGCGCCCGGTACGGGGTCAGCCACGCCTCCAGCTCACGCAACGGCTCGGGACTCAGCCGATAGACCCTGCGCTGGGCGTCCTGCCGCACGGCCACCAAACCGTGCTCCCGCAACATCTTCAGGTGTTTCGACACCGTCGGCTGCGCGATGCCGAGCGCGTCGACGAGGTCGCCGGCTGGCCGCTCACGGACCCGCAACAGCTCCAGGATCTGCCGTCGGTGCGGCTCCGCGAGCACCTCAAAGATCGAGGGCATCGGCCAGCCGCTTCATGCCGAGATCCCAACCCTCGTCGACCGCCGCCGCCGTGGCCGCGTCGGCCACCACGTTGGTGAACACCAGCCGGCAGCCGTCGCCGTCCTCCGTCAGCTCCCAGCGGAGGGTCTCCGTGTCCCACGTGTACTCGAGCAGCGACGGCGGGTCGGCCGCCAGGACCTTCCCCTCGCCGGCCGGGAAGCCGTCGGCCAGGAAGGTCAGCGTGGCGCCTTGCGTGAAGTCGAGAACGGACCGGTCGTAGTCCAGGATCTCCACGAACCAGCGCCGCAGCTCCTCGGTCGAGGTCAGCGCTCGCCACACTTTGTCACGCGGGTGCGCGAACCGGCGCTCGTAGCGCAGCTCCACCCGACCGTCGGGGAACGTGCGAACCGTGCCGAACATCTGCCCACCTCCAAATATCGCTCGCCGGCAATATTACCAGCAAGCGATACACGGCGGTCAGAAGTTGTCAGCGGACGACAAAAGAGGACCGTGAACTTGTCACTCGACTGACAAACCGTCGGTTTGTTCCGTGCTGCTGTGACATCGCGCCGCCCCGAGCCGATACACCGGGTGCCAGCGCTCGACGACGCGCGTCGGTGATTGGGGGCTACACAATGACGGTCGAGTACCGGCTCGACAACAGCGTCCTCCCCGCCCGGCTGGCGGACGTCCTCAGACCGGAGCTCGGCAGCCTCGCGGCCGAGATCGTCGAGGAGATCCGGGCCAAGATCCCCAACTACGCCAGACCCCTGGACGGGCCGTACGGCAAGTCGATCCGCGCCGGCGTACAGCACGCGCTCACCCTGTTCATCGAGCAGATCGCCAACCCGGACACGTCGGCCCAGCGCTGTTACGAGGTCCACCACAAGCTCGGCCAGAACGAGATGCGCGAGGGCCGCAGCCTCGACGACCTGCAGGCCGCCTACCGCGTCGGCGCCCGGGTCGCCTGGCGACGGATGATGAGCGTCGGCAAGCGGACCGGCCTCTCCTCCGCGGTGATGTCGCAGCTCGCCGACGCCGTGTTCGCCTACATGGACAAGCTGGCCTCGGTCGCGCTCGACGGGTACCTGGAGGCCAAGGCCACCTCGGCCGGCGCGCTGGAGACCTGGCGGCGCCGACTGCTCGGCATGATCATGCAGACCCCGACCGCGCCACCCGCCGCGATCGCCGAGCTGGCACAGCTGATCGGCTGGACGGTGCCGGACCAGGCCTCCCCGATCGCCGTGCACGCCCTCCCCGGCACCGGCCACAACCAGCGGAAACCCACTCTGGACCCGGACGTGCTCGCGGATCTCGACGGCATCGAGCCGCGACTGCTGGTGCCCGGTGAGGTCACCGAGGCACGCATGGCGGCCATCCGCGCAGCACTCCCGCAGTGCCGGCTCGCCGTCGGACCGTCGGTGCGCCTCGACGCCGCCGCCCACGCACTGCGCTGGGCACGCAAGGCCCTGACGCTCGCACAACAAGGAGTGCTGCCCGACCGTCAGGTCATCCGCTGCGAGCAGTACCTGTCCACCGTGCTCGTGCACTCCGACGACCGGCTGCTCATGACACTGCGCGAACGCCTCCTACAACCCCTCCGCGGGCTTACTGCCAAGCAGAGGGAACGCATGCTGGAGACCCTCAGGGCCTGGCTGGACGTCCAGGGCAGCGTGCCGGACATGGCCGCGCTTCTCGATGTGCACCCGCAGACCGTCAGGTACCGGATGCGGCAGCTGGAACAGTCCCTCGGCGACCTGCTGCACGACCCGCACCAGCGGTTCGAGCTGGAACTCGTCCTACGCGCGTCGCGCCGGGAACACGATGTCGTGCTCCCGGCGCAACGAGATCGGCGTTAGCGCACTGCCGCGTGCCAGCGGTCGGCCAGCTGCTGCCCCTGGGTGGGGGCGAAGTTGCGTGGCACCTGGAAGCCGCCGACGTTCGTGACGGCGTTGTTCAGCGTCAGGTTGTTCTCGCCGGCGGGCGATGGCAGGCCCTGCTTCAGGTTCACCGCGCCGGAGAGCAGGCCGAACAGCCCGCAGCCCTGCGCACCGGGAACCGCGAACGTGCTGTCGGCCTGGCTCGCGCCGGACAGCGAGATGTAGCCCATCTCGCCGGTCGGGTTCGGCGTGCCGTCTGCGTTGAAGCGGACGACGGCGCCCGTCGGCCGTGCCACGTTCGCCGGCTTGAGCAGGATCGGGTTGGAGTTCGAGCCGATGTAGCAGTTCGGGTCGAGGAACGGGTTGCTCAGCTTGATCTTGACCGGCAGCGTGACGATCGGCTGACCGACGTTGAGACCGGCGCCGAGGTTGAAGTCACGCGGGGCGCCTGCCGGCTCGATGGTGGCGGTGACCCGGTTGAGCGGGTTGTCGACCACGCGTTCGCAGATGTCGGAGATGATCGGGATGCTGCTCGGGCACATGAGACCGAGCAGTCCGCCGGGGATCTCGACCGGCGCCGACACCACGGCCCCGCCGGACGGGGCGACCACCGAGTACACGCCTGCCCGGTTCAGCAGACCGAGCTGCAGGTCGGTGCTGCCGGTCGGCAACGTGGTGCCGCCCAACGTGATCGAGCCACCTGGCGACGTCGACGACAGGCACGCGGCCACCACGGTGACGCCGTCGGCGGCACGCATCTCCTGCGCGTCGACCGGGCACCGGTTCAGCGGCGCCCACGCGCCGGCGAGCGTCGGCGCCGCCGCGGCGGGGCTCACCAGACCGACGGTCGCCACGAAAGCCATGAGCACGGCAAGCACGGTTCTTCTCGCGGAGCTTGCGGAGCGAGCATTCAACACAGTCACAGCACACCTCTCAACCGGGGGAATCGCGGAGCTTGCGGAGCGATCATCAAACACAGTGCGAGGGTTTTCGAACAGTCACCGCTGCGGGGTCGGGACATTCGGCGGGCAGTTGAACCCGTTGCCGAGCGCGCAGACGATGCCCTGCGTCATCTTGACGTAGTTGTTCTTACCGGAAACCAGCTTGGAAAGAATCCCGTCGAGATCCTCGGTGACCCCGCAGCCGGTCAGCTCCGGAATTTCCACCATGCCCTGGAGCACGCCACCCTGGGTAATGCTGTACGTCGGGTAGATCGCTTTCAGCTCCGCGGCGATGGGGGTTTCCGTTCGGCAGTTCGGGCCGAGGTCGAGCGGGACGCCGTTGATGGTGGCGTCGAAGATCCGCGCCGACAGGTTGATCTTCGCGACCGCCTCGCCCTGGTAGGGCAGGGTCGCGGTGAACCACAGGTCGATCGTCGCGGGGCCGAGCTGGGTCAGCTCCATGGTGGCGGTGGTCGGGATGAGCCCCCACACGTAGAACGAGCCGGGCGCAGGCGGGTACATCGGCTCGCCGTCGCGGTTGGGCAGCGCCCGCGCGACCTGGCAGAACCGCCTCGGCGCCTCGCAGTTCGGCTTCGGGTTGCCGGCGGCGATGTTCAGCAGCCCGGGTGGCTGCAACACGGACGCGTTCAGTCCGTTCACGTTGGTGTACCCGGCGATGTTCGCGCAGTAGTTCTGGAACCCGGTCACGTTGGGCGGGGGTTCGATCGGGTGACACTCGGGCGGTACCGGGCCGAGCGCGGCCAGCGGCGGGAGCGCTGCCTTCCCCTTCTCACCGACGACGATCCCCCGGTCCTCGGTCGGCGGCGGTGCGACCGGGTCGCGTGCCGGCGCCACCACCGGCACGACGGCGAGCACGACGTCCTGGTCAGGGGCAGGGACGCAGGTCAGGGTGACGCTCGGCGGGTCGGTGGCGGCGCCGTCGGCGGTGAGGCCGGTGATCGTCGCGACCAGGCCGCCCGCCGAGAACGTGAGGTCACCGGCGCCTGCGGTGACCGGCTCCGGCTGGCCCGTGCCGGCGAAGACCGCCTTGTCCCCCAACGGAACCGGCGCGTCCTGCGCGGCGCCCCAGGTGGTGGTGGCGGTCGTGTCGCCCCGGCCGATGGCGGTTTCCATCCGGATGACGCCGGTTGCGGTGACCGCGCCTGCCGCCGTCAGGTCGGCGACCGCCTCGGGCGGCACGGTTGCCTCGAGCGTGAGGCCGGCCGGTTCGATGGGCCGCCCGGCCGTCGCCCGCACCGGCATGGTGGCGGTCACCCGCAACGCGACCGACACGGCCGGCTGGACGCACTGGTAGTCGATGCTCACCGCGACCGGCTGTGACTCCGGTTGCTGAGCACCGGCCTCCCCGCCCGCGCCGGTCGCCAGCGCGACCACCGCGCCGGCGACCGCCAGCACCACCCGTCGGCTCATGCTCCTTGCCTCTCCTGGAAGGGAGGGCCCGTCCGGCGGTGCGGCCGGACGGGCCCTCGGCCACCACTTACGGGCTGGTGACGGTCAGGCCCGGGGTGATGTCGTACGCGCCGTCGAAGTTGGCGTGCTCGCCCTCGTTGATGAGCCCGAGGCAGCTGTTCGCCGGGTCGACGTAGCTGATCAGCAGGGTGAAGTCCGGCGCGACCGCCAGGACGTCGGTGTCGTTGGTGAAGGAGGCGTTGACCGAGCCGGTCACGGTGGCCTCACAGCCGGGGCCGGAGATGTTGGCCTCGATGTCGTCGATCGTGCCGGTGGTGACACCGGTCCCCGCGTCGTAGGTGGCGGCGTTGAGGTTCCACGTGCCGACGTGGTCGACCACGAACGTCAGGCCGAACGGCCCCTGGCAGTTGTTGAACTGGATGCCTGGCCCGTCCGGGATGGTGACGATCGGGTTCGACAGCCCGGTGCCGCTCTGTGCGACCGCCGCCACTGTGGACGTCTCGCAGGTCAGCTGGATGCCGGACTCCTGGATCTCCAGCAGGGTCACGCCGGCGGTGCCGTTCAGCGGACCACCGGGGTCGACGGACCAGGTCGCGTCCTGCGCCGCGGCGGGCCCGGCGAGCACCGCCGTCGACACCAATGCCGCACCAGCGGCCAGTGCACCAATCAAGCGTCCACGCATTCGATCGTTCCTTTCTCCGTGGTGACGACAACGAACGGCAATTTCGGCAATTCGTCGTCCTGCGGGGCTGGAACAAAAGTATTGAAGCCCTCGCTAAACACGTTACCTGCCAGTAACACCGGCCACAACAAAAGTGTTTCCTTTTATCTCCTTCGGATAGCTCCAGGGTTTGGAATTTGTCACGTGCGGATGAACTCAGCGCGGCGCCATGTCGGTTATCACCCAATGGCCGCCTTCTCGTTTCACGGTGACCGACAGCTGTGCGGCGGCCGCGTTCGTGGCGCCGGTGTCGGCACGGGTCGCCGACTGGTCGAGGAACGCCAGCACGCGTGCCCGGTCGCCCTCGAGTGACTGCACGGCCGAGCTGACGACCGTGGTGGTGAGCACGAGCTTCTGGGCAGGCGCCTTGTCCCGCACCTCGGCGAAGAGCTTGTCGTAGGTGGTGAGCGCCTCGCCGCGCAGCACGGCCTTCGCGGCCTCCGCCGTGACCTCGGTCTTGTCGTAGGAGTAGGAGAAGATCTGGCTCAGCGCGCTGCTGACGGCCGCGCTCACCTCGGCGGTCCTGCCGGTGTCGACGAGAGCGCTGTTCCGCGCGGAGGACGCGGAACGCAGGTCGGCGGCGGCCACCAGCGCCCACGTGCCGCCGCCGGCGAGCAACGCGGCGAGCACGCCGAGGAGCACCGCGATCCGCCGTGGCTCACGGAAAGCGGCGAACCGCGACCGGCCGGTGTCCTCCTCCGGCGGCTCGGCCTCCTCGTCGATGTCCTCGATGTCGACGTCGTCTTCCAGTCGCGTGGTCATCGCGCCCCCAACGGCACCTGGTCGAGCGCGGACAGCTTCCAGCCACCGTCGACTCTGGACATCGCGGCGACGAACCGGTCCCGCCGGGCAGCCGGCGGGCTGCCGCCCTTCGCGGACGAGATCTCCACCGACACCAACAGCTTCGCCGAGCCGGACCGGGTGTCCAGCTCACTGACCGCCGCGTCGAGCACTCGGCCGGTCGCGACCGTGCCACCCGCTCTCAGCTGCTCGCGGGTCGCCTCGTCGGTGGCGGCCAGCTCGTCGCGCAGCGCGCCGGTCGACACCGCGAGCCACTTCTCGATGCCGGCGTCCACGTCGTGGTAGTCCAATGTGGTCAGTGTGGCGACCTGGACCCGGCCGGTGGCGAGCACCTGGTCGCGGGTCGCCGCGTAGCCGAGGTCGTCGTCGTTGCCGGCCCGCACCCAGGTCCAGCCGGCCCACCCGGCGAACCCGAGTGCCAGCACGACCACCGCCAGCATCACTTTCACCTGTCTGGCCACAACAATCCCCTCAGGTCGGGCACCACCGGCTGGACCGGCGCGCCGAGCGGGCCTGGCATCCGCACGCCGCCGCCGGGCACGGCCGCGTCCGGCACCCCACCCGACGGCGCGTTCTGCGCACCACGCACCAGGCGTGGGTCGCCGTAGGGCAACGTGCACCTGGTGCTCGTGTCGAACGCCAGTGGCGTCGCGTCCTCGCCCTGCCGGTACGGCGTGTCGTACCCGTCGACGCACGGCAGCGGGTCGAGGAAGGTCAGCGCGATCGACAGCCTGCCGTCGCGCGGCCTGATCGCCGCCGACGTCCCCGCGACCGCCTTCGGCATGTTGACGAACAGCTGACGCAGGCCGTCGGTGCGGGTCTCGAAGATGTCCGCGGTGGTCAACAGGTTCGCGACCAGCACGGACAGGCCGGGGTTGGTGTCGGCGAGCAGCGCCGACAGCTGGGTCGCCGCCTGCGGCGCCGCGCCGATCAGCGCGCGGAGGTCACCGTCCGCGCTGGCCAGCTCGTGCGCGAACTTCTCGGCGTTGCCGGCGAAGGACCGCCAGGCGTCCGACGAGTCCAGCTGGGTCCGCAGCACGGTCGCGCCGTCGTCGATCAGCATCGTGGTCTGCGGCAGGTGGTCGGCGGCGGTGTCGGTGAACGACATCGTCGAGTCGAGCAGCAGCCGCAGGCTCGGCCCGGTGTCGTTCATGGCCGTGTACAGCTCGTCGACGACCACCCGCAGCGACTCGGTCGGGACGGACCGGTTGAAGTCGGACAGGTTGCCGAGCAGGTCGGTGACCGGCATCGGGATCGTGGTCTGCTCCTTGGGGATCACCGCGCCGTCCGCGAGGAACGGCCCGCCGTCGCCTCGGGGCTGGAGGTCCACGTACTGCTCGCCGATCGCGGACCGGTTCGCCACGACGGCCCGCGCGTCCACCGGGATCGGCGGCGCGGCGTCGTCGAGCAGGAGGTCGGCCTCCATGCCGTCGTCGGTGAGCCGCAGCTCGCCGACCCTGCCGACCGCGACGCCTCGGTAGGTGACCTCACTGTTGGTGAACAGGCCGCCGCCGTCGTCGAGCTGCAGCCGCACCACGTAGGCGCCACTGCCGACGAGCCGGTCGAGGCCCGCGTAGTTGGCGCCGACGAACGCGACCGCGGCCAGCGCGAGCACGACGAACGCCAGCACCTGCAACCGAACCGTCCTGGTGAGCATCAGTTGCCCCCTGGCGGGATCGGCAACGGCGGCAACGGTTCCGGGAAGCCCTCGTACGGCACGACCCGGAGGAAGAGGTTCACGAAGTCGCCCTTGGCCGCGTCGGTGATCTTGTCGGTGAACGGGAACGTCGGCAGGATCTCCAGCGACTGCGGCAGGTACTTGCCGGCGTCCGCGAGCTGGTCGAGGATCGGCGCCAGCGCCTCCAGGTCGGCCACCATGTCGTCACGGCTGCGGTTGATGGTGTCGACCGCGACGTCGGACAGGGTGTCGAGCGAGCGCAGCATGGTGACGAGCGCGCCGCGTTGTTCGGTGAGCGCCTGGAGTCCCGGTGTCAGGTCGGTGAGCGCGCCCTTGATCTGCTCGTTGCGGCCGGCGAGCGTGGTCGACAGGTGGTTCAGCCCGTCCAGCGCCGCCGTGATGTCACCCCGGTGCTCGTCGAGGTTCGTCACCAGCTCGTCCACATTGGACAGGAAGGCCCTGATCTCGGGCTCGTTGCCGGACAACGCCTTCGTCAGCTCCTGGTTGATCGTCCGCAGCTGCCCGATGCCACCACCGTTGAGCAGCAGCGACAGTGCGCCGAAGACCTCCTCGACCTCGGTGTGCCGGTTGGTCCGGTCCGCGGTGATCTTCGCGCCGTCGGCGAGCCGGGACGTTGTCGCGCCGGTTGGCGCCGCCAGCTCGACGAACTTCTCGCCGAGCAGGCTGGACTGGCGCAGGCTCGCGGTCGCGTCCGCCGGGAGTGTCACGTCCCCGTTCACGGCCACCACGACCTGCGGCGTCCACCGGTCGGCGCCGCCGAGCGTGATCGACTCGACCCGGCCGACCACCACGTCGTTGACCTTCACCGCGGCCTGCGGCACCAGGTCGAGCACGTCGGCGAACTCGACGGTGACCCGGTACGGGTGGTCACCGAGGTCGGCGCCGCCGGGCAGCGGCACGTCGTGGATGCCGGTCACGCCGGTCGACGTGCACGCGGTGGCGAACGCGAGCACCGCGGCGCAGCAGGCGAGCACCCTTCTCATCGCGGCGCCTCCAACGGTTGGGCGTCGACGAACGGCACCGGCAGCTGCACACCGTCCGCGTACTCGAGCGGAAGTCCCCTGCCCTGCAGTGAGTTCGAGGCCGGGTCGAATGCCTGCCACGCGTTGGTCACCGCGAGCGGCGCGACGTCGAGCGCCTCCGCGACCGAGGCCCGGTTGTCGACGAGCAGCTGTGTCGTGCGCGCCAGCTTGTCCACATTGGACTTGATGGACAACCGGTTGTCCCTGATGAACTCCTGGATGTCGGCCAGCGCGGTGGCGAGCGTGGTCAGTGCGGTGGTCAGCTCGTCCCGGTCCGCCGACAGCGTCCGCCACACCTGGTCGAGCTGGGTGTTGACGGTCGCGATCCGGTCGTCGTTGGACGCCAGCATGGCCGTGAACTTCTGCAGCTCGTCGACGGTGCCGAACAGGTCGCCAGCCGAACCGGACAGGGTCCGTGCCGCGTCGGCGAAGTTGCGGACGCTCTCGTTGAACGCCTTGCCGTTGCCATCGAGGTTCGCCGCGCCGGTGTCGAGCAGCTCGGACAACGCGCCCTCGGCGTTGGACCCGTTCGGGCCCAGTGCGGTGACCAGCGTGTTCAGGCTCGCGTACAGCTCGTCCAGCTCGACCGGCGTCGCCGTGCGGGACTCCGGGATCACCGCGCCGTCGGCGATGGTCGGCCCACCCCTGCTGAGGTCGGTGAGCTGGACGTACCGGTCGGACACCACGCTCGGCGCGACCACGACGGCCTTCGTGCCCGGCGCTACGCCGACGTCACCGTCGAGCGTGAACACCACCTCGACGCGATCACCCTGCGGCGTCACCGACTCGACCGCGCCCACCCGCACACCCAGCACCTGCACGTCGGAGCCCGCGTAGACGCCGACCGTGCGGCTGAAGTACGCGGTGACCCGCTTCTGCTCGTCACCGCCGAAGATCCACCACAGCGCGCCGGCGGCGACCAGGCCGACGACCGCCACCAGCGCGACGATCCTGCCCAGCCTGCGCCGGGCCCTCGTGTCGTTCACCCGCCACCTCCAGGAAGTTTCGGTGGCACACAGGGATCGCGGTTGGGCGGGATCAGACCGCAGACGTACACGTCGATCCAGCGACCGCTGCCGGTCGCGTTGTTGACCACGCGGAAGTACGGGCCGGCGAGGCGCAGGCTGCGGTCCAGCTCGTCGCCGTACTTGGTGAGGACGTCGGTCACCTGCTCCAGCGACGCGAGTGCGTCGTCGATCTGGTCCTGGTTGTCGGCGACCAGGCCGGACAGCTGCTTCGCCAGCTCGGTCGTGCCGGTGAGCAGGTCGTGGATGGCGTCGCGGCGACTGTTCAGCTCACCGAGCAGCAGCTCGCCGTCCGCCAGCAGCTTGTCGAACTCCTCGTTGGTGCCGGCCAGCGTCGAGGTGATCTGCCTGGTGTTCGTGAGCAGCTCGGCCAGCTGGTCGTCTCGCGAGGAGATGGTCCTGGACAGGGCGCTCAGACCGTCCAAAGCGGACCGGACGTGGTCCGGCGAGCCGGCGAACGTGTCCGAGATGGTGCGGAAGCTCTCGGCGAGCTGGTCGGTGTCGATCGCGCTCGCGGTGTCGGCGAGGCCCTCGAATGCCTTCGTGACGTCGTACGGCGTGACCGTCCGGTCCATGCCGATGCGCACGTCCGGGTCCTGGTCCTCGGCGCCTGCCGGGTGCAGCGCGAGGAACTTGCGGCCCAGCAACGTCTTGATCTTGATGGCCGCGGTGGTGTCGTCGCCGATCCAGGTGTCGTCGATGCGGAACGAGACCAGCACCCGGTCCACGTCGAGGTCGACGCCGATCACCTCGCCGACCTTGATGCCGGCGACCCGGACCTCGTCGTCCGGCCGCAACCCGGCCGCCTCGGTGAACTCGGCCTCGTACGTCGTGCCGCGGATCCCGGGCAGGTCCGGCCAGAAGTAGACGAGCGCGGTCAGCGCGACCAGCACCACCGTGCCGAGCACGCCGATCGGCACCGGGTTGCGCTCTCGGAAGGACCTCACTCGTCACACCTCGCCGCCGGGCTCACGTAGCTCCGGTCCGGATCGCCGACCACGATCGCCTCACACAGGTAGAAGTTGATCCACGAGCCGTAGGACGCCGTGCGCCCGATCTGCTCGAACTTGCCCGGCGTCGCGGTCAGGAACTGTTCGAGGTCACCACTGTTGGCGACGAGGTTCGCGGACACGATGCCGAGGCCGGCGATGCTGTCCTTCAACGGTTGCCGTGCCTCGTCGAGCAGGCCAGCGGTCGCGGACGTCAGGTCGGCCATGCCCTGGATCGCGTCGCCGATGGCGGTCCGGTCACCGGCGAGGCCGGACACGAGCTGCTGCAGGGTGCCGACCAGTGTGGACAGTGCGTCGCCCTGGCCGTTGATGGTGCCGAGCACCGAGTTGAGGTTCTCGATGACGTTGCCGATCACCGCGTCCCGGTCGGCGAGGGTGCTGGTCAGCGAGCCGGTGTGGGCGAGGAGGCTGTCGATCGTGCCACCTTCACCCTGCAGCACCTGGACGATCTCGCCGGACAGGTCGTTGACGTCCTTCGGGGACAGTGCCTGGAACAGCGGCTTGAAGCCGTTGAACAGGTCGGTGAGGTCGAGTGCCGGCCGGGTCCGCTCCAGCGGGATCTCCGCGTCCGCCGGCAACATCTCGGCCGACAGGTCCTCGCCACGTTCGAGCGCGATGTAGCGCTGGCCGACCATGTTGCGGTACTTGATGGTCGCGGTGACGTCGGCCGGCAGTGCCTTCGCGCGGTCGACGGAGAACCGGACCAGTGCGAACGCGCCGTCCACAACGGACATGTCGTCGACCTGACCGACCCGGACACCGTGGATGCGCACGTCGTCGCCCGGGTTCAGCGAGGTGACGTCGGTGAACCTGGCCGAGTAGCTGACCGTGTCGCCGACGTCGGTGTTGGAGATCGACACCGCGAGCACGGCCGTCGCGAAGCCGGTGACCAGCACGAAGACCAGCGCCTTCAGCAGTGGGCCGACGAGCTTCCTCATCGCAGCGTCACCTCCGTGCCCCGGTAGAGCGGGCCGACCAGCACGCTGCTCCACGCGGGCGCGCCGCCAACCGACGGCGCCAGCAGCGTCGCGATCAGCTCCTGCTCCTGCGGCGAGTTCGCGAGGCCGAGGTCACCGCCCGCGCCGGGCAGCAGCGGGTGGCCCTCGCTGCCGGCCGGCGCGGCGACCACGCCGTACTTCGGCGCCACCCCGCTCGGGTAGCAGCGAGGATCGCCGGTCGCGTCGAACTTCGGGTCGTCTACGCCGGGCAGGTACTTGCCGCGTGACTGGGTGACCAGCAGGTCGACGTGGATGCCTGGCGCGCCGTCGCCACCGAGCAGCCGGTCGACCGACGGCTTGAGATCGGCCAACGCCTTGAGGGTGCAGGGGAAGCTCGGCGAGTACGCGGCGGCGACCTCCAGTGGCGCCCGGCTGGAGGACGCCAGCTGGATCAGGTTCTCCTTGTTGTTGCGCAGGAAGATCGTGACGTCCTGGGCGGAGCGGGTCACCTGCGCGTAGAGGTCGGTGAGCTGGACCCGCTGGTCGGCAACGGTGTTGAGGGTGACCGAGCTGTCGGTGAGGGAGTCGAGCAGGTCCGGCGCGATGTCCCCGTACAGCTGGCTGACCTCGGCCAGGTCCCGCAGGTCGGCGGTCAGCGTCGGCAGGTTCGGGTTGAACTCCTCGAGGTACGCGGCGGTGCTGACCATCGCGTCGCCGAGCAGCTCACCCCGGCCCTCCAGTGCGGTGGCGATCGCGGTGAGCGTGGTCGCGAGCTTCTGCGGCTGCACCGCCTTCAGCACCGGCAGCAGATCGTCGAACACCCGCTCCAGCTCGATCGCGTTGCGCGACCGGTCCTGGCGGACCACGTCGCCCTCGGCCAGCGGGGGCGCGGTGGAGTCGTCCGGAATGGACAGTTGGACGTACCGTTCGCCGAACAGGGTCTTGGGGATCAGGAGCGCCGTGACGTCCTTCGGCAGTCGGTTCAGGGTGTCCGGGTCCATGGCCAGCTCGACGGTGGCGCCCTCGTCGCCGCCGTGCACCGCGCGGACGTCGCCTACGACCACGCCCCGCGCCTTGACCTCGGAGGACTCGTTGAGCTGGTTGCCGATCCGGTCCGTCTTCAGCGTCACGAGCACGTCGTCGGAGAACGTCTCGTCGTAGATTTGCACGGACAGCATGGCGAGCGCCGCCATCACCAGCAGGAACGCGACTCCCGCCGACCTCCTGACGAGCTTGTTCGTCATCCCGCCACCTGCACCGTCGTGGTGGCGCCCCAGATCGCGAGGCTCAGGAACAGGTCGATCACGCTGACCGCGACCAGTGACGTGCGCACCGACCGTCCTACCGCGACACCCACGCCTGCGGGGCCGCCGGTCGCGCGGAACCCGTAGTAGCAGTGCGCGAGCACCACGACCACGCTGAACACCAGCACCTTGCCGAACGAGTACAGGACGTCGATCGGCGGAAGGAAGAGGTGGAAGTAGTGGTCGTAGGTGCCGGCCGACTGACCGAACAGCCAGATCGTCGCCTGTCTCGACGCGATGTAGGAGGTCAGCAACCCGATGGCGTACAACGGGACGATCGCGAGGAAGCCCGCGATGATCCTGGTGGTCACCAGGTACGGGATGCTCGGCACGCCCATCACTTCCAGCGCGTCGATCTCCTCGGAGATCCGCATGGCGCCGAGCTGTGCGGTGAAGCCGCAGCCGACCGTCGCGGACAGCGCGATGCCGGCGACCAGCGGGGCGATCTCGCGGGTGTTGAAGTAGGCGGAGATGAAGCCGGCGAGCGCGGACGTGCCGACCTGGTTCAGCGCCGAGTACCCCTGCATGCCGACGACCACGCCGGTGAACGCGGTCATGCCGACCATCACGCCGATGGTGCCGCCGATCACCGCGAGCGCGCCGGAGCCGAAGCTGACCTCGGCCATCAGGCGCATGATCTCCCTGCCGTAGCGGGTGATCGCGCGTGGGATCCACGCGATCGCCTTGAGGAAGAAGAAGATCTGGTCGCCGAGCACGTCGAGGAAGGTGAACCGGCGGTCCACCGCGGCCACGACCTTGTTGGGGGCCTTGGGCCGGTCGTCCAGGAGCGCCATCACGCCCCCTTCGGCGGCACGACCTGCAGGTACAGGGCCGTGAGGATGAGGTTGAGCAGGAACAGGAGCAGGAACGTGATCACCACGGACTGGTTGACCGCGTCGCCGACGCCCTTCGGGCCGCGGCCCGGGTTGAGGCCGCGATAGGACGCGACGACGCCGGCGACGAAGCCGAAGATGACCGCCTTGATCTCGGAGATCCACAGGTCCGGCAGCTGGGCGAGCGCGGAGAAGCTCGCGAGGTACGCGCCTGGCGTGCCGCCCTGCATGATCACGTTGAAGAAGTAGCCGCCCAGCACGCCGACGACGCTGACGAGCCCGTTGAGGAACGCGGCGACGCCCATCGCGGCGAGCACACGCGGCACGATGAGGCGCTGCACCGGGTTGACGCCCAGCACCTCCATCGCGTCGATCTCCTCGCGGATCGTGCGGGAGCCGAGGTCCGCGCACATGGCACTCCCGCCGGCGCCCGCGATCAGCAGTGCGGTCACGACCGGGCTCGCCTGCTGGATGATCGCGAGCACGCTCGCCGCGCCGGTGAACGACTGCGCGCCGATCTGTGTGGTGAGCGAGCCGAGGTGCAGCGCGATGACCGCGCCGAACGGGATCGACACGAGTGCCGCCGGCAGCAGCGAAACGCTGGCGATGAACCAGAACTGGCCGATGAACTCGCGGAACTGGAAGGGGCGCTTGAAGGTGCAGCGGATGACGTCCAGGCCGAGTGCGTAGAGCCTGCCGGTCTGCCGCATCGCCGCGACACCCGGGAACGTGTTCTTCGTGGTCATCGTGCCCCGATGTGGTACCGAGCGCGGTCGTCGGCGTCCAGGCTGGCCACGATGCCGTGCCGGGCGGCGGGTGGCAGCGTGTGCATGATCCGCATGACGCGGTCCTTGCGACGGCGAACGGCTTCGCGGTACGGGAGGCCCGGCGTCGGCTGGAGTTGGGGTACGACACCGCGGACGTCCTCGGTGCCGCCGTCGTGGTGGCCCGCCGCGACGTGCGCCTGCTCGGCCGCCATGGTGGCGTCGTCCTTTTCTTCCGACATCCCGATCGGGCCGATGCGCGAGCCGTTGAGGAACTGTTTGACGGCGGGCTCTTCGCTGGTGAGGAGTACCTCGCGGGGGCCGAACATGACCAGCTCGCGGCGGAAGAGCATGCCGATGTTGTCCGGCACCGTGCGGGCGAGGTTGATGTTGTGCGAGACGATCATGATGGTGGCGTCGACCTGCGCGTTGAGGTCGATCAGCAGCTGGGAGATGTAGCTGGTGCGGACCGGGTCGAGGCCGGAGTCCGGCTCGTCGACCAGGATGATCTGTGGGTCGAGCACCAGCGCGCGGGCGAGACCGGCGCGTTTGCGCATGCCGCCGGAGATCTCGCCGGGCAGTTTCTTCTCCGCGCCGGTGAGGCCGACCATGTCCATCTTGTCCTGGACGATCGTCCTGATCTCCGACTCGGACTTCTTCGTGTGCTCGCGCAGCGGGAACGCGATGTTGTCGAAGAGGTTCATCGAGCCGAACAACGCGCCGTCCTGGAACAACACGCCGAACAGTTTTCGGGTTTCGTACAGTTGATGTTCGCTGCACCGCACCAGATCGACGCCGTTGATCACCACGCGACCGGTGTTCGGTTTCAGCAGGCCAATCAGACATTTCAGGAAGACTGATTTCCCGGTGCCGGACGGGCCGAGCATGACGCTCACCTCGCCGGCCGGCAGCGTCAACGTGACGTTCTGCCAGATTCGCTGCTGCCCGAACGACTTCGCGAGGTTCTCGACAACGACCTCGACTCCCAACACGCACCTCCGCCGGGCTTATCTACTGGCGAGTACGCTACGACCGGCGTCGTTGGGCAGGCAAGAATCCCACGGTTTTTCTAATGAGGCTGACAATTATTTCCCGCGGCTTTGTCGAGATGTGCGTAAAACTGGCCTACTGCGCCGTTCGGCCTATTCCAATGAGCGAAACGGCGTTCATCCGGTCGACCTTACGGTCGGCCAGCAGGTTCGTGAACCGCGTTCGGACGCGCGGAAGGACGCTGTCGGCTAGCCCGTTGAGACGCATTCGCATCGCCGACCCCATGACGATCGCCCAGGAGGTGGTCTCGGTCAGGGGCAGGTAGTGCTGCTCGGTGACAACGGAGATGTCGCGCAGACCGAGCTCTTCCAGCCAGGCGGCGAGCTTGTCCTCGGTGTTGATCTGCCCGCCGATCGCGCGGCCCTGACTGTCCATCGGCTTGCCGCCCTCGGCCTCGACGGCCTCGCCGAGAATCTCGGGAACCGGCGTGATCGCGTCGGCCGCCCAGGTGGTGACGACGAAGCGGCCGCCGGGGCGGAGGTGGGTGGTGAGCCGCGCGGAATCGGCGGTCATGTTGGGGAGGAAGAAGACACCGTAGACACACTGGACCACGTCGTAGTCGTTGCCGGCCCAGGTGGTGGCATCGGCGTGGGTGAAGGTGAGCTGCCTGAGGTCGCTCTTTCGGCCCTGCTCGAGCAACTTCTCGGCGAGGTCGATGGCGTCGACGTGCCCGGTCTCACCCACGGCGCGGGCGGCCGGGATCGCGGAGGCACCGGCGCCGCAGCAGACGTCGAGCACGCGCTCGCCCGGTTTGATGCCGGCTTCGCGGACGGTCGCCGCACCCATCGGGTTCCAGAGCAACGGCGCGAGGACCGCGAACTCCTCATGGCCGGCGTCGAACACATCACCGAGGTCAGGCTTGGTCACGGCTCAAACCTACGCCGCTCTTGGCCGCCGGCCTCTCGAACGTAACAGCGAAACATACAGTCAGTGGGCGAAGTGGCGGGTGCCTGTCAGGTAGACCGGGACCCCGGCTGCTTCCGCGGCCGCGATCACCTCGGCGTCGCGGACCGAGCCACCCGGTTGGACGATCGCGCGGACGCCTGCCGCGATCAGCAACTCCGGGCCGTCCGGGAACGGGAAGAACGCGTCCGACGCGGCGACCGAGCCTTTCGCGCGGTCGCCGGCCCTCGACACCGCCAGGCGGGCGGCGTCGACGCGGTTGACCTGGCCCATGCCGACCCCGACGGTGGCGCCGTCGGCTGCCAGCACGATCGCGTTCGACTTCACGGCTCGACAGGTTCGCCATGCGAATGCCAGGTCCGCGAGCACGTCGTCGGGTACCGCGGCGCCGGTTGCGAGCTTCCAGCCAGTGGGGTCGTCGCCGTCGGCGTCGATGACGTCGGACTGTTGCATCAGCAGGCCGCCGGACACCGGACGGATTTCCGCGCCGCCTCGACGGGGGGCCGGGGCCACCAGGATGCGGATGTTCTTCTTACGTGCCAACACGTCCACGGCGCCGTCGGCATAGGCCGGGGCCACGATGACCTCCGTGAAGACCTCCGCCACCTGCTCGGCCATCTCCACCGAGACCTCGCGGTTCGCGGCGATCACGCCACCATAGGCGGAAACCGGGTCGCAGGCGTGGGCCTTGCGGTGCGCGTCTGCGATGTCCACACCGGACACGGCGATACCGCACGGGTTGTTGTGCTTGATGATCGCGACACAGGGCTGTTCGTGGTCGTACGCCGACCGGAACGCGGCGTCGGAGTCGAGGTAGTTGTTGTACGACATCTCCTTGCCGTGCAACTGGTTCGCGGTGGCCAGGCCGGTGCCGCCGTGGCTGGACACGTACAACGCAGCCTGCTGGTGCGGGTTTTCCCCGTACCGCAGGACGTTCCTGCGCTCCCAGCTCGCGCCGACCCACGACGGGAACACCGTCGTCTCCTCGGGCGCGAGCACCGAGCCCATCCAGGACGCGACCGCGATGTCGTACGACGCCGTGTGGCGGTACGCGTCAGCGGCGAGCGACTGGCGCTCCGCAAGGGAAAACCCGCCGGTCGACACCGCCGACAGGACCCACTCGTACCGGGACGGGTCGACGACGACAGCCACACTGGCGTGGTTCTTGGCCGCCGCGCGGACCATGGCCGGGCCGCCGATGTCGATCTGCTCGACGCAGTCGTCGGGGGCGGCGCCGGAAGCGACCGTCTGCTCGAACGGGTACAGGTTCACCACGAGCAGGTCGAACGGCTCGATGCCGAGGGACTCCAGCTGCGCGACGTGCGACGGCAGCCGCAGGTCCGCGAGCAGACCGGCGTGCACCCTCGGGTGCAGCGTCTTCACCCGGCCGTCCAACGACTCCGGGAACCCGGTGACCTCCTCGACCGGCGTCACCGGCACGCCGGCGTCCGCGATCACGCGTGCGGTGCCACCGGTCGAGACGATCTCCACGCCGCTGGCGTGCAGGCCGGTCGCCAGCTCCAGCAGACCCGTCTTGTCCGAAACCCCGATGAGGGCCCGGCGAACCGGGCGCCGCTCGTCAGTCACGGGATGCTCACCTTTCGTCCGCGCACCGTGTACCCCTGGCGGGTCAGCAATGCGATCACGTCGACCAGCAGCCGACGTTCCACCACCTTGATCCGTTCGTGCAGCGTGTCGACGTCCTCGCCGGGCGACACGCTCACCGCCTCCTGCGCGACGATCGGGCCGGTGTCCACCCCGGCGTCGACCAGGTGCACCGTGCATCCGGTGACCAGCACGCCGTAGACCACCGCGTCCGCGACCGCGTGCGCGCCGGGGAACGCCGGCAGCAGCGCGGGGTGCGTGTTCAGCACCCGCCCGCCGAACCTGCCGAGGAACTCCGGGCCCAGGATCTTCATGAAACCCGCCGACACCACCAGATCCGGCTCGTGCGCCGCGACCGCCTCGGTCAGCGCGCGGTCCCAGTCCGCTCGGTCGGCGTGGTCGCGCAGCCGGACGACGAAGTTCGGCACCCCGGCCCGCTCCGCGCGGGCAAGACCCTCGATCCCACTCCGGTCGGCGCCGACCGCGACCACCCGCACCGGCAGGTCGGCCGCGTCGAGCACCGCCTGCAGCAGGGTGCCGGAGCCGGAGACGAGTACGACGACCCGCGCCGGGAGGCCGGGTCGCACCGAGATGGGCTCGCTCAGCGGTGGCTCCAGGGCTGCGGGTGCGGCATATCAGCAGCTTAAGCGCGGCCTGCCGACTAGGTTGTGCCGGGTGGACGACGAGGACAGGCATGTCAAGAGGTATGCGGACGCCGACCGCTGGAAGCAGGCGAAGGAGGTCCACGTCTACGCGCTGCTCGCGGCGCACGGCGTGACCACGATCCCCGACGTCGTCGACGTCGACACCGATACGGCGACCACCACGCTCACCAGGTTGCCCGGCGTGACCGTGGCCGACGCCGGTCTCGGCCAGGACGCGGAACGGGACGTGTACCGGCAGATCGGCGGGCTGCT
>Ga0272482_10000197_pt1 | contig 19239 bp, 15 predicted proteins | sample RVTome_8_FD_192427 | JGI IMG/M metagenome (GOLD analysis project Ga0272482, IMG submission 192427) | Soil microbial communities from uranium-contaminated site in the Upper Colorado River Basin, Wyoming, United States - RVT160D0 (version 2) ...
GGGTGACGTGATGGTGGCCGACGCCAGCACCGACCCGTCGTGCTCGACGACCGCCTCGATGGGCGCCACCCAGGCCGGCACGTACCGGCCGACCAAGGCCGTGACCCGGTGCCGACCCGGCGTCGGCGCGGTGACCAGCAGCTCGGCCTCGCCCGAGGTCCAGTGCAGCGTGTGCAGCCGGGCCGATTCGGGCGAGTAGAACCCGTCGCCGAGCGCCACCCGCACCCCTCCCGAGATCCCCAACGACCGCGCCACCCGGCCGACCCGGCCCAGCGCCCGGTGGCGGCCCGAGGGCCGGAACCCGGGGAAGTGGACCACGTAGACGCCCCGGCGGGCCCTGTTGGCGTCGCGGCTGAGGAACGAGGCGTTGACGAACACGTCGTAGGACGCCGTGGCCGCGGCGACGGCTCCGGCCCGGTCGACCTCGACCTGCTCCACGGTCACGCCCGACAGGTCGAGCTGGAGCCGCTCGCCCAGCCAGTCGAGGTCGAGCGGCTCGTGGGCCAGGACGGTCACGTCGTGGTCGGCGGCCAGCGCGGCGGCGATGCCGGCCGCGAACTTCTCGCCGCCCCCGGCCGTCGGCCAGTAGCGGTCGTACACGGCGACCTTCATCGCTCGGGCACCGGTGTCAGTCGGGACAGCAGCACGTCGTCTCCCACGGTTGCCGCCCGCCGGATCTTCGCCCGCGCCAGCAACGCCCCCGGCAGCACCCGCAGGTAGCCGAGGAACGACGCCACCCGCCGCAGCGTCTGGGTGGGGTTGGGGCGGCGGGCCTTCAGCAGCGGCCGCACCAGGTCGCGCCGGGCGTAGGACGCCGTCACCAGCAGGTAGCGCACCACCGCCGTCCAGGCCATCGACCGGGGGGCGTTCTTGGTCAGCATGAAGAGCCGGTTGCGCTCCACGTAGTGCTGGAAGATCGGCGACCCCTCGCCGGTGGACGCGGCGTGGATGTGGCGGGTCACGGCCGCGGGCACGTAGCGGTAGCGCCAGCCCCGCCCCTGCCCCCGCCAGGAGAGGTCGGTGTCCTCGTAGTAGAGGAAGAACCGCTCGTCGAAGAGGCCCACGTCGGCCAGGTAGGCGGGCCGGAACAGCACGCTGCCCCCGCACCAGGCGAAGACGTCGGCCGGCTCGTCGTACTGGCCCCGGTCGACCTCGAGGTAGCCGCGGTCGGCGCCCGACCCGTCGGCGAACACCACCGACCCCACGTTGTTCACCACGTCGACGGGCGGGGCACCCAGCTCGACCGGGAACCACCGGGGCTCGGTGCCGACCTCGACCGCCTGCGACCACGAGCCGCAGGTCAGCGTCACCGTCTTGGGCGCCTCGGCGGCCAGGAGCACCTCGGCCGTGGCCGCGGCCGCGGCCCCCGACGGCACCCGCACGACGGCCTCGGCACCGGTCCACTGGAACATGCCGTCACGCCCGTGCTCCAGGCCCCAGCCGCCCTCGGCCACCTGGGCGTCACGCCAACGGTCGACCCCGTCGACCCGCACCCCGCTCACCATCACGCCCAGCTCCCGGCTGTCGGCAACGCCGGGCACGAACGTGGGCGAGGCCAGCGAGACCTCGACGAACCGGTCGGCGAACAGCATCCGGGCCGAGGCCGCCCCCACCGACGGGTCGGCCTCAAGGGCGGCGACCATCGGGGGGAGCCAGTCGGGCTCGACGAAGGCGTCGGAGTTGACCAGGCCCACGTAGTCGATGCCGTCGAGGTCGCGCATCCCCAGGTTGTTGGCCGGGAACCCGGTGTTCGCCGAGTTCCGGATCAACCGCACCTGGGGGAACCGCTCCTCCAGCACCCGGTCGCTGCCGTCGCCGGAGCGGTTGTCGACGACCACCAGCTCCAGCCGGTCGGCCGGCCAGTCGAGCTTGGTCAGCGCCTCCAGGCAGCGGACCACGAAGTCGCCGCCGTTGTAGTTGAGCACCACCAGCCGCACCCGGGGTGCGACGTTATGGCTCGTCATCGAGTCGGGGTTCGCCCTGGCGGCCGGGGAGGTAGTGCGACGGCGCGATGCCGAGCTCGAGCTCGACGCGCCGCACCCGTTCCAGCGTGCGCTGGGTGACCACCCGGTGGGCGGAGATCAGATCGGCGATGACCCCCAGCGCGAACACCTGCACGGCGGCCATCAGTAGGACGCCGCCCAGCACCAGCGACTGGAGGTGGCCCGACCGGTCGCCGTAGCGGAGCCAGTCGTACAGGAACGGCACCCACGCCGCGAAGGCGAAGAACGCCAGGACCCCGGCGATCGTCGAGAACACCCGCAGCGGTTCGTAGCCGGTGTAGATGCGGAGGATCGCGCCGATGTTGCGGCGGATGTAGGTCCACATCGACCCGAAGAGCCGCGACTCGCGGGTCTTCTCGTTGGTCGACACCGGCACGTGGCTGACCGCGACCAGGCTCTTGCCCGCCTGGATCAACGACTCCAGCGTGTAGGTGAACTTGTTGACCACCGTGAGGCTGAGCGCCGCCTCCCGGTTGTAGGCCCGGAAGCCCGACGTGGCGTCGGGCACGTTGGTGTCGGACGCCTGGCGCAGCACCCAGCTGCCGAGCCGTTGGAGGCGCTTCTTGGCGAACGAGAAGTGCTCGATGTCCATCACCCGGCGGTCGCCCACCACCATGTCGGCGTCGCCGGTGAGGATGGGCTTGACCAGCGAGGGGATGTCGCCCGCCGAGTACTGGTTGTCGGCATCGGTGTTGACGATCACGTCGGCGCCCAGCTTGAGGCAGGCGTCGAGGCCGGCCTGGAAGCCCGAGGCGAGGCCCCGGTTGTTGGTCAGGCGCACCACGTGGTCGACGCCTTGCTCGATCGCCACCTCGACCGTGCGGTCGGTGGAGCCGTCGTCGATGATGAGCCACTCGACCACATCGAACCCGTCGACCTCGCGGGGGAGGTCGCCGAGCGTGGCGGGGAGTTGCTCCTCTTCGTTGAGGCAGGGGATCTGGATGATCAGCTTCATGGACGCCGGCCAGGGTAGTCGTCCGGCGGAAGGCAGTTCTCCCGCTGGTTCCGCGGGGTTTTGCCGCGGGCACGGACCGTCGCCGGGGACCGGCCGGAGCGTGCCCTACACTCGCCTTCCGTGCCCGAGCAAGACCCCGGCGAGGCTGACGCGCTCCAGTCCGAACTCGAAGCCCTCGACAAGGAGGTGCTCCGGCTGCGCGACGCGCTGATCGGCAAGGAGGCCGAGCTGGCCACCGCACTGGGCCGGATCGAGGAGCTGGAGACCACCATCCTGCGGTTCCTCAACATGGAGCAGCGGCTCGACTCGGTGCTCCAGTCCCGCTCCTGGCGCCTCATGTGGGCCGCCGGCGCCCCCCTGCGCAAGCTGCGGGGCGGGGACGAACCGACGTGATCCGGTTCTCCATCGTCACCCCGGTCTACGAGACGGCCGAACCCGTCCTGCGGGCGATGCTGGATTCGGTCAAGGCGCAGACCTTCGGCGACTGGGAGCACTGCATCGTCGACGACGGGTCGAAGGCGCCGCACGTCGAGAAGATCCTGGCCGAGGCGGCCACCGACCCCCGGGTCACGGTCACCCGCCGGGCCGGCAACGGGGGCATCGTGGCCGCGTCGAACGACGCGCTGACCCTGGCCCGGGGCGAGTTCGTGGTCCTGCTCGACCACGACGACACCCTCCACCCCCAGGCGCTCGCCGCCGTCGACAAGGCCATCAACGAGAGCGACACCCCCGTCGACTACCTCTACACCGACGAGGACAAGATCGACGAGGCCGGGCGCCACTTCGGGCCCTTCTACAAGCCCGACTGGTCGCCCGACCGGTTCCGCACCCAGATGTACACGCTCCACCTCAGCGTGCTGCGGCGCGAGCTGGTCGAGCAGGTGGGCGGCTTCCGGGCCGAGTTCGACGGCTCCCAGGACTGGGACCTGGTGCTCCGGGTCACCGAGCGCGCCCGGGCCGTGGTCCACATCCCCCGGATCCTCTACCACTGGCGCACCGTGGCCACCTCGGTGGCGGCCGACGCCACCGCCAAGCCCTACGCCTACGAGGCCGGCACCCGGGCCATCCAGGCCCACTGCGACCGGGTCGGCTTCCCCGCCCGGGCCGAGCACGACACCGAGCGCCCCGGCATCTACCACCTGCAGCCCCGCCTGCAGGAGCGCCCCAAGGTCAGCATCGTCATCCCCACCCGGGGCACGGTGCGCGACGTGTGGGCCAAGCCCGAGGTGCTGGTCACCCACTGCGTGCGCAGCATCGTCGACGTCAGCACCTACGACAACTACGAGATCGTGTGCGTTGTCGACACCGACACCCCCGACGACGTGATCGACGAGGTGCAGGCCATCGCCGGCGACCGGCTGCGGCTGGTCCCCTACGACCGGCCGTTCAACTTCTCCGACAAGATCAACGACGGCGCCATCGCCGCCACCGGTGAGCACCTGCTGCTGCTCAACGACGACATGGAGGTCGTCACGCCGGACTGGCTGGAGCGGCTGGTCATGTACTCCAGCTTCCCGGGCATCGGGGCCGTGGGCGCCAAGCTCATGTTCGGCGACGGGCGCCTCCAGCACGTGGGCGTCATGCTGCGCCACGCCCAGCCCGGCCACCTCTACCGGGGCTTCGCCACCGACCACGACGGCTACGTCAACGTGGTGCGGGTGGCCAACAACTACCTGGCCGTGACCGGCGCCTGCCTGATGACGCCCCGCGAGGTGTTCTTCCAGGCCGGGGGGCTGTCGGAGCAGTTCCCGCTCAGCTTCAACGACGTCGACTACTGCCTGAAGGTGCGGGCGCTCGACCACCGGGTGGTCTACGACCCCGACACGATCCTCTACCACTTCGAGTCGTCGAGCCGGTCGCCCGACGTGGCGAAGTGGGAGCTGAAGCTGTTCGCCAAGCGCTGGCGGCACGTCGCCTGGGCCGACCCCTACGACAACCCCAACTTCCACCCCAGCTCGATCCACATGGTGCCGCCGGTCTACCTGAGCGACGGCACCGTCGTCGTCTGAGCTAGCCGCCGGCGACGGCGCCGATGCCCTCGGCCTCGCTGGGATCCAAGGGCGGTGAGGCGTCGACCGTCTCGTCGTCGGGGTTCTCGTCCTCCGGCGCCGGGCCGGAGCTGACGATCTCGTCGGGCATCGCCACCAGCTCGCCCGTCGTCGTCTCGACCACCAGCTCGAAGACGTCGGGCTTGTCACGGGCGACGGCCACGAAGCCCACGTCGTAGGTGCCGATCGGGCTACCGCCCGACATCAGCAGCTCGGCCCGCTCGCTGCCGTAGGCACCGGCGCCCACCACCACCCCCGACGAGTCGGTGAGCAGGATGCACTTCACCGGGAGGTCGGGGATGCCGACCCAGCCCTCGATGCGCAGCGCCTGGTTGTTGTAGCTGGTCAGGCGGCCGTCGATGTCGCCGCGAGCACCCCGGTGTTCGGCCAGCAGGCTGTCGGGCTCGATGGTGTCGCCGAGGCGCCCGCAGTCGAGGTCGAAGTCGTCGGAGAAGGGGTAGTGGCCCCACTCCTCGAGCTTGGGCACGATACGGTAGCTGCCCCCGAAGAACGGGTAGCCCTTGCTGACCCCCACCCGCATGGCGATGGCCAGCTCGTCCTGGCCGTGGTTCCAGCGGTCGACGTGGGCCACCGAGTCGTGGCCCGACACGAACGCCAGCCCGCCCACCACGCAGGCGGCCAGGGCGGCCCGGGCGTCGCGGGCGAACCCGATGGCGCCCAGCACCAGCAGGGCGAAGAACAGCAGCGCAGAGAGGGAGAAGTAGCGGCTCGACACGCCGATGTCGTCGCCGTTGACGCCGCCCCGGGCCATGCCGATCATCCCGGCGGCCAGCACGGCGTACACGCCGAGCCCCACCCACGGGGTGGCGGCCACCCGGTCGGACCGCACGGCTTGCCAGGCCAGGAACCCGGCCACCACGACCGCCCCGAGGCCCACCACGACCGCGGTGTCGGGGTTGGTGGTGAGCACCGACCCGAGCACCTGGGCGGAGCGCCGGCCCACGTCGGACAGGTCGAGGCGCGGCGACGACTGCGACGCCGGCTTGTCGTAGTTGAAGAAGTAGAGGGAGACGGCGGCGATGGCGGCCGCGGCCACCACGGTGTGGACGATGCCCCACCGGGGGGCCCGCAGGCAGCAGATCACCACCAGGACCGGCCAGATCATGAGGCCCGAGCCGTAGCTGAACGTGGCCAGCACGGCCAGCGGCATGGCGATGACCATGCCCAGCTCCAGCCAGCGGACCTTGGTCGCCGCCAGCAGCGCGGCGATGGCGAACAGGTTGGCCATCAGCCAGGCCGTGCCGCTCATGGACCGGGCGTAGTTGTGGATGCCCTGGGGGCTGAACAGCAGGGCGACGCCGGCCAGGAACACGGCCGTGAACGTCCAGGTGCCGATGCTGCCGCGGGTGGGCAGCATCCGCCGCAGCAGCACCACCTGCACCAGCACCATCCCCACCACGAACAGGCCCAGCGTGGTGTTGAGGCCGGAGGTCAGCTCGAAGTTGGCCCAGTAGGCCACCCGGGGCAGGGCGATGATGTGGCCCTCGTGGTAGCCGAACAGCGACCGGGGGGCCAGGGTCCCGTCGGGGTTGAGCCCGCCGGGGAACAGCTGCCAGTAGTCGAACCACTGCGTCTTGGAGGCGCCGAGGACGTGGGCCACCATCCCGGCCACGGGGACGATCGCCGCCACCTGGGCCAGGACGGCCAGGTCGAGGAACCGCCGCCACCAGCGGCGCGGGGGCGGGGCGTCGGGGTCGACGACGTCGTCGGCGTCGCTCGGGGTGCCGGTGTCGCTCGGCGAGCCGGCGTCGCCGTGGTGACCACCGTTGCCGGAGCCGTTGCCGGGCGCCGGGGTGGAGGTGGGGGCCGTCCGGGCAGGACCGTCGGGCTGGAGGTCGACGTCGGAGGTCACGAGCGCTTCCGCAGCAGGGCTGTCGCCTCTCGATACGGAAGGCTCGGCGCCCAGCCCGACTTGACCTCGACGTCGAGGCCCGAGGCCTGGATGGCCGGCTGGTAGCGGTCGCGGCCGGCGTTGTCGAAGAGGATCACCCCGTCGTCGGCCAGGTGCGGCACCGCCGCCCGCAGGCACGCGTCGCGGGCCCGACCGTCGACGATGACCAGGTCGAACGGCCCACCCACGGCGTCGATGGCGGCGACGTAGTCGGTGAAGTCCTGCCCCTCGTAGCCCTTGCGACCCGAGCGGACCGGCGACGGGCCACCCGCCCCGTCGGCCGCGTCGGCCTCGATCGGGACGGCGGCGACCGCCCGCAGGTGCACGTTCTCCAGGGGCTTCAAACGGGGCTCCAGCATCTCGACGAAGGCGAGGTCGTGCTCGACCGAGTGGATCTCGCCGGCCCGGTCGGCCAGCCACAGCGTGCTGGCCCCGGCCCCGAACTCGAACACCCGGGCCTTGCCGTCGCGGGCGGCGAGGAGGCCGTCGACCTCGTCGATGGCCCCGTAGGTCCACCACGGCAGACCGAGCGCCACCATGCGCTCCAGGTCGTAGATGGCGAGCAGCGAGTAGAGGTGGCGGCCCGCGGGGCTGCGGCGGCGCGACAGCCACCGCCCGACCCCGATGGCATCGACGAACGACGCGAACGCGCGCACGCAACGGACATAGGCGCGGCGGATCATCGTGGCGTCCCTACCCGGTCGACGGTCGGATCGATCAGCGGCTGCTCGGCCGTGCGGCTCTGCACCAGCTCGGAGAGGACACCCAGCGACAGGAGCTGCACAGCCACCACCTCGAGGAGGATGCCGAGGAACAGCAGCGGCCGGGTGCCGATCGGGTCGTCGGTGAAGAACCAGACGCCCGTGAGGTAGGTGAGGATCAGGAACCCGACCAGGCCGAAGATGACGCTGGCCCCACCGAACAGGTGGCCGGGGCGTCGCCCGTAACGGGTGAGCATCAGGACCGTGAGCAGGTCGATGAAGCCCCGGACGTAGCGTTCGAAGCCGTACTTCGACTTGCCGTGGGTGCGGGGCCGGTGGTTGACCGGGATCTCGTCGATCCGGTAGCCGAGGCTGACGGCGGTCACCGGCACGTAGCGGTGCAGCTCGCCGTACAGGGGCACCTGCTCGTAGATCTCGCGGCGGGCGGCCTTGAACCCGCAGTTGTGGTCATGGAGCTTCACCCCGGTGACCCGGCCGGTGATGCCGTTGAACACCTTCGACGGCAGCCGCTTCGACAGCGGGTCCTTGCGGTCGCGCTTCCAGCCCGACACCAGGTCGGCGCCGGCCTCGAGCTCGGCCAGGAAGCGGGGCAGCTCGGAGGCGTCGTCCTGGAGGTCGGCGTCCATGGTGACCACGGTCGCCCCCACCGAGTTCTCCACCCCGACCTTGAGCGCCGCGGCCTTGCCCATGTTGCGCCGCAGGCGGACCCCCCGCACCTGGGGGTGGTCGAGCGAGAGGGCGGCGATGGTCTTCCAGCTCTCGTCGGTGCTGCCGTCGTCGACGAAGACCACCTCGTAGGTCAGCGCGGGCAGCGACGACAGGCCGGCCTCGATCTCGCCGACCAGCGTCGCCAGGGTCTCCGCCTCGTTGAGGACGGGGACGATGACGCTGACGTCCAGGGGATCGCCGGCCTGCGGCTCTTCGCGTCGCGCGTCTAGCGGATCTGCAGGATGCTCACTCAAAGGGGATGCACCACCGTTGTGGGGAGGCGATCCGCCGGCCGCCCGTCCAGATCGCAGAATCGGGCAACCATAGCCGATCGAAAAGTTACGGCGTCTGGCCGCCGATCCCTCCTGATCAGGTGGAGCGGGGCCTGGCGAGCAGCTTGACGCCCGACACCAGCAGGTGCGAGAGCGGCAGGTGGGCGATCTCCGACGGGATGTGGCTGGCGTTGGTGATCAGCTCGACCTTGACCACGTCGAACCCGCCCTTGCGCAGGGCCTCACCGAGGTCGTCGACGGTGATCTTGTTCAGGCTGCTGAACTCGCTCCAGATGTACTCGCTGTGGGGCTTGACGTCCTCCTCCAGCATCCGGCGCTTGATCACGTCGTCGCTGTTGACCAGGTGGGCGAAGCCGCCCGGGTACCAGTCGAAGAGGTGCCCGCCGTGCTCGGAGTAGTAGAAGGGCCACAGCTGGAGGAACAGGACGCCGTCGGGCCGGATGATCCGGCGCATCTCGGTGGCCATGCCCGCCGGGTCGGACACGTGCTCGAAGGCCGACCACGACACCAGCACGTCGAACTCGCCGTCCTCGGCCGGGATCCGGTCGGGAGCAGAGCCCGTGAACACCAGGTTGGGGGGCAGCTCGTCGACGTAGCCCTCGGCGCGGGCCCGCTCCAGCAGCCCGCCGGCGTCGGTCAGGTTGAGGTCGAAGCCCACCAGCCGCTCCGGGTTCCCCTCCTGGACCAGGCCGAGGTCGATGATCCCGTCGCCGCAGCCGATGTCGGCCACCTGCTTGCCCTCGACGGTGAGGCCGTCGCCGCCCATGAACGCGATCACCTGGCGGGCGGCGTCGACGTGGTCGGCGAACCACCGCGACTCCGGGAACATCCCGGCGTCCTCCTCGGGGGCGGCCGCCTCGGCGGCGGGCGCCGGGCCCGGCTCGGTGGGCTCGCCCGGCCGGCTCCGCCATCGCGTCAACAAGGCCCGTGCCGAATCCCTCATGGCCGCTCCTCCGTTGCACCTGGCCGAGCCGATGACCGTAGTGCGCACCCCGGGTCCCTTCAACGGATCCCAGCTGGGGCCGGCCCCGGGGCGCGGGCGATGGCACCGGCGGAGCGACACGCCGGTGCCATCGCGGGCAGAAGGCCGGGAGGCCGGGGAGGCGGGAGGAGCCGTCGAGCGGCGGGGCGGGTTCGGCAGGCTCGGCGGTGGTCGATGGTCGATGGTCGATGGTCGGTGGTGGGCTGCTATGCGAGGATCGGTGAGGGTCAGCGGTACCAGGGACCGGCCACGACGACCGACGACGAGATGCCGGTGAGCGCCAGGGGCACGGCGACGAGCACGATGGTCGAGGCGGCGGCGACGACGGTCCGGGTGGGGCGGCTGAGGTGCTTGGTCATGACTACAAACGTTTCGGACGCGGGTCGCAGCGGCGCCCCACCCGGGTACCACGATCACGGGGAGGTGGACCGCCCGGCGTGGTACCCCCGTGGTACCGGTCCCTGCTGGCTATGCCACCGTGCGCCCGCCACCGATCGCCAGCTCGAGCAGCTCCCGGTACTCGTCGAGGACCAGGGGCGGTGGCTCCTGGAGCGTGATCCGGCCGGCCGTCGAGGCCGACGAGCGGAGCCCGACGAGGATCTCGTGCAGCGACGACGCCCGGGGGTCGACCGACGTGACGAAGATGGTGCGCTCCAGCAGGGCCAGCGACGAGGGGCCCACGGCCACGGCCCCCGTGCGCACCCGGGCGTTGGCGTACAACATGTTGACGTGCCAGCCCTCCCAGAAGTGCACGACGTCGGCATCGTCGGCGGAGATGAGGTCGACGGCCCGCTGGGCGATGGCCCGGTGCAGGAGGTCGACGAAGGCGCTGAGGTGGGACCAACGCTCCCGGTCGGCCCGCAGCTCCGCCTCCGCCCACTTGCGCAGCGGCGGACGCCCCCGGTCGGCGGCCTGCCCGACGAGACGGACCCCCAGCTGCCAGGCAGCGATGCCGCTTCCCCCGACGGCGTCGACCGTCGCCGACGGACGGGCGCCACAGGCGGCGGCCAGACTGGGCCGCACGCCGGACACCAACACCTGCAAGCGGCGATGCGCGTTTACCTGCGGGCGGCGTAGCACGTTGACTCTCATAGGGCGATCGTCACCGGGGCCCGTACCAGCTGCGTACCAGGACGAGCACGATGGGTGAGCAAAATCGCACTGAGAACGCTCGGTAGGCTCGTGCTACCAGGGACGCCGGAATGGGGAGGCGACGTGGGCAACGGTGCGGTCATGTCAATCTCTCGGGGCCCGTCGGGCAGCACGACGGGAGCCGCGCTCCTGCGGCGCCCCCGGCTGGTCGACGACGCCCTCGCCCAGACGGGCGCGGTGCTGGTGGAGGCGGGCGGCGGCTTCGGGAAGTCGGTCCTCGTCGACCAGATGGCCGGGGCGGTCCCGGAGGGCATCCGGCTCGCCCTGCCGCGCGACCCGGTCGACACCGACCTGCTGCGGGCGCTCCTCGACGACGCGCTGAACAGCGGTCCCGACGACGCGCCCGCCACCGGGCGCGACCCGGACGTCGCCGAGATCGCCGCCCGGGGGCTGCTGACGGTCGACAACGTGTCGTCGCTGTCCGACGAGGCCGCCACGTGGCTCGCCGACCTCGTGCGGGAGGCCTCACCGGCCGTGCCGGTGGTGCTGAGCGGGCGGTCGATGCCGTCGCCGTTCACGGCGCTGGAGATCGAGGGGTGGGCGGGGCGCATCGACGCCGACGACCTGCGCCTCACCCCCGACGAGACCCGTGAGCTGGTCAAGCTGCGTCTGGGCGACGCCGACGGGGAACGGATCTGGTCGCCGCTGCACCAGTTCGCCGGCGGCTGGGTCGGCCTGCTGGCCCTCGTAGTCCGCCGGCTCGAACGGTCCACCGACCGGGCGGCCGCCGCGGCCGACATCCTGCGCCACCCCGCCGTGCTCGGCCAGATCGTCGACCACTACGCCAGCGGGCTCCACGAGGACGACCGCCGGGTCTTCGTGCAGCTCGCCCACCTGCCGATGGTCAGCGAGCGCATCGCCGACGCCCTCGGCTCCCGGGGCCTCCTGCGCCGGCTGAGCCACGCCGGCATCCCCTTCACGCAGGGCCCCGACGGCTGGTGGCGCCTCCCCCGCACGATCACCGACCACGTGACCGGCCACGCGCCCCTCGACGCCGAGACCGCGGTCCAGGTCGCCCCGCTGTTCGCCGCCGACACCGCCGAGCTGACCGCGGCCGAGGTCCTCCTGGCGGCCGGCGACCCGGCCGCGGCCGCGGCCCTGGTCGCCCACATGCCGACCGAGCGCATCGACGCCCAGAAGCCGCACAACTTCGTGCGGCTCGTCCGCCAGCTGGGAGCGGCCGCCGACGCCGCCCCCCGCTGCCTCCTGCACCTCGCCCGCGTCCACGGCAACGCCGGGCGGCTGGAGGAGGAGCGCGAGGTGATCGACCGGGCGCTCGCCCTCGTGCGGGAACGGGGGGTGCGCGACGAGCTGGCGTACGAGGCCGAGGCCGAGGCGCTGTTCCACCGGGCGCTGGCCAACGACGAGCTCGCCGTGGGCGAGATCGAGGCCCTCCTGCAGGACGCGCCCGCCGGCAGCCGGGGCCGGGCCCGGCTCCTCGAGGCGCTCGGCGTCGCCTTCTCCGAGGCGCCCGACGAGCCCAGCCTGCGCCGGGCCGAGGACGTCATGCGCCGGGCGGCGATGCTGTGGACCGACCTGGGCGAGCCCTCGCGCGCCGCCTCGGTCCAACGGGGCCTCGCCGTCCGCGTGCTCGCGGCCCTGGGCAAGCACCGCGACGGTGTCCGGCTGCTGCGGACCCTCCGGGAGACCAGCGGGACGTCCTACGACCGCATGCTGTGCCTGGTCTTCGAGGCCCGCGCCCTGGCCCTGGCCGGCGACGACGACGACGTCACCGCGGTGATGGAAGAAGCGGGCTCGCTGGCCGAGTTCCTGGGGATCGACTGGGTCGAGGGCCACGTGGCGTGGACGAACGTGCTGGTCACGGCCAACGCCGGGGCCGCGCCCCTGGTGCGCACCGCCCTTGCCCAGGCCGAGTCGAGCCTCGGCCAGCTGGCCGACGACGTGGGCGGGGTCCTGTTCCTGTGCGAGGCGGCCGACGCCTGCGCCGCCGTCGGGCTGGAGGACGACGCCGCCCGCCTGCTCGCCGCCGCGGTCGCCCGCCGCGACGAGGACCCGGTGACCGTGGCCTTCACCGAGGCCGGCCTCGCCGCCCGCCAGGGGCAGCCCGGCGCGGGTGAAGAGCTGGCCCGGCTGCTCGCCGCCGGCCAGGTCCCGCCCGGCCTCCGCTGGAAGGCCGAGTTGCTGCGGGGACTCGTCCCCCACCCGGCCGACGACGGGCTGAGCGCCCGCAGCTCGCTGGAGCGGGCGCTCGAGCAGGCCACCGCCATCGGGCAGCCGGACGTGGTCGACCGCCGGGAGCGCCGGGTGCTCGACACCCTCCGCCTCGCCGCCACCGAGGCCGAGGCCGAGGCCGCCCGGGCGCGGGCCCTGGCCGACGGGTCGGGGGCCGGGACGGGCACCGACGCCGGCGCCGGCCCCGGGCACCACACCGCGGCCGGCGGCGGCACCGCGGCGACGACCTACGAGGTCAGCCTGCTCGGGGTGTTCCGGATCCACTGCGCCGGCGAGGCCGTCGCCGCCCCGGCCGGCCGCATGGCCGACCTGGTCAAGCGGGTGGCGGTCGCCGGTGGCCGGGCCCCGGTCGAGGGCGTGGTCGAGTCGCTGTGGCCCGACGAGCCCCCGGGCGTGGCCCAGCGCCGCCTGAAGAACGTCCTGTCCCGGAGCCGGCGGGCGTTCGGCCCCCTCCTCGTCCGCGACGGGCCCCACCTGCGCCTCGGCGACTGCACCGTCGACCTCGTCCAGTTCGAGCAGGCCGCGGGCCAGGTCGCGCTGGCCCGGGGCGACGACCGCGTCGACCGGGCCCGGGCCGCGCTCGCCCACTTCGCCGGTCCCCTGCTGCCCGACGACATCTACGACGACTGGATCGAGCAGCGCCGCGAGACCGTCCGCCGCCGGGCCCTGGGCCTCGTCGACATCGTCCTCACCGGCGACCTGGCCGCCGGCGACCTCGACGGGGCGCTGGCCGTGCTCCAGGTCGCCGCCGAGCACGACCCCAACGACCAGGAGCGTCTCCTGCGGGTGGCCCGGGCCCTGGCCGACGCCGGCCGCGACCTCGAGGCCCTGGGCCTGGTCCGCCAGGTCATCGCCGCCGCCCACGGCCCCGGCACCACCCCCGCCGCCGAGTGGGCCGAGCTGGAACGCACCATCGCCGCCCGCAGCTGACGCGGAGGGTGACTGGATAGCCATCAAGGCGACGCATAACGTCGGCCGCCTCGCCCACGAGGGGCGGGACTGACGATGGGGGAATTTGCATGAGCATGAGGAAGGCGATCGTGGCCTGCCTGACGGCGGGGAGCACGGTCGTCATCGGCGGGTCCCTCGGTCCGGTCTCCCCGGCCGGCGCGGACAACGTGGTCGGCGATGCCTGGGTAGCGGGCAACTTCGTCGGCGACGCCCGGGACGAGATCTTCGACTACGTCGGCGGAGCCGAGCTCGACCTGCTGATCACGATGGGCAGGGTCGGCCCTCCGGGCGGCGACCTCGACGTCCAGAACCACCCGTTCAACGTGGGTGGCAACTACCTGCCCGTGGCCGGCGACTTCGACGGCGACAACAAGGACGAGATCTTCTGGTACGGCCCGGGCACCACGGCCGACAGCATGTGGCACTTCCAGAGCACCTCGTCCGCGGCGTCCGTGCCCTACTCGGTGAGCGGCAGCTACCAGCCGATCGTCGGCGACTTCACGGGCGACGGTGTCGACGACATCTTCTGGTACGCACCCGGAGCGGCCGGCGACCCCCTGTGGGACTTCAACCAGGGCGGCACGTACACCTCGGTGAGCAAGAACGTCGGGGGCACCTACACGCCCGTCTCGGTGTCGATCGGCAAGGACAACACCGACGACATCTTCTGGTACGGCCCGGGCACGGCGCCCGACAGCCTCTGGGACTTCACCCGCGGCACGACCAACTACACGACGAGGTCGATGCCGGTCAACGGCGTGTACCGACCCGTCGCCGTCGACATGCTGGGTGAGGGCTGGCGAGGGGACGACATCTACTTCCACTCGACCAGCGGCGGTGCCAGCCCGGTGTGGGACTTCTGGATGGGACAGAACTTCCCGTTCTCGGAGACCGACTCCCCGGGTGCCGGAACGTTCGACGGCCTCGTCGGCGACTTCTTCGCCGACACCCAGGAGGACATCTTCTGGTCGAGCGTCGACACCCTCCGGCTGTGGGACCACAACGGGTTGACCCGGTACGACTACCTGTTCGCCTCGCCAGCGGCGGGCGCCGATGCCCGCACGGGCTCGGGCAGCGGCATCTCGGCGTCCGACCTGCCGGGCACCGAGGCCACGGCCACACCGCTGCAGGAGCGGTAGAAGACCCTCGGGTCCTCGGCTGGTGCAGAGCTAGCCGAGGACCCGCTGGGGGTAGTCGACGTGGCGCTCGAGCAGGGCGCCGGAGGCGACGAACGCCTCCTCGACCTTGGTCGCCTGCTCCCCCACGTCACGGATGAACACCCGCCGGGGCTCGGTGCCGAAGAACTCGCGGATCGCCTTCGGGCCGTCGAAGTCCTCGAAGAACACGGTGGCCCCGAAGCCCAGGTAGGACACCTCGATGTGGGCGGCCATGTGGTCCGGGTGGATCAGCACGTGGGGGATGTCGCCCCGGTGTTGGGGGTGGCGCAGCCAGCCCACCTCCACCTCGTAGCCGAACCGGGTGATCGCGTCGCGGACCAGCGCCCGGACGGCCCGGTCGCGGGCCCGCTCCAGCACGCCGTCGTCCTCGAAGTCCTGCACCTCGTCACGGAAGTCCGGGTAGCGCAGGTCGATGATCGCCTCGTTGGCGTCGACCGAGATCTCGCCCGGCTTGAGCACGCCGGCGTCGAGCATCGACACGTTGCCCTCGTGGTAGGCGAACACCGAGGGCGCCAGGACGATGCGGTAGCCGGCCTGGCGGGCCCGCAACGTCCAGTCGGTCTCCTCGCAGTAGCCCCGGTCGAAGATCGTGTCGTGGATGCCGACCTTGTCGAGCACCGGCACCGGGATCATCCAGCAGAAGCCGACGCCGCACGGGGTCTCGATCACGTCGTCGCCGAACTCGGCGGCCAGGCAGGTCGACACGGCGTCGACCCGGTCCTGGCTGGCCAGGAACCGCTCGGCCTCGTCGTTGTGCAGCGAGAACGCCGACATGTTGTTGGACCACGCCACCACGGCCCCGGCGTCGGGGGTGCGCTGGGCGGCCGCCACCATGCCGGTGACCAGGTTGGCCGGGTAGATCACGTCGGAGTTGGCCAGGATCACGTAGTCGTAGCCACCGCGCTGGGCCCACCGCATCGCCACGTTGAGGCTGCGGACCAGGCCCTGGTTGCGGGGCGACCGGTAGGACGACAGGCCGCGGCGGGCGCAGGCGTCGGCGACGTAGTCACCGAACCCGGGGGCCGGGCTGGCGTCGTCCATGATCAGCACGTCGATGTCGAGACCGTCCCGGTCGACGCGGGCCGCCGAGTCGAGGGTGCGGTCGATGAAGCTCCGGCCGTTGTAGACCGCGATCGTGAACAGGACGCGGGCCGGGCGCAGGGCGGTCATCGAGGCGATCGCTTGAGCTTCGACAGGCGCTGGGCCCACACGTAGCCCGGGCTCCCGGTGACGCTCTCGATGTGGGCGGTCAGCTCGTCGACGTGGTCGCGGAGATCGGCGATCTCCTTCTTGGCCGCCAGCAGCTCGCGGCGCGAGCTGAGGAGGCGGCTGGTCAGGTCGATGGCACGGGCGTTCGCGACCTCGACGTCGACGAGCGCCTGCTCCAGGGAGATCTCGTCGAGCGCCTTGGCGACATCGTCCCGGGGGCCCGACCCGGCGACGACCTCATCGGTACCGTCACCCGACTCAGGCATGGTCATCATCAAGACTCCTCATCGACGTGGTGCCGCCAACAGCTCGCCATAGAAAGCCACCAACTTGTCCGCCGTGCGGGACCAGGTGAACGCTGTACCCGCTCGGAGGAGCTCGGCCACCTGCGCTCTCGCCAGGGCCGGATCGGATAGTACCCGCTCGACCGCGGCGGCCAGATCGGTCGCGTCCCATCCCTCGGCCACCAGCGACAGGTTCGGCGCCAGCTCCACCAGCGGCCCGAACGGGACGCACAGGGTGGGGGTGCCGAAGCGGGCGGCCTCGAACGGGACGAACCCGAAGCCCTCCGCCGAGGTGGGGTAGAGCACCGCCTGGGCGTGCCGGAGCAGCCAGTTGCGCTCCTCGTTGGCGACGTCGGGGATGGTCCACAGCCAGTCGGACGGCTCGGCGCCCAGCGCCATGGCCTCCAGCCGGCGCGACGACCCGTGGGGCACGGCCGCGCCCACCAGGACCAGGTGCAGGTCGCGGCCCTGCTCGCGCAGCAGCTTGACGGCCCGGATGGCCTGGTCGCGGTTCTTGTGGGCGTAGGACGCCCCCAGGACCACCACGAACTCCTCGCCGGCGAAGCCGCGCTCCAGCAGCTCGACCGGCTCGTGCTCGATCTCGCCGCCGGTCATGTGGTCGGTGCCCAGCTCGACGACGAACACCCGGTTGCCGTCGATGGGCAGGCGCTCGTCGAGCATCTGCTGCTTCACGTCGGCCGAGATCACCGTGACCCCGTCGACCCTGGCCAGCGTGCCGTCGACCGCGTCGCGGTAGCCCAGCCAGGTGTCGCCGGAGCTGTGGTAGGCGCCGTTGCGGTAGGCGATCACGTCGAGGATCGACACCGCCGTGCGGTGGGCGACCACCCGCCAGGCGTCGAAGTCGATGGTGCGCTGGGGCTGGAACGGCCGGTGGAACACGTCGACCGCGCCCACCGCCGACACGTCCATGTCGGACCCGCCGACCGCCCGCACCTTGTCGAGCTCGAACGTGCCGCCGGCGTAGGGCGGCACCGTGCCCGGCACCGTCACCACCACCTCGGACACCTCGTCGTGGCGGGCCAGGCAGTCGATGATCGCCAGCGTCTGCACCTGGGTGCCCATGATGTTGGGGCCCAGGCACGACCCGTCGATGCCCACCCGCAGGCCCATCACCTTGGCCCGGGCCGCCCGGTGGCCGACGGCGAACGCCGAGGTGACGGCGATCTCCTCGCGCTCGATGACGGCGTCGAGGTTGCCGATGTCGACGACCTCGCGGGGGCTCGACCAGGTCGCCCGGTTCTGCCAGCCCGTGCCCGGCTGGCCGGTGAGGCGGCGCTCGCGCAGGCCGACGTCCTCGGCGTCGAGCAGCCGGCCGCTGTCGCGGGGCGTGGAGTAGAAGGTGGCCAGGTCGACCACCGACAGGAAGCCCTTCCGCTGGACCGCCACCGACACGGCGGCGACGAACCCCTCGCCGGTCTCCGCGTCGGGCAGCTCGCCCAGGGCGTCGAGGGCGGGGGCGGCCAGCAGCGTCATCGGCCCCACCGCCAGCGGCACCGGCGCCGGGCGCAGGACGGGGCCGCGCTCGCGCAGGCGCCGGGTGACGCCCCGCTCGTCGAGCCGCTCGACCTGGTGGGGGTTCGGGGTGTTGCGGTGGGGGAAGCTCAGGTAGTCGGCGTCGTTGGTGAGGAAGCCGATGGTGGCGATCCGCAGGTCGCCGGCCAGGATGGCGGCCGCGGGGGCCAGGAAGTCGGGCGGCACGACAGCCGGCCGGCTCACCACCAGGATCGGGGTGCCGGACCGGCCCAGGGCGTGGCGGATCTCGGCCACCCCGTCGCGGGCCGTGGGGACCACGATCTCGTGGATGTCGGGGGCGACCAGCCGCAGGCGCTCGGCGTCGCCCGCCTTGGCGACCGCCACCGAGATGGTCAGGTCGTGGCCGGCGGCCCGCAGCGAGCGGAGGCTGGGCTCCCAGCCGTCGCTGGCCGCCAGGTCGGTGAGCAGCACCGCCACCGGGCCGATGTCGGCCACGCTAGGCCTCCTGCGCCAGCTCGGACGGGCCGAGCGACCCGCGTAGCACCGGGCCCTCCCAGTGACCGCCCAGGTCGATCAGGCCGGAGCGCTCCGGCGACGAACCCGGCTGCACGTGGAAGGTCACTTCCTCGAGCCGGTGGTCGAAGGTGTGCATCATCGACTTGTCGCTGATGGCGGCGTCGATGCGGTAGGTGCCGGGCAGCAGCGGCAACTTGGGGATCACGAAGTCGATGTGGCCCCGGCCCTCGACCCGACCGGTGGCCGCCTGGTGGAACACGGTGTTGGTGCCGGCCAGGTTCTGGCCCGAGTCGTGGTCGATGCCCACCGAGAACGTGGGGTCGTCGATCGGCTCGCCGACGTCGAAGTGGAGCCGGATCGACATCGCGTCGCCGGCGCCCGCCACCCGGGTGGGGCGGCCGTCCTGGCCCAGCACGTCGACCTTCACGATGCGGGCGGAGGCGTCGGAGGACTGGCGGCGGGTGGCCCCCCGACCGTCCTCGCCGTCGGCGCCTTCGGCGCCGTCGCTGCCGGCCAGCCCGGCCTCCGCGTCGAGGCGCTCGCCCTCGGTCACGTTCACGGCCTCGATGTAGTGCTTGACCACCGTGTTGGGGTCGCCGATCTCGACGAGCCGGCCGTGGTCGAGCCACGCCACCTCGT
>Ga0272482_10000198_pt1 | contig 19097 bp, 23 predicted proteins | sample RVTome_8_FD_192427 | JGI IMG/M metagenome (GOLD analysis project Ga0272482, IMG submission 192427) | Soil microbial communities from uranium-contaminated site in the Upper Colorado River Basin, Wyoming, United States - RVT160D0 (version 2) ...
CCGGCGGGCGGCGCGCGCGATCACCCCGTGGGGCCCGCTGACGCTCTTCTGGATCGAGGCGTACGGCGGCGGCCTCTTCCTGCCCTTCCGCGACGGCACGTACGGGTCGATGACGTACGGGGCGGGGCGCTACCTCACCGACACGGTGAAGGGCACCTTCGGGCGGGGCGTGGTGCCGCTGCCCGGCGACCGGGTGCGGCTCGACATCAACTACGCGTACAACCCGAGCTGCGCGTACGACGACCGGTGGGCGTGTCCGTTGGCCCCGGAGGAGAACCGGCTCGCTGCTCCCATCGAGGCGGGCGAGCTGACGTACCACTAACGGTGGGGTCAGTTGGTCTCGTTCGGTGGTGCGTTGGTGGGTACTCTGACGAGCCGGTCGAGGCGTCTTGAACCTCGGGGGCGCGGCGGGAGCTGGTTCGCGGGCCGGTTACGGCAGGCAGCGTGCCCCGTCGATGCCGGTCGAAAGCTCGGCCCCCGACCTACTACGTACGGTGACGGAATTGATGTCGCCGGTGTAGACGACCTTGCCGGCGGCCTCGCAGATCTGCTTGCCATCGGCTGTGTTGTCGTCGTCCAGTTCGGTGTCGATCGTGACGTTGGTGCACTGGCCGTTCACCGTGACGTTGCGAATCTTGGAGCTTGCGAGGATCGCCTGGCGAGAAGTCACTGACTTAAATCCTATCTACGGGGTGGGCTCGGGCTTGTCGCGGTGATCAGCCAGCATCCGGCGGGCAAGCGATAGTCGGTGCCGGCCGTGCGGAACCGTTCAAGCAGTCGCACCGCGCCGGCACGGGCGGAGGTCTGGGCGGAAGGATCAGCGGCCCGGTAGGCCGCGCCAGCGGGACCGATCTCGATCAGCCAAGCGGCGACGGCTTCGGGATCGTCCGGCGCTTCGAGCGTGACGTCCTGCGCGACGACCGCGACGTCGGTGAAGCCCGCTGCGGTGAGCAAGCGGGTCACCCGCGCCGGGTCAGCGAAGGCGAACGGCCCCGGCTCGTCGCCGATCGGCAATGGCGGCATCGCACCCAGGAATGGTGCCGCGCCGAGCATCGCCGCCGGCAGCCACGGGTTCACGCCGCCGTCACGGAACACGGTCGCGGCCAGACGGCCTCCTGCGCGCAGGGATCGCCGGATCGTCGTCAGTCCGGCGATCGGATCCGCGAAGAGCATCAGCGCCATCCGGGAGTGGACGGCGTCGAACGGCGCTCCGGACACGCGATCGAGGGTCTCGATGTCGCCGGCTAGGAATCGCAGACCCGGCCCGGCGAACCGGGCCTGTGCCGCCGCCACCATCGCCGTGGCGATATCGAGGCCCACGGCGCTGCCCGACGGCGCCACCGCCCTGGCAAGTTCGGCGGTAGCACCGCCGCACCCGCAGCCAACGTCGAGCACCCGCTCCCCGGGCTGTGGCCGCAGCCAGTCGAGCGCGGCTGCTCCCAGTGGCCGGCCGATCCCGTCCTGCCAGTCGGCGTGCGTGATCCAGCCGGGTGCCGCCTGCGCCCAGAAGACGGCATTGCGGGCACGCAGAGCGGCGGCGTCAGTCATCAGAACGGCATCTCGGCACCGTCGACGCTGGCCGACCGGAACTTGGCGGCCTTGGTCGGGTCGAAGCCGTCCTCCTGTGCGGCCAGGCCCGCGGCGCGGACCAGGCGCTCCGACTGGAACCGGCGGAACGCGGCCTCGTCCGCCCAGATGTTGATGATCCGCCAGCCCTCCTCCGAGGGGCCGGCGACGTGGGCCAGCAGGCCCGGCGGACGGTCCGGACCGAGGTGCTTCTCGACCTGCCGGTACTCCTGCTCGGTGACTCCGGGCATGTCTTGAACGACGCCGAACGGCATATCGACCACCTAAGACTTTAGTCAATAGAGTGAGGCTCTATCTAATAGTGGACTACGCTGCACCCGTGGCTGTCAACCGCCGATATGTCTCACCGAGGCGCCAGGAGCAGGCGCGGCTGACCCGGCGAGCGATCCTCGAGGCCGCCGCCAGGTTGTTCGTCGACCCCGGCTATGCGGCTACCCCGCTCACCGCCATCGCCGCCGAGGCCAATGTCGCCATCCAGACCGTGTACGCGGTGTTCGGCACCAAGCGCCAACTGCTCTCCGAACTGGTCGACGTCACCCTGGTCGGCGACGATGAGCAGGTGGCCATGCAGGACCGGCCGTTCGTCACCGACATTCGCGGGCTGACCGGTCTGCGACCGAAGCTCGCCCGATACGCTCGGCACCTCGCCGAGGTCCACGCCCGGCAGTCTCGCGTGATGCTGGCGCTCGCCGGCGCAGCGACCGCCGATGCCGACGCCGCGGCGATCTGGCGCAAGAATCTCGAGGAGCGCCGCCGCGGCATGCTGATGTTCGCCGCGGACCTGGCCGAGACCGGCGAGGTGCGGGTTGATCAGGAACAGGCCGCCGACGTGTTGTGGCTTGCCCAGGACGTCCGCAACTACGACTGGCTCGTCGGTCAGCGCGGCTGGTCGGCCGAACAGTTCGAGCAATGGTTCGTGGCAAGCGTCGCCGCTGTACTGACCTGAGAAGGACTTCCCCATCCAGCGGAGGTCCTTCACGGTTGCGGTTTCGTCGCGAGGCTACGGCGAGGTGGACCGCCACCATGCGGTCAACCGGTCGGCCATGGCGCCAGTCTCGAGTTGATCCAGTGACATACCGAAGTGGCCGGCGATCTCGTCGTCCAGGAACTGTTGAACCTGCCCCGCGTCGGCACTGCTTGCCAGCCTCGTCAGGAGAGGAGCGATCATGCGGTCATACTCATCAGTGTTCGTCTCCGGTAGGACATGATCACACGCCGGCCGCCTTCAACCGTCAGATATCTCGCTCGGTCCGGCGTCCTCATCTACCGCGATCCGGGCGGGTCCTGGTCGAGAGGCTTGCTGCCGTCGGTGACCTCATGGGTTGACGAGGAGTTCCTGCCAGATGGTCGAGGACCGTCGGTCCGTCGATGGCTCCTCAGCGGTTCGCGGCGGGGATCGGTTCTGTGTCATCGTCGCGGGCATGAGCGTGGAACCGACGGCCTGGCGTCGGCCCGGACCGACCGCGGAACAGCGGCGCAACGACGTCCTCATCGGGGTGGCGATCGTGGCGGTCGCTCAGCTCAACCTGGTGTTGGCGACGAGTGCCGGCTTGTTCATCTGGGATGCCCGGCCGAGCCGGCTGGAGCAGGTCCTGTGGCCGCTCGCGGTCACGCTGCCGCTGGTGGTGCGCCGGCGGTGGCCGGCCGCCGTGGCGATCGTGATCTCGGCGGCCTTCATCGCGGCGCAGGTTCGTCAGTCGCCTGAGCAGCAGGTGACCAACGGTGCCCTCTACTTCGCGATCTACACGCTCGGCGCGTGGGGCCGCGACCGGGTGCGGGCCCGGTGGGTGCGGGTCGCCATCATCGGCGTGATGTTCGGCTGGGTGGCCGTCGTGCTCGGCGATGCCGTGACCGACGTGCCCCCGGACGCCTTCCCCGACGCCGCGGGTCCGCTGGAGCCGCTGCTCGGGGCCATCGCCAACGGGGTGCTGCTCAACGCGCTGTTCTTCGGGTTCGCCTACTTCTTCGGCGAGACCGCGTGGATCTCGGCCCGCCGCCGGCATCAGCTGGAGGTGCAGGCGCAGGAGCTGCGCCGGCTGGCGGCGGAGGTCGGCGAACGGGCGGTGATCGAGGAGCGGGTGCGCATCGCCCGCGAGTTGCACGACGTCGTCGCCCACCATGTGTCGGTGATGGGCGTGCAGGCATCGGCCACCCGCCGGGTGATGGATCGCGACCCGGACAAGGCGCGCACCGCGCTCGCCGCGGTCGAGCAGAGCGCCCGCACCGCCGTCGACGAGCTGCGCCGCATGCTCAACCTGCTGCGTGCGACCGGCGGCGCGGAGGAACGGCCCAACGGGTCCGGTGTGGACCGCCTCGACGAGTTGCTCGCCAACGCCCGCGACGCCGGGCTCACGGCGAGGCTGGGTGTGTACGGTGAGCCGGTGCCGCTTCCCGAGTCGCTGTCCCAGGCGGCGTACCGGATCGTGCAGGAGGCGGTGACGAACACGCTCAAGCACGCGAGCGCGTCCACAATCGACGTGCGCATCCGGTACCACGCCTTGGAGCTGGAGGTCGACGTCACCGACGACGGCCGCGGTGCCCCGTCCGACACGGATACCAAGGTCGGGCTGGGCCTGATCGGCATGCGGGAACGGGTCGCCGCGCATGAGGGCACGCTGGAGGCGCGCCCGCGCTCCAGCGGCGGCTACCGGGTGCGGGTCCGCTTCCCACTCGCCCGGATCGAGGCGGTGCCGGCGTGATCCGGGTGCTCGTGGTGGACGACCACCAACTCGTGCGGACCGGGTTCCGGGTCATCCTCGAGATCGAGGAGGACATTGAGGTGATCGGGGAGGCGTCCGACGGGGCGCAGGCCGTCGACCTCGCCGCCAGCGCCCGCCCCGACGTCGTGTTGATGGACGTGGAGATGCCGGGCGTCGACGGGCTCGAGGCCACCCGCCGCATCGTGGCCGCCGACGCTGCCGCCTCCGTGCTGATCCTGACCACCTTCGACCGCGACGACTACCTGTTCGCCGCGCTGGAGGCCGGGGCCAGCGGCTTCCTGCTGAAGAACGGCACGCCGGAGGCCTTGATCGACGCCGTGCGCGTGGTGGCCCGGGGCGACGCGCTGCTGGCACCCGAGATCACCCGCCGGGTCATCGCGACGTTCACCAAGCCGGGCGCGGCGACCCGCACCAACGGCGCGCGGCTGTCCGAGCTGACCCCGCGCGAGTACGAGGTGCTGGTGCTCCTGGCCGGTGGTGCGACAAACGCGGAGATCGCCGCCGCGCTCCTGCTCGGCGAGGCCACGGTCAAGACCCACGTCAGCCGGGTGCTCGCCAAGCTGGGCGTGCGTGACCGCACCCAGGCGGTCGTGTTCGCGTACGAGCACGGGGTCGTTAGGCCGCGCGGCTGACCCGGGTCAGTCGCGCGGGGGACCCCGACGATCGATCTCACGTCGGACGTGCCGGCTGTCGGGCCCGCCTAGCGTCGAGGCATGACACAGTTGCTCCGCCTCGATGGGCTGAACCGGGCCTTCGGCGAGCGGCAGGCGCTCAAGGACGTCACGTTCGACGTGGCGCCGGGACGGCTGACCGGGTTTGTCGGCGCCAACGGCGCCGGCAAGACCACCACCATGCGGATCATCCTCGGTGTGCTCGCCGCCGACTCCGGGACGGCGACCTGGGGCGGCGCCCCGATCACCCGGGACCACCGGCGGCGTTTCGGCTACATGCCGGAGGAACGCGGCCTCTACCCCAAGATGGTCGTCCGGGAACAGCTGACCTACCTCGGCCGGCTGCACGGTCTCGCCGCCGGCACGGTCACCCGAAACATCGCCGGCCTGCTCGACCGGCTGGGCATCGGTGAGCGGGCCGACGAGCCGCTGGAGAAGCTGTCGCTGGGCAACCAGCAGCGGGCCCAGATCGCGGCCGCGCTGGTGCACGAGCCGGAGCTGCTGGTACTCGACGAGCCCTTCTCCGGCCTCGACCCGATCGCCGTCGACACCGTCGTGGCCGTCCTGCGTGAGCAGACCGCTCGCGGCGTACCGGTGCTGTTCTCCAGCCACCAGCTCGACGTGGTCGAGCGCCTCTGCGACGACCTGGTCATCATCGGCGACGGCGCCATCCGCGCCGCCGGCGGCCGTGAGGAGCTCCGCGCGACGTACGCCCTGCCCAGGTACGAGATCCGGGTCGATGGCGATGCCGGGTGGCTGCGCGACCAGCCCGGCGTGACCATGGTCGACCTCGACGGGCCACGCGCGGTGTTCGACCTCGCCGCCGGGGTCGAGGACCAGTCCGTGTTGCGGGCGGCGCTGGATCGCGGGCCGGTGCGCGTGTTCGCCCCCGTCGCCCCGTCGCTCGCCGAGATCTTCCGGGAGGTCGCCCGATGACCACGTTCGACATCGTCCGCCTGGTCGCCGCCCGGGAGATCCGGGTCAAGCTGCGAGACAAGACCTTCCTGTGGAGTACGGCCATCTTCCTGCTCGTCGTCGTGGGCGCGACGGTGCTGCCCGGGTTACTGGGCGGTGGCGATGGCGCGCCGGCGTCGGTGGCCGTCGCACCGGGCCCGGCCGCAACCGCGCTGGCCGACGCCGGCCTCGACGTCCACACCGTCACCGACGACGCCGCGGCCGAGCAGCTCGTCCGCGACGGCGACGTCGACGCGGCCGTGGTCGCCGGCCCGCGGGTGCTGGCCATGGACGACGAGCCCTCCAAGGTCGTGTCGGCGCTCAGCGCGCAACCGCCCGTCGAGCTGCTGGACCCGAACACCGTCAACGAGACGCTCGCGTTCCTCGTCCCGTACGCGTTCGCGTTCGTCTTCTTCATCACCTCGCTGACGTTCGGCCTGCAGATCGCCCAGAGCATCACCGAGGAGAAGCAGACCCGCGTGGTCGAGATCCTCGTCGCGACGGTCCCGGTGCGCGCGCTCCTGGCGGGCAAGGTGGTCGGCGGTGCCGTGCTCGCGTTCGGGCAGATCGCGCTGATCACGGTGGTGGGCATCGTCGGCGCCCGGCTGGCTGGCGCACCAGACAACGTACTGTCGCTGCTCGGCCCGGCGATCGGGTGGTTCATCCCGTTCTTCGTCGTCGGCTTCGTGATGCTGGCGGCGCTGTGGGCGGCCGTCGGCGCGCTGGTCAACCGCCAGGAGGACATCGGCGGCGCGTCGATGCCCGTCCAGATGGTGCTGATGCTGCCATTCATCGCGGTGCTCGCCCTGAAGGACAACGCGGCGTGGATCACGCTGCTGTCGTACCTGCCGGTGTCCTCACCGACGGCGATGCCGGTCCGACTGTTCGCCGAGGAGGCCGCCGGCTGGGAGCCGCTGCTGTCGCTCGCGATCCTGGCCGTGGCCGCGGTGGCGATGGTGTTCGTGGGTGCGCGGATCTACGAGGGTTCGCTGCTGCGGACCAACGGGCGCACGAAGCTGGCGGCGGCCTGGCGAGACCGCGAGGCCGCCCGGCTGGTCGGCTGAGCGGTGGCGCGGCCTCACGTACCACTGAGGTTTCTCGCGCCGTCGGCTACGCGTGCGACGGCTGGCGGCGGATCGGGCGCAGCACCACGCCGAAGAGGTCGCTCGCGGTGACGTAGCCGAAGTCACGGGAGTCGGAGCTGGCGTTCGTGTTGTCACCGATGGCGATCAGGGCGCCATCGCGGACGAGGCTGCCGGGCTGGACGGACAGGGTCGAGGCGACGGACGCCGGCACCGGGTCGCCCGGCGTCGCGATCGCTCGTTTGATGAGCCACCGGGCGCTGGTTTCCGGTGCCACGATCGTAGCAGGGCTGAGTGAGGGTCCTCGTCGTTGTTGCCGGGCGAGGCCAGGCGGTGGTGCTGGGGCGGAGGCCGCCGTGTTTGATCGTGCGGCTGCCGGGCACGGCGAAGATCTGACCTTCGCCGGTCCGGCGCGGGCAGGACCGCGCTGACGCTACGCCCCGCGCTGGGGATCAGCCGTCGGCACATCCTCGGCCGGCAGGGTGTGCCAGATGTTGAACGCCACAGACGCGGCTCCCTGCACGTCTCCGGCCGCCATGAGTTCGATCAGCTGCGAATGAAGTTCCACAGAGGCGTGCCCGTCCGCGCTGAAACGCAGCCGCTCCGCGCGGCGTACGAGGGGGTCGAACTGGTCGAGCACGGTTTCGAGCGCTTTGTTGCCCAGCGCGGTGACCGGAATCCGGTGTATCTCTTCGTCGGCGTCGAGTGCCGCGCCGATATCGCCCGAGTTCACCGCCTCGGCGAAGCGGCGATTGGCCGCCCGCATGCGATCGATGTGATCTTCGCCAAGCCGGCCCGTTGTCTGGCGAACGGCCAGTTCGTGCATTGCGGCGATGACGTCGCGAGCATCCCGTACCGCCGCCGGATCGATGGTGCTTACCCTCGTCGATCGGCCCGGCAGTGCCACCACCAGTCCGCTGGCTCCGAGGCGTAGCAGGGCCTCGCGCACCGGAGTGCGGCTCACTCCGAGCCACTCTGCGAGGTCACCGTCTTTGAGCTGCTCCCCGGGCAGGAAGGTGCAGTCGACGATGGCGTCGCGGAGGCGCCGGTAGACATCGTCACGCAGGAGTGAGCGGTCCACGACCGGGCCGCTCGATGGGATCGGCATGCAACATATTGCACACACCGTGCTGGCGGGGCACAAGTGGAGGCGACCCCTTGTCGCATCCTTCTGCATGCAATATATTGCGTGCAGAGACGGCGGCCGGCCGGGTCACCGAGGACTCGCCCGGGAAAGCCGGCGCGGCGACGGAAGGAAGAGCCTCATGAGCACCACCGGTCAAGAGATCAAGAATGTCGTGCTCGTGCACGGCGCGTTCGCTGATGGTTCGGGCTGGCGCGGCGTCTACGACAAGCTGACGGCCAAGGGCTACCGGGTCACGATCGTGCAGAACCCACTGACCTCGCTCGAGGACGACGTCGCGGCGACCACGAGAGTGCTCGACTTGCAGGACGGCCCGACGATCCTCGTCGGCCACTCCTGGGGCGGCACGGTCATCACCGAGGCGGGAGTTCACTCGAACGTCGCCGGACTGGTCTACGTGTCGGCGCTGGCCCCGGACGCCGGTGAGACCACCTCCCAGCAGTACGAGGGATTCGCCCCGACGCCAGAATTCGTCATCGACGTCGGCGCAGACGGATACGGCTTCCTCAACCACGACAAGTTCAAGGCCGGATTCGCTGCGGATGCCAGCGACGCCGACGCCGCTTTCCTGCGCGACTCACAGGTGCCCATCAACATGGCGGTGTTCGCGACGCCCGTGAAGTACGCCGCCTGGCGCGACAAGCCGAGCTGGGCCGTCATCGCCGCGGACGACAAGTCATTCGACCAGGCGATGCTGCAGCACATGGCCAAGCGCATCAACGCGAAGATCACCAACGTCCCGGCCAGTCACGCGCTGTACGTGACGCAGTCCGGCGTCGTCTGCGACGTGATCGTCACCGCCGCGCAGAACGCCGCCGCCGGCGCTCGCTGACCACCTCCAACCCGGGCCGGCTCGCACGCGCCACGTGAGCCGGCCCCGAGCTGCCCGGAGTGTGACCGCATGTCCACCACGTCGTTTGAGGTGGCGCTGTGGATCGAGCTCCTCGCCGCAGGACTCGGCGGCCTTCAGGGCGCCCTGTTCGCTGCAGGAGAGAGGCATCGCCGCATCGACGTGCTCGGTGTCATCGTCATTGGGCTCGCCGTATCGCTCGGGGGCAGCCTGCTGCGCGACATCGTGCTCAACCAGCCGCCCGTCGTGGTCTGGGAGAACTGGTACCTGCTGGTGGCCGGCGCCTCGGCGGTCCTGGGCATGGCGCTGCACCCGGTATTCGCGCGAGCGGACTGGCTGATCACCGTGCTGGACGCGGTCGTCATGGGAATGTTCGGCGCGATCGGGGCTTCCAAGGCGCTGTCTCTCGGCGTCGGCGAGGCCGGGGCACTCGTCCTGGGCGTCATCGGAGCCATCGGAGGCGGAATGCTGCGCGACGTCATCCTGAGCCTGCCGATCTCCATTCTCCAGATGGGCACCCTCTATGCCGTCGCCGCCGGCACGGGAGCCGGGGCGCTCATCCTGTTGACCGGATTCGGCACACCGACCCTGATCGCGGGTCTCGGCTGCGTGGTCGTGACCACCTCCCTGCGTCTGGCCGCCATTCGCTTCGGCTGGACGTTCCCCGAGCAGCGCACGGTACGGCACCGGCGTCCGAAGGGACCCTCAACTCCCGCAGATTCCCTCTGAGACCGCGGCCTGCCCGCTCGCAACCATAGAGAACAGGCTCGCCGACCTCACCCAGGCCGGCGAGCTCAACCACCAATGCCCGAGCCAGCCCCGCTGGCCTGCCAGTTGAGGCGGGTGAGCAGCTGGCGGGCGGCCTCGGCGTGCTCGGCGTCGACCGTCACCCCGTACTGCGCGGCCTGCAGCGAGCTGGTCGACGTGAAGTCGCGGCGGCCGCCGGTCATGGCGTGGGCGATGGCGCCGAAGACCGCGCCCCACAGCGCGCCGATCAGCACGCCGGCGAGGATCACGCCGAGCCAGTTGGAGTCGCTGAAGATGCCGAATAGCAGGCCGATGAAGAGGCCGAACCAGGCGCCCGTCGCGGCCCCGGCCAGGCCGGCGCGGACCACGGTCATGCGGCCCAGGACGTTTTCCACCAGGCGCAGGTCGGTGCCGACGATGGCCGTGCGTTCGACCGGAAACTCGTTGTCCGACAGGTAGTCGACCGCGCGCTGCGCGGACGCGTAGTCGGGGTAGCTGGCCACGGTGACGGTGGGCCTGGCGGGCGTCTCCGCCCCGCCGGCCGGCGGCCCTGTCCAGGATTGGGTCATGAGAGCCTCCTCGGGGCTGTGCTGTCGCGCTCGCTCCGCTCGCCGGCGCCCCCGCGGGGCCGGCGCTCCACGGAACGGAGCTTGCCGGCCTCCGGGGGCGGTTTCGCCCTTAGCGTGCCACCGCGTGCCATTCCCCGCCACGGGATCGGAAAAACGCCGCCGGGATACCCTGAGCCGTGCCTCAGCAGCTCATGGCCATCGCCCACCGCGCGGGCAACGACACGCGGGGCCTGCGCGCCGCCCTCGACGCCGGCGTCGACCTGGTGGAGGCCGACATCCACCTCTACAAGGGCGCGCTCGAGGTGCGCCACCTCAAGACCTTCGGCCGCGCCGTGCTGTGGGACAAGTGGGTGCTGGTGCGGCGGCGCGACACGGTACTCCCGCAACTGCACGAGGTCCTGACCGCCGCGGACGGCGACCATCGGCTGATGCTCGACCTGAAGGGTCCGGCCGCGGCCCTGGCGCCGAAGGTGGCGGCGCTGCTGCGCGAGGCCGCGCCGGACGCGCCGATCACCGTGTGCACGAAGCACTGGGGGATGCTCGACGCGTTCGAGGACCCGGTGCGGCGGGTGCTCTCGTCGAGCAACAGGGTCACGCTGCGGCGGCTGCGCGCGCGGGTGCGGCACCGGCCGGCGTACGGGGTGTCGATCCGCCGCGAGCTGCTCACCCCGGAGGTGGTCGCCGAGCTGCGCGAGTCGGTCGAGGTCGTCATGGTGTGGCCGGTCGACACGCCGGCGGCGCTCGCGCACGCCCGCCACCTCGGCGTGAGCGCGGTGATCAGCAAGAACCTGGACCTGCTGCGGGACGTGATGGCAGGGTGAGGAGATGGGAGCGGACGAGGAACGGGACGGCGTCGCACTGACCAATCTGGACCAGCCGCTGTTCGAGGGGGCGGAAGCGACCAAGCGGGAGCTCGTCGACTACCTCGACGCGGTGCGCGACCGCATCATCCCGGTGCTGCGCGACCGGCCACTCTCGGTGATCCGGATCCTGCGGGGGCAGGACGCCTTCATGCAGAAGAACCTCCCCAAGTACACGCCGGAGTGGGTCGAGACCGTCGAGCGGTGGGCGGACGCCTCCAAGCGCGAGGTGCGCTACGCCCTCTGCAACGGCCGCCGCACGCTGCTCTGGTTTGGCAACCAGCGGGCGATCGAGTACCACCCGGCGCTCATGCGCGCCGGCCAGTGGCACCACGTCACCGACCTGATCCTCGACCTCGACCCGCCGGAGGGCGACGACTTCGGCCCGGTGGTGGCCGCGGCGGCGCTCGTGCGGCGGGCGCTGGCCGACGCGGGGCTGGCCGGCGCGGTGAAGACGAGCGGCTCCAAGGGCGTGCACATCTTCGTGCCGGTCGACGAGTCGGTGTCCATAGAGGACGTGGCCGCCGCCACCCGCGCGCTCGCGGCCCGGGCCGAGCGCCTCGACCCGGCGATCGCGACGACCGCGTTCATCAAGGAGGACCGCGCCGGCAAAGTCTTCCTCGACTCCACGAGGGCCGGTGGCGCGACGGTCGTGGCCGCGTACAGTCCGCGGCTGCGCCCCGGGCTGCCGGTGTCGTTTCCGGTCGCGTGGGACGAGCTCGATCGGGTCAAGCCCGCCGACTTCACCATCCACACCGCGGTCGGGCTGCTCGGCGACGCCGATCCGTGGGCCGAGCGGATGCCCGCGCCGCAACGGCTCCCGGACGAGCTCGTCGCCGAGGGGCACACGATCCCCATCGCCCGCGTGCAGGCCATGCACGAGGGCAAGCGCCGGGCCCGCGCCCGCCGCGACGGGGTTTGAGGGGCACCTCTCCGGGTAGCCGGGTTTCATGCGAGCAGTCACCTGGCAAGGGCGGCGCGAGGTGAGCGTCGACAGCGTGCCCGATCCGGCGATCCAGGCGCCCACCGACGCGATCGTCCGGATCACCTCGACCGGCATCTGCGGCTCGGACCTGCACCTGTACGAGGTGCTGGGCCCCTTCATGGGCAAGGGCAACATCCTCGGGCACGAGCCGATGGGCGTCGTGGAGGAGGTCGGCGCGGAGGTGCGCACGATCGCGCCCGGCGACCGCGTGGTGATCCCGTTCCAGATCTCCTGCGGGCACTGCTTCATGTGCGATCGGGGCCTCCAGACCCAGTGCGAGACCACGCAGGTGCGGGAGAGCGGCATGGGCGCGGCTCTCTTCGGCTACACGAAGCTGTACGGAGAGGTGCCCGGCGGCCAGGCCGAGTACCTGCGCGTGCCACAGGCCCAGTACACACCGATCAAAGTGCCGCAGGGCCCGCCGGACGACCGCTTCGTCTACCTGTCGGACGTGCTGCCGACGGCCTGGCAGGCGGTCGAGTACGCGGACATCCCCGACGGCGGCAGCGTGGTCGTGCTGGGGCTGGGCCCGATCGGCGACATGTCCGCGCGGGTGGCCGCGCATCGCGGCGCCGGCCGGGTGATCGGCGTCGACCTGGTGCCCGAGCGCCTGGCCCGTGCCCGCGACCGCGGCGTCGAGGTGATCGACCTGCGCGAGACCGACGACCTGGCCGGCGAGATCCGCGACCGCACCGACGGCCGCGGCCCCGACTCGGTCATCGACGCGGTCGGCATGGAGGCCCACGGCTCGCCCGGCGGCAAGCTCGCCCAGTCGATGAGCGCGCTCCTCCCGGACTCGATCGCGGCGAAGATGATCGAGAAGGCCGGCGTCGACCGCCTGGCCGCCCTCCACTCCGCGATCGACATCGTCCGCCGCGGCGGCACCATCTCGCTGATCGGCGTCTACGGCGGCATGGCCGACCCGTTGCCGATGCTCACGCTCTTCGACAAGCAGGTGCGGATGCGCATGGGCCAGGCCAACGTGAAGCGGTGGGTCGACGACATCGTGCCGCTGCTCGCCGGCGATGACGACCCGCTCGGCGTCGACACCTTCGCCACCCATCGCCTCCCGCTGGAGGAGGCCCCGCGCGCCTACGAGATGTTCCAGAAGAAGGAGGACGGCGCGGTGAAGATCCTCCTCCGTCCGTGAGCGCCTCGCGCCGGGGCGGGCCGGGCCGCCCCGGCCCGGCCCGCTTCCGGCGGTGTCAGACTGACTTCTGGTAGGCGCGGAAGGTGCGGGTGGAGAGCCACACCATCAGCGCCGCGAGCGCCAGGAGCGCACCGCCGCGGGCCAGCACCGAGCCCCAGTCGGGGTCGGCGGAAAGGGCGTCGCGGCCGGCGCGGATCGCCCAGTCGACCGGGTTGCCCTTGGCGATCACCCGCATCCAGCCGGGCATGAGGTCGGTCGCCATGAAGGCCGACGACAGGAACGTCAGCGGCAGCAGCAGGAACGTGTTGATGCCGATGATGGACTCGCGCTGGCGGATCAGCATGCCGATCGTGTTGGAGAAGGCGCTGAAGATCGTCCCCAGCAGCACCGAGGCGACGATCAGCACGACGGTGCCGGCCGCGCCGCCGGGGTAATGGGCGCCGGCCAGCCACCCGAGCAGCACGATGACCACCGACTGGATGGTGGTGCTCACGGCCTGCTCGACCACGTTGGCGTTCATGATGGCGGCGCGGCTGACCGGGGTGGTGAGAAACCGGTTGAGGGTGCCGCGCTCGATCTCCTCCATCGTGCCCATGCCGGCCCACATATTCGATGAGACGGCGCTCATCACGACGACGCCGGGCACGAGGTAGTCCAGATAGGACGATGCGCCGAAGCCGGGCAGCTCGACCACCTTGCGGAAGAGGCTGCCGAAGAGGAACAGCCAGATGACCGGCTGCACCAGCGTGATGATGAGGAAGGCCGGCTGGCGCACGAAGGCCTGCAGCCGCCGGTGCGTCATCCACATCGTGTCCATGGCGATGGCGGTCATGCCCCACCCCCGTTGACCTCGGCGAAGCGGCGGCCGGCGTAGCGCAGGTAGACGTCGTCGAGTGAGGGGCGGGCGACCGTGACGGCCGCGACCGGCATGCCGGCCCGGCCCAGCGCGGCGAGGGTGGCGGGCACGGCGGCGGCGCCGTCGTCGGCGCGGGCGCTCAGGCGGCGTCCGTCCACAGTGACCTCGCGGACGCCCGGCACCGCGCTGACCGCCGCGCGGGCGTGGCCTTCGCTGTCGGTGTCACCCAGCTCCACGTGTACGGCGTCGCCCTTCAGCTCGCCCTTCAGGTCTTCGGGCGTGCCCTCGACGACCACCCGCCCACCGTCCACGATGGCCAGCCGGTCGGCGAGGCGGTCCGCCTCCTCCAGGTAGTGCGTGGTCAGCACGATCGTGAGGCCCTCCTCGGTGGCCAGGCGGCCGATCTCCTCCCACATCGCCGAGCGGGCCTCCGGGTCGAGGCCGGTGGTCGGCTCGTCCAGGAAGAGCACCCGCGGGCGGTGCACCAGGCCGAGCGCGACGTCGAGGCGGCGCTGCATGCCGCCGGAGTACGTGCGGACCGGCCGCCGCGCCGCCTCGGTCAGGTCGAACCGCTCCAGCAGCTGCGCCACCCGGCCGGTGAGCGCGGTGCCGCGCAGCCCGTAGAGGCGGCCCTGGAGCATCAGGTTGTCGCGGCCGGTGGCGGCCGGGTCGGCGCCCGAGCGCTGCGACACGGTGCCGATCTCGCGGCGTACCCGATCGGGGTGGCGGAGCACGTCGTGCCCGGCCACCCGCGCGGTGCCGCCGGTGGGGCGGGCGAGCGTGGTCAGGATCTTGACGGTGGTGGTCTTGCCGGCCCCGTTGGGGCCGAGCAGGCCGAAGACCTCGCCCGGCCGCACGGCCAGCGACAGGCCGTCGAGGGCGCGCACATCCTTCGGGTATGTCTTGACGAGCTCGTGTGCCTCGACGGCGAGCGCCGCCGGGGTGGTCGTGGATGTTTCCACTCTCTCCTCCGGTGTGGTCGTGAACCATCCCGTGGAGAAGTGCTCCCGACTATCCTTGCGAGTGCCATCTCGGGCGTCGGGCGCGCTTCATCGCGGGCCGGTTCGAGGTCAGGGCCCCGGCGTGGTGTTGCAGCACCCGCCGGGGCCGCTTCTTTCAGGAGTCCGGGTCGCCGTCCTCCTCGTCCGTGGGGATCCGGCCGATGCTCGCGAACTCGGCGAAGTCGTCCGGCACGTGACCGGTCTCGTGCCACGCGCGCCAGGCGTCGACGCCGGTGAGCGTGCCGTCGTGGAGCTCCTTGAGCAGCGAGCGGATCCACTCGATCTCGGCCGCGCGCAGCGCCGCGTGGAACTCCACCTCGACCAGGAAGATCCGGGGCAGACCCTTTGCCAGGCCGTCCATCGCCACCCGCTCCTCGGCGGCCTCCGTGTCGAGGATGCGCAGCCGCTGCTCCAGCAGCTCGACGGCCTCGTCGGGTGGGAGCACGCCGATCTCGGAGAGGCCTGCCTCGAAGCGTGGGAACTCCCGCTCGGGGATGCCGACCAGCTCGCGCACCCAGTCGAGCACCTCGGCGCGGCCGGCGGGCGTGATCGCGTAGACGGTGCGCTCGGGGCGGCGCCCCTCCCGGGAGGTGCCGGTGGCCTCGACGAACCCGTGCTTTTCCAGATTTTGCATGACGGTGTAGAGCGAGCCCCACTTGAGCTTCATGCTGCGGTCTTTGCCGCGGGCGCGGAGCACCGACGCCAGCTCGTATGGATGCATGGGGCGCTCGACCAGCGCGGTCAGCACGGCGAGGGCCAGCAGGTTGCCCACTTTGCGCCGGCTCGCCATGCCGCTCACCACCTCGCCAACGGATACTCGTCGCCGAGTATATGGCCGCGAACAGGGCACGCACAAGAGGGGCGCCCCGGTCGGGTACGCCCCTCTTGCCCGAGTGGGAGCTGTCAGACCTCGCTGAGCGCCTTGTCGAACCGCTTGCGCAGGTCACGCATCTGGTCGTCGTCGAGGAGCTCCTTGAGCGCCTCCTCCTGGTACGGCGCCGGGATGAGCGCGCGGACCCGGTCCTGGAAGCCGGGACCAGGCTCGACGACCTCGATCTTCGGCGGCTCGGTCAGCCGCATCGCCATCGGGCCGGAGAGCTTCTGGGCGAAGTCCCACGCCCGGCCGGGCTCGACGATCGCGCACAGGTGGTAGGCGTACACGGTGCGCACCTCGGCGGCCGTCTTCGCCCCGGCCGGCTCGAGGCCCAGTGTCCGGACGGCGCACAGCGTGGGGCTCTTGGCCGCGTTGGCGTCACCGACGCTGTGGTGGCCGTGCTGGTGGTGGTCGGCCGGCGTGGACTGCTCGAGCACCGCCGCGATCCGGTCGGCGAGCTGGTTTTCGAGGGTGGGCGGGCGGGATGGGCCACCGGAGCCGACGACCCGCAAGAGCGCCGCCAGCACCCCGACGGCGACCACCACCACCGCGACCACGATCCACCTGGCCCGGCCGCGGCGCCGAGGCGGCGGCGCGAGGGGATCCGAGGCGGTCGTCAGGTCGGCGGTCATGTCAGCACCGTCCTATCTGGAAGAACTGCGGGTGGCCCCGCGCCACACCGCGCGGGGCCACCCCTATCAGGAGGGGTACATCAGGTGCAGGCCGTGCCGTTCAAGGTGATCGCGGTCGGCGTGCCCAGGGTGCCGGTGCCCTGGAAGCCGGTGCTGACCGTGCCGCCGCTCGGGATGTTGCCGTTCCAGCTGGCGTTGCTGACGGTCAGCTGGGTGCCGGACTGGGTCCAGCTGCCGTTCCACCCGTTGGTGAGGCTGACGCCTGAGCCGACCGTGAACCGCAGTGTCCAGCTCGCCACCGCCGAGCCCCGGTTGGTGATCCGCACGTCGGCCGTGAAGCCACCGGTCCACTGGTTGGGGACGTACACCACGCTGCACGTGCCGGGCGGCGCCGTGGTAGGCGGTGGGCCCGTGGTGGGCGGGGTCGTCGGCGGCGTGGTGGGCGGGGTCGTCGGGGGAGTCGTGGGCGGGGTCGTGGGTGGCCGGGTGGTCGGCGGCGTGGTGACCGGGCCGGCGGCGATCGCCAGGTCGTACGCCCGCTGCGGGACGAACTGGCCGGCGGCGGCGATGCAGCCGTCCGCCTCGCCCGGCAGCTTGATCCAGAGGAACGCGTCGACCGCGGCGTCACCGGTGTTGTTGGTGCTCGGCACGCCGATCGCGCGCCCCGCCGGGTCGCACCACTCCGAGCCGGCCGGTCCGTTGCCGTTGCGGCTGGTGTCGATGACCATCTTGAGGCTGCTCCGCCCGGTGGCGGCGATGACGTTCTTGCCGTAGGCGATGAGCTCAGCGTTGGCCCGGTAGTTGGAGACGTTGAGCGAGATGCCGTCGGCGCTGTTCGCGATGTCGGCGGCGACCAGGCGGCGGGCGTTCTCACTGGCCGAGAGCCACGCCGAGTGTGCCGCGTCGTAGTACACCCGGGCCTGGGACGAGCCGGCCTTGAGCCGCTTGCCCGCGTACGCCATCGAGGCGGACGTCTCCGCCTGCTGCGCCGCGCTCTGGCAGTCGCTCATCAGAGCGAGCACGTCGGGCTCGAGGATGATGGTCGCCGGGCGACCGGCCAGCCCGGCCGCGACCTCATCCACCCACGCGCGGTAGGCCTGGTGGCTGGGGGCGCCGCCGGAGCTCGCGCCGCCGCAGTCGCGGTTGGGGATGTTGTATACCACCATGATCGGGATCTTGCCGGCCGCGGCGGCGGCGCCGACGAACGAGTCGACCTGCCCGCGTACCGCCGAGGTGTTGGTGGTCGTAAACCATCGTGCCTGCGGCACGGTCGCGATCCGGTCGCGGATCACGGCGGTCTTCGAGTCGTTGGGGTTGGCGGCCACCCAGCGGGCAGCGTTGGTTTCCGGATCGACGTAGAACACGGAGTCGGCGGCCGATGCGGCTTGGGGCTGCAGCAGCCCGACGCCAACCGCCGTCGCTGTAGCCAACGCTGCGGCGGCAGCCGCGCCGATGGCGGAGAGCGCGGATCTCCTGCGCATGCGGAACTCCTTCCCGGCATAGAGCTTCCTCGTTGGAAGCGCTCCCATAGACATCGATTACCGTACGACTATGTTGCGCGGATGTGAAGACCCCGCGTCGAACCGCGTTCGCCGCATTTCGAAAAAATCGACGAAGATGGATGTCTTCTGCCAGGCTATCGGCGCTGGAGCGCGCTCCCGGGCAGACCGGCGGCGCGGAGGCGGCGGGCGACGCCGCGTGTGGGCCGGTGCACCACCACCGACATCGACCGGTCACTGGCCACTTCACACCCCGCGACCACGGTGCCGACGCCGAGCGGGTCGACCCGGCCCGCGCCGCGCAGGTCGACGACCAGGCGGTGGGAACGGACGCGGAGGAGGGCGTGCAGCAGCGCGCGTCGCAACTGCGCCGTGGCGGCCTCGCCGATGTGGCCGCGCACCTGCACGACCATGCTGCCGTTGCTCGCCACGCGGGTGCGGACCAAGGCTCCGACCACGCCGGGCCTCCCAACGGGTGTGGTATCGCCTACCAGTCACCGTAGTGGCGCGGGATTTCACGTGCACATCGGCGAACGGTCACCGTACGGCAACGATCACACCAAATCGGGAAAGTGTCGTACCCCGGCCTGCCGATCACGCGGGTCGACGGCGACTGGATCGACATCAGTGACGGCACGACCACGCTGTCCTTCCAGGAGGCGCCCGACCACATCGCGCCGCGGTGGCCCGCCCCGGGCGTTCCCGCAGCAGTTCCACCTCGACATCACGGTCGACGACATCGACGATGCCGAGCCCAAGGCGCTGGCCCTCGGCGCGCGCCCGCTGCCGATGACCGAGGAGAAGGTCAGCTTCCGGGTCTACGCCGACCCTGCCGGCCACCCCTTCTGCCTCTGCTGGTGAGCCCATCCGCGATCCCCGATCCCGCGCCCACGGCGAGACCAGGGATTAGGGGGTT
>Ga0272482_10000199_pt1 | contig 19049 bp, 19 predicted proteins | sample RVTome_8_FD_192427 | JGI IMG/M metagenome (GOLD analysis project Ga0272482, IMG submission 192427) | Soil microbial communities from uranium-contaminated site in the Upper Colorado River Basin, Wyoming, United States - RVT160D0 (version 2) ...
GATTGCCCCAGGACCGCGGCGAGATCGGGCTGGCGGAGGTGATGAGCGGCAGCCACCTCCGCCCACGCCTCGGCGTGTGCCGGCAGGAAATCCGCGAGCCTGCGGGCGACCGGCGCGGCGGCCGGGACGCCGAGCTCCTCGGCGAGCACCGGCCACAGCTCCGGCCAGGAGAAGACCTCGCCGTTGGTCAGGTTGAAGTGCTCGCCGTGCGCGGCTTCGCCGGTCGCGGCCCAAACCAGCGCGTTGGCGACGAGGCGGACGTCCACGACCTGTTTGGGGACGCTGAGGGGCAGCCCGGGGAACCCGAACGGCTGGCCGGTCCGGTGGCATACGGCGGCCAGTGCGCCGATCACGGGAGGGGTGCAGTAGCCCACGCCGTACGCGGGCCCGACGACCTGCACCGGCCGCAGGATCGTCCACCGGAAGCCAGCGCGGCCGGCGACCTCCCGGAGCAGGTCCTCCTGGTGCCAGTAGAAGTTCTCGTGCGGGTCGCGCGGGTGGCGCTCGCGCGCCGGCAGCGGGATGGGGTGCAGGTGCGCGCCGTACGCCTTGGTGCCCTGCATGATGGTGACCTGCTCGAGGTGGCCGGCCGCCGCCAAGGGCCGCAGGACGTTGTCGAGCATCGACCGGTTGGTCGCCATCTGTTCGGGGTCCGACCAGCCGGCCACGAGCCCCGGCTTCTCATACACCGAGGTGTACGCGAGGTGGGTGATGCCGGGCAGGTCGTGCAGCGCGCCGGCGACGGCCCGCTCGTCCCGCAGGTCGACCGGCACACCCACGTACCCTCCGTCCGCGTGCGCGGAGGCCCCGCGGGACATCCCGACGACGTGCCAGCCGGCCGCGAGGAACGCGTCCACCGCCGTGCGCCCGATCAGGCCGGTGCCGCCGGTGACGAGCACCTGCCGCCCGCGGTCCGGCCGCGTCGACTCCATAGTGGCCGGTCGTCAGACGACCACGCGCATCTCGGCCGGCGCCCGCATCTTCAGCCCTTGGTGCCGGGGCGTGAACCCGTCGGCCAGCCGGAGGTCGGGAAACCTGTCGAGGATCGCGTCGAGGCCGATCTGGAGCTCGGAGCGGGCCAGCATGGCGCCCAGGCAGAAGTGCCGGCCGAAGCCGAACGCGAAGTGCTCCCCGCGGGCGGTGAAGGCATCGGCGTGGGACAGGTCGGTGCGGTGCAAGTCGTACGACTCCGCGTCGGCGAAACGCGACTCGTCCCGGTTGGCCGAGGCGATCACCAGGAACACCGTGGACTCCGCCGGAAGGGTGCCCCCTTCCAGCTCCACGCTCTCCGCCAGGACCCGCCCGTTCATCTGCGACGGAGGTGTCAGGCGCAACGTCTCGCTGATCGCCGGGATCACGAGGTCTCGGTTCGCGGCCACCTCCTCGTAGCGCTCCCGCTCGGTCAGCAGGTGGCCGAAGAGGCTGCCGAAGGTCTTGTCCGTGGTCTCCGAGCCGGCGTTGAGCAGTTGCGTGACGTGTGTCTTGATCTCCTCGTCGTCGAGCGTATGCCCGTCGACCTCGGCCGTCGCCAGGGCCGAGATCAGGTCGGCCCCGGGGTCGGCGCGCCGCTGCGCGATGATCGGCGCGAGGTACTCCCGCAGCTCGCGCGCGGCCGCGATGCCACGCTCGTGCACCCGCGGGTCCCGGGCCAGGTTGGACAGGAAACCGATCATGGCGGTGTACCAGTCCCAGAACCGCTGGTAGTCGGACTTGGGGAGCGCGAGCATGTCGGCGATGACGAAGACCGGCAGCAGGTGGGCGAACCGCTCCAGGAGGTCGAACTCCTCGCCCGGCCGGATCGGTTCGAGCAGCAGGTCCACGACCCGTTCCACGGTGCCGTCGAGGATCTCGGCGACGTTGCGGTGGATGGTGCCGGACCACGCCTGGAGGCCCGCGCCCCGGAAGTGCGGGCTCACCAGGGCCCGCTTGCGGGAATGCTCGGTGCCGTCGAGCTGTAGCAGGCTCCGCCCGAAAACCGGTTCCAGCTGCCACTCGTAGTTGCGCGTGGTGAACGCCGGATGCCGGTAGGCCGTCGAGACCGCCGCGTGCCGGGTCAGCAGGTACGCGCCCGCGCTCTCGTCGTAGTGCAGCGGTGCTTCGCGGCGCAGCCGGCGGTAGAACGCGTACGGGTCGCGCGCCACCTCTTCGGACAGCAGCGCGGGTAGCGACGTCGTCGTGGTCATGGCTAGAACGGCTCGAGGAGCTTGATGTCCTGGCCGTCGCTGACGAACCAGCGGGTCACCAGCCGCTTGGCGATACGCCAGGTCCCGTCGCGGCGCTCGTACTCGTCGTCGTAGGTGGCCGACACCAGGCTGACCCGCCCGTCGTGGTGCTCGCAGATGGCGAAGGCGTCGCTGCGGCCGGCCGCACGGTCAGGGCTGTCGAAGTTGATCGTGTGGTTGGTCGTCCAGTGCTTGGTCGACGCCCACGCCCGGCCGATAACCTCCTGGGACTCGCGGATCCGCTCGATGCCGACGAAATCACCGCGGCCGCCGGGGATGAGGTAGGAGGCGTCGTCGTGCCACAGGCTCAGAAACAGCTCCACGTTCGCGTGGTCCACCCCTTCGCAGTAGCCCGCGACGAGAGCGGCGATGGCCGCACGGCTCTCCAGTTCGTCGAGGCGCGCCTCGATCGATCGCTGCGTCATGCCCGGCTCCTCACTTGGTCCGGAACTTGGCCGGGTAGTTCTCCGGGAGGTCCTCTTCGCTGATCGGGATCACCTGGTGGTTCATCACGTAGCGGTCCTCGCCCTTGGCCTTGCCGTCCTCGTCGAACTCCCAGAACACGACCGTGCGGCCGACGAGCACGTAGTGGGACGACTGCGGCGAGGAGTCGTCGACGTAGCCCATCTTGCGCGCGACCTGAGCGGTCAGGATCTGCCGGTAGGTGCCCTCGGTCACGATCTCGTTGTCGGAGACGACCACGCGGGTCTTCTTCGACTCGATCACGTAGGAGCCGTTGTTGACCATCTCGGCGTAGTTGGCCAGGACGGCTTCCAAACCCTTGGGCCCGGTGTCCTCCGTGGTGCCCGCGAAGACGCCGTACTCGTGGTACCGCGGGTTGTCGTTGAGCGTGGGCAGCACCATGTCCAGGTCCGCCAGCACCTCGCCCTTCGAGTGATGCACCACGGTCTCCAGATGCTGCTGTTGCAGCGGCGTACGAGCCTTGTGCATGTGCTGCTCGAAGCTTGTATAGGTGAGTTCCGGCTTGAGATCTTTGACGAGGTCGTTCACTGCCGTCCCCTCCTGCTGTGCGGCCCGCCCTTACTCGGCGACCCAATACCTAACCATGTAAAGTAATCCTCGAAAAGGCTGTTGGCAACCGCCTCGATCAAGTGGTTCGGTGAGTGTTCGGTCTTCGAAACACGGGGCGGCGGGCGGCTAGCTAACTAGGTAAAATATTTGTCGCTGGCGGTACCCAGGCGCCCATCCGCGTGCGACCGTGTCCGGCAACAGGTCCGAACGGCGGGAGTTTCGATCACGATGACAGTAACCCGGTCCACCGCCGGTGGGCGCCGAAACAGCCGACGGATCCGCCACGAGGACCTGGTCCGGCTCCGCATGACGCTGGGCCGGCTCGGCCGCGTGCTGCGCCAGCAGACCGACGACGGGCTCTCCTACGCGCTGATCTCGTTGATGTTCGCGATCCACCGGATGCAGCCGGCGACCGCCGGCGACCTGGCCGCCAGCGAGGGGGTGAGCCCGCCGTCGGTCACCCGCAGCTTGAATAGGTTGGTCGAGCTGGGGCTTGTCGCCCGCGAGGCGGATCCGGTCGACCGGCGCAACGCCGTCATCTCGTTGACCACGGCCGGGGAGGAGGAGCGGCAACGGATCCTGCGCAGCCGCGAGGTGTGGCTCTCCGACCACCTAGCCCGGCTCACCGACGAGCAGCTGCACGCCCTGCTCGGCGTCCTGCCGGTGCTCGAGCTGCTGTGCGACCCGGAGCTGCCCTGAGCCGGGGGGCGCGCTCATTCGAGGTGACGGCGTGACCGGCCCAGCGCGGCCGCGGTGCCGTGACGGCGCTGGTCGGCGAGGAAGTTGTACTCGCCGGGCTGAAAGTGGATGTTGCTGAGCGAGGCGCCGATGACGGTGGCCGCCGCGAAGGAGTGGTCCACGCCCATCTTGGCCAGCGACGCGAACACGGCGTACTTCTCCGTCACGATGCCGTCGCGCATGATCGACGCGCACATCTCCGCGAGCCGGCCCACCTCCTCGTCCGGGTCCGCCGAGACGCCGTCGACCAGGCCGTAGCGCAACGCCGTGCGGGCGTCCCAGGCCGTCCCGGCGTACATGAGCTCCTTGGTGCGCTTGAGCCCGACCGTGGCGATCAGCAGCGACAGGTCGCCGTCCACACCCACGTTCCGCCACCGCGGCACGGCGAACCGGGCGTTCTCGTGGGCGACGACGAGGTCGCTGCAGAGCGTCAGGTAGAGCCCGGTCTCGTAGCACTCCCCTACCGCCTTCGTGATGGTGACCTTCCGGCAGTGCAGGAGGCGGTGATAGAGGCCGTCGCGGCCCCACCACGCGTCGTCCAGCGCGATGAGCCGGGCCCGCTGGCTGGGGTGCTTCTTCACCGCCCCGCCCGGCGCGTCGACGTACTGCTCCCACGCCTCCTCCGGATCCCAACCGGACGACAGATGCGCGCCGGCACCCTCGACCACCACGACCTTGATGTCGTCGTCGGCGTCCACCGCGTCGAGGTGGGCGACCAACTGCCGGCCCATCGCCCGGGTCAGGCGGTTGCCGTGCCTCTCGCGGCGGATCCTGATGAGCGCCTGGTGCCGTTCGCGGTCGAGGAGAAGCTCGACCACGCCGTCGTCGGTGGTCATCGCGGCCCGCCCTCCGTTTCCTCGGCCTGCCGTCGCCGGGCCGCGTAGTGCGTCGCCAGGTCGAAGTCACGCCCGACCCCGTGCGCGTCGAGCACGGCCTGGAGCAGCATCTTCGACATGGTCACGCCGTCGAGCGGCATGGCGGTGACACGATCGGCCAGCGCGTCCACCTCGGCCCTGAGCGACGCGCGCGGGACTACCTGGTTGACCAGCCCGACCTCCTCGGCACGGGCCGCGTCTAGTACGTCACCGGTGATGGCCCACGCCTTCGCCCTGTTCAGCCTCATCGTCAGCGCGGCCAGCACGAAGTTGGCCTCCGGTGTGGTCAGGAACGGCGAGCCGAAGCTGCTTGTCTCGGCCGCGACGGTCAGGTCGGAGCAGAGCACCAGCGCGCTCCCGGCGCCACGGCAGGCGCCGTCCACCTCGGTGACGACCACCTTCTTGCAGAAGGCGACGGACTGGTAGAGGCCCTTCGCACCTGCGAAGACGCGACGCCAGGTCGCCGATCGGTCCGCCGGCGGCGACACCTCCGCGAGGTCAGGCGCGAAGTCCTCGCCGTCCGCCCGGAGCACGATCACCTTGACCTCGCTGTCGTCGGCCAGCGCGACGACGGTGTCCCGCAGCTCCCCGGCGAAATCCGCGTCATAGCGGGTCAGCCCGGCGAAGTCCGGCACCTGGACGGTGCCGACCCAGCCGGCCACCTTCACGTCGATCACGAGCCCGTCTCCTTGTCCGACCGCGGGTCCGCCGCGCCCTTGCGGGCTTTGTCGGCGTCGAGGGCGCCGCCCACGCCGACCTGCCGGGCCGTACGCCAGAAGTCCAGCTCCTCCGGTGCCGGCTGCAGGAAATGCGAGACCAGCAGCCCGGTGATCGCCGGGACGCTGGTGTCCATCAGGCCCTCCGCCGCGCGTACCCGGGCCACGAGAAAGTCGAGCTCCCCCGCGGACCGGACGGCTATCTCGTGGGCGATCCGCGACGTCGCCGAGGCCAGCTCCTCCGCCGGGACACACCGGTACACGAGCCCGAGGTCGTACGCCTCGGTCCCGCTCATGGGCTTGGCGGTGTAGCCGGTGCGGCGGGCCGCCTTCATGCCCAGGATGCGGTTGATGTGCACGCTGGCCGCCGCGCCGGCCGGACCGAGGAAGCGGGCCTCCAACGCGCCGATCCGGGTATCCTCGGCCGCCACCACGAGGTCGCACTTGCAGGCGATCATGAAGTACGCCGCCGCCGCGCAGTAGCCGTGCAGCTGGGCGATGGTGACCTTGTCAGACCGGGAGATCGCCTGGCTGAAGCCCAGCCGTCCCCAGGCCATGTCGGCCCCGTACCGGTAGCCCACGTCGAGGGTCCGGCGACGCTCGTGCGGCCGCCGCTGCCCCCACTCCTCGTTGATCTCGTTGCCGCTACAGAACGACTTTCCGTTGCCCCGGAAGACGACGACCCGCACGTCGTCGTCGGCGTCGGCGTCGGCCACGAGCGCGGTGAGGCGCTCCCGCATCGGCACGCTCAGCGCGTTGTGCTTCTCCGGCCGGTTCAGCGTGATGTAGGCGACGCCCGACCGGTCGACGTCGTAGAGCACCTGCTGCTCGGCGGCCGCCAGGCTGTCCGGCGTTCCCCAGCGCTTCGGCCTCATGCCGCCCCCTCCACTTCGTGGAACTCGACGACACCGCGCGCCCTCAGATCTTCGGCCTCCCGGTCGGTGCGGCCCAACCGGCGCAGCTCGGCACGCGTGCTCTCGCCGAGGGCTGGCGTCGCCGGGCCCACCTCGCCGGGGGTCAGGCTCATGTGGAACGGGTGGCCGACCGTACGCACCTTGCCCCACGCGGGATCGTCCTGCTCCACGACGTACCCGTTGGCCAGCACGTCGGGGTCGTCGGCGACCTCGAGGAAGGTCTGTACCGGCGCGACCGGCACATCGGCCGCGCGCATGCGTTCCACCCACTCGTCGCGGTCGCCGGTGCGGAAGACCTCCTCCAGGATGGGTTCGAGAACCGCCCGGTTGGCCTCGCGGATCTTGCCGTACGCGAAGCGCTCGTCGTCGAGGAGGTCGGGCCGTTCGAGGGCCTGGGTGAGGTTGCGCCAGAGCTTCCGGTCGGTGGCACCGATCACCAGCCAGCGGTCGTCGCGGCACCGGAACGCGCCGGACGTCGACGTGACCCTCCCGTGCGGCCGGTAGACGCGGTTCTCGTACAGCGCGATGGTCACCTCGGCGGTGTGCATCCCGAGGCAGGAGCCGACCAGGCTGGCGTCGACGCGCTGTCCCTGCCCGGTCCGCTCCCGCACGTACAAAGCGGTGATGACCGCCATGGCCAGGAACATCGCACCCGCGGAGTCGGCCATCGCCCGGGTGGCGAGCCGGGGCACTCCCTCCGGGCTACGCATGAAGTCCGACACGCCGGAGACCGCCTGGGCGACCATGTCGTACATCGGCTCGTCGCTGCGCGGACCGCCGGGACCGTAGCCGGAGGCGCCGGCGTAGACGATCCGCGGACTGACCGCCTTGAGTGCGTCGTAGCCCAGCCCCAGCCGGTCGAGGACGCCAGGCCGGAAGTTCTCGATGACCACGTCCACCTCGCGCACCAGGTCGAGGACCAAGTCACGCCCCTCCGGCGTCGTGATGTCGATCGCCACCGACCGCTTTCCCCGGTTGAGTCCGTGGAAGAACCCGCTGAAGCCGTCCTTCGCCGGCCGCAGCCGCCGGTCCCAGTCGCCGCCCGGTCGCTCGACCTTGAGCACGTCGGCGCCCATGTCCGCGAAGAGCCGGGTCGCGTACGGACCTTGCAGGAACCGGGTGAAGTCGAGCACACGCACGCCGGCGAGGGCCCCGCGCGGGTTGTGGCTCACGAACGGTCTCCCGTCACGACGAGGGCGTCGAGCCCTTCCACCGCCGCGCCGTCGACGCGCAGCGGGTTGACCTCCAGGGTCTCCAGCCGGTCACCGAGGGCGAGCGCCGCACGGGTCATCGCCATGATCACCTCGGTGAGCGCGTCGAGGTCCACCGCCGCTATGCCACGGACACCGCGCAGCAGCGGCGCCGCCTTCAGCTCCAGCAACATCTCCTTCACCGTGCGCGCGGTTACCGGCAGCACCCGCAGGCTCACGTCCTTCAACACCTCGACCCAGATCCCGCCCAGTCCTACGGCGAGCACCGGGCCGAAGGCCGGATCGCGGGTCACGCCGACCAGCAGCTCCAGTCCGCCCGTGCGCATCGGTGAGACGAGCACGCCCCGGACGGCGGCGCCCGTCGCGTGCGTGGCTGCCGCGCCGAGGACGCGGTCGAACGCCGCCTCGGCCGCGAGCGGGCTGTCGACGCCGAGGACGACGCCACCGATGTCCGACTTGTGGGCGATCTCCCGTGAGCACACCTTCATGGCGACCGGCCCTCCCCATTCGGTGACCAGCCGGGCGGCCTCCCGCCGATCCGTGACAAGGACCGCCGGCACCATCGGTACGCCGTGGGCGGCGAGCAGGTCACGGCCTTCGTCCTCGGCCCACGTACCGGTTAGCGCTGTGCCGGAGCCGCCGTTCGGGGACACCCGCGCCGGCGGGTCGTCGGCGAGCACGCTGGCGCGCAGGTCCACCCAGCGCATCAGGTGGCCCATGGACTTCAGCGCCAGATCCGCGCCGGGCAGCAGGTGGAGTCCGGCCGCGGTGAGCAGACCGCGCGGATAGTCCGCGAGGTCCAGGCAGGTGTTCGAGGAGAGGTACACGGGCACCGGAGCGTCGCGCACGATCTGGCCGAGGATCTCCAGCCGGCTCTCGATGAACGCCGGGTCCTCCGGCCGGGTGCTCGGCAGCGGCGTCATCATCGTGAACATGAAGTCGATCCCGCCGTCCTTGACGGCGATTTCCATCAGGTCGTCTTCGGCCTTGGTCGGGCGGGGTCTGGCCCGGGCGTGACCGAATCCGGTGGTGTCCAGCGGGTTGAGGATCGAGGCGAAGGGCGGCAGGTGTTCGGCGAGCGCGTCGACGGTCGTCTGCGTCCACTCGGGCAGGTCGAGCCCGTTGACGGCGGCCAGGTCGGCGATGATGTTGCAGCCTCCCCCGGACGATGTGACCACGCCCATCCGGCGTCCCTTGGGCCGCTCGGGATAGTGGCCGAACAGTCCGACGGTGCTGACCAGCTCCTCGAGGCTCTCGGTCCGGACGATGCCGGCCTGCCGGAAGAGGGCGTCGACGACGGCGTCGTCCGTGGCCATGGCGCCGGTGTGCGCCATGGCCGAGCGCTGGCCGGCCTCGGTGCGGCCCGCCTTGAAGGCCACGATCGGCTTGTCGAGCTCGAGGGCTCGCCGGCCCAGCGCGAGCAGCCGATCGGGCTCACCCACCGTCTCCAGGAACAGCGCGATGGCTCTGGTCGACTCGTCATCGAGGAGGTATTCCAGGACGTCCAGGCTGGTGAGAACGGCGGAGTTGCCGACCGAGGCCCAGAGGCTCGCGCCGACGCCATGGGCCTGGGCGAACTCGTGTGTGGCGCGGGCCATCGACCCGCTCTCGAACACGGCGCTGACCGTTCCCTTCAACGGGGGACGCTCGGTGGCGACGGCCCAGGGGGCGATGCCGGCCGTCGCGTTGATGAAGCCGATCGTGTTGGGTCCCATCACGGTGACATCCAGCCGCCGGGCGTGCTCGGCGAGCGCGAGCTGCCGCGCGCGTCCATCCTGGCCAGTCTCCCCGTAGCCCGCCGCGAGCACGACGGCGTTCTTGATCCCGGCGGCCGCGGCGTCCTCGATGATCTCGTCGACCCGACTCGGACCCACCATCAGGAACGCGAGGTCGACCGGCTCCTCAAGGTCACGCAGGTTTGGCAACGTGGCTTGACCGAAAAGCTCCGGGTACTTCGGATGCACGAAGACGAGCTCCTTGAGCCCACCGGCGGCGTTGAGGCTTCGCACAAGGTTGCGGGCCCAGCTGGACGTACCGGAAGCGCCCACGATGGCCAAGCGCCGGGCCCCGAAGAGGCGGCGTAGACGGCCTGGTGTCACCAACGCGCGGCGCTTGTCGTACTCCAGCGTTGCCATCGACAGGTTCCTCTCTCGCGCCGCCTCGACTCCGGCACATATTTAACTAGGCTTAGTATTCGGTAGCAACGCCTCAGCACCAGGGCGGAACTGGCTAGAGGACGACGCGGAGCGCCTGGGGCGAACGCATCTTGAGGCCCCGCTCCTCGACGGTGGAGCCGGGCGCCAGCCGCATGTCCGGGAACGAATCGAGGAGGGCGTTGAGCGAGATCTCCAGCTCACTGCGAGCCACCATCGCGCCGAGGCAGAAGTGGCGGCCGAACCCGAACGCGAAGTGCTCCCCTACTCCACTGAAGGCCTGCTCGTGCCGGATGTCGTCGCGGTACATGTCGAACTCCGTCGCGTTGGCGAACCTCCGTTCGTCACGGTTCGCCGAGGCGATGACGAGCAGCAGGCTCGTCACGGTGCGGTCGGTGGTCTCGGAACCGGCGTTCAGCAGGTGGGTCGCGTGTGTCATCACCTCCTCGTCCGTCAGCCGGCGACCGTCGACCTCCGCCTGCGCCAGCATCGAGATGAAGTCGTCGCCCGGCTCGATACGGCGCCGTACGACGAACGGGGCGAGGTACTCGCGTAGCTCCCTCAGGGCTCGCTCTCCTCGGCGCTCGACCTGGGGATCGCGAGAGAGGTTGGAGAGGAACTCGCTCTGCGCCTGGTACCAGCCGTAGAAGAGCGCGTGGTCTGATCTGGGCAGCCCGAGCACCTCGGCGATCACGTAGACCGGCAGCAGGTTGCTGAACCGCGGCACCAGGTCGACCTCGGTGCCCCTCGCCATCGCGCTGACCAGTCCGTCCACTGTGGTGCGAACTGACTCGTCGAGCAGGCCCCGCACGGTACCCTCGATCAACGGCAGCCAGCTCCGCAGGCCGCGGCCGCGGAAGTAGGGGCTCATCATGCCCCGCACGTTCGCGTGCTCCCGCCCGGCCATCTGCAGGATCGTGCGTCCCATGACTGGTTCGAGCTGCCACTTGTAGTTCGCGGTGGAGGACACCGGGTGGCGGTACGCGGCCCCGACGTCCTCGTGGCGGGTCAGCAGGTACGCCCCGGCACCATCGTCGTAGTGGACCGGATCGTGCTGGCGAAGGTAGGCGTAGTACGCGTGCGGGTCGCGCTCTGTCTCCACGGCCAGGAGGCTCTGGATCGCCAGCATGACCACATCCTCCCCGGAGCCAAAGCTTAACCTCACTAACTACTAGAACATGCGCGGTTCTGGCACGTCAACGGGGTTTGGCGAATGCTTAGCGATGTGTAATATCACGCTTGAGCGAGGAGGAGAGATGAGCACCGGACCACTGTTGCGGCTCTACCACACCGGCATGATCGTCAACGATCTGGACAAAGCCATGGTCCAGATGGGCACCGCCCTGGGTCTGCTCTGGGCACCGCCGAAGGAGGCGAAGACTCCGCTGTTGTGTCCCGGCGGCGTACGGGACCGCCACGTCCGGTTCACGTACTCCCTACAGGGACCGCACTTCGTGGAGCTCCTCGAACAGATCGACGCCGCGCCCTACCTCCAGCTCACCGGCGGCCGCTACATACACCACCTCGGCTACTTCACCGACGACCTCCCGGCCGCCGCCGCGGCGCTGGAGTCCCAGGGCTACCGGCGCGAGCTGTCCGGGGTACCCGAGGATGGCAAGATCACCAGGGCCTCGTTCCACTACAACCCGGAGGCCCCCGGGATGTGGATCGAGCTGGTCTCGCACGAGATCGCGGCCGAGATCGGCGGCTGGATCGCCGACGCCGCGGCCGGCGCCGGCGTACCCTTCGTCTCCCCCTTCGAGTGAGCAGCGGTGTCTTCCGACCCGCTGTCCGGGTTGCACCTCCTCGACCTGTCCACGTTCGTCGCCGGACCGTCCGGCACCATGGTGCTGGCCCAGCTTGGTGCCGACGTCGTCCGGGTCGACCCGCTGGGCGGCGCGACGGACACCCGCCGGCTTCCGCTCGCGCCCGACGGCAGCAGCCTCTACTGGGCGGGGCTCAACCGGCACAAGCGTTCGGTGAGCCTGGACCTCGGCCGCGACGAGGGTCGGGCGGTCGTCCGGCGGATGCTGGCGCGACCGGGTGAGGGCTACGGCATCCTCGTCACGAACGCCGTCAACCAGCGCTGGCTCGACTACGACGCGCTGCGCCGCGTCCGGCCCGATCTGGTCATGGTGCACATCGCCGGTCGCCCGGACGGCCGCCCCGCGGTCGACTACACGGTCAACGCGGAGGTGGGTCTGCCCTGGCTCACCGGTCCGGTGGACTCCACGCGTCCGGTCAACCACGTCCTTCCGGCGTGGGACCTGCTTACCGGCCTGCACGCGGCCCTGTCGGTCGTCGCCGCCGACCGGAAGCGCCGCGCCACGGGCCTGGGCGGGCTGATCCGGATCAACCTGTCCGACGTCGCAGTGACCACCCTCGCCCACCTTGGGTTCCTGGCCGACACCGTGATCAACGGAAGCACCCGCGTCCGCGAGGGCAACTACCTGTACGGCGCCTACGGCAGCGACTTCGCCACCAAAGACGAACACCGGATCATGGTCATCGCGCTCACCGACCGGCACTGGACACGGCTCGTCGAGGTCACCGACGCGTCCGCGATCATCTCCGCGCTGGAGGAGCGGCTCGGCGCCGACTTCTCCCGCGAGCGGGACCGGTACGCGCACCGCGACCTGATCACAGCGGTCCTGACTCCCTGGTTCTCGGCCCGGGGTCGCGCCGAGGTCGTCGACCGGCTCGAGCGGGCCCACGTGCTCTGGGGCGGCTACCGCCGGACCGAGGATCTCGACGCCGGCCCCGACTCTCCGGTGGCCGCCAGCGGGCTGTTCGAAGCGGTCGACCACCCGGGCATCGGCACCTACCCCGTCCCCGGCCCGGTGGCGCGGATCCGCGGCTGGGACCAGCCCCGGCCGGGGCCCGCCGCGACGATCGGCGAGCACACGGACCAGGTACTCGCCGAGTGGCTGGCGGCCGGCGAAGCGGAGCTGGCCGGCCTCCGCGCGGCAGGCGTCATCCGATGATCGCCCGGCGGTGCTTCCTCACTCTCACCAGGCTGGACGATCCCGCCCGGCACCGCGAGTACAACTCATGGCACCAGCTGGACCACCTGCCAGAGAATCTGGCGCTACCGGGTGTGCTGTGGGGTGACCGGTGGGTGTGCGCGCCCGACTGCGCCCCGTTCGTCGTGGGCGAGGAGGCGTCGGCGGGCTACCAGTACGCGGTCATGTACTGGTTCCGCGACCCGGTGGAGCGGGCCGTCCAGGACTGGGCGGAGCTCAACCAGCGCGCCATCTGGTGGGGACGGCGGCCGGAGCTCGCCTACACGCACCGGCGCCCGGTCGGCTACCTCACCCCCGTGCTGGCCCATTCCGCCGCGGCCGCACTGGTCGCCCCCGACGCCGTGCCCATGCGCCCGCACCGCGGCGTGCATCTGACCGTGTCGCGGCTGGCCGCACCGGGCAGCGCGTCGGCGGTATCGTGGATGGCCCGCTACGAGCGCGAGCTGGTCCCGGCTCTGCTCGACCTCCCCGGGGTGGCCGGCGTCTCGTCGTACAGCTTCCATTCCGCCGGCGCCGGATTCGGGGCCGCGTCCGGCGCCGACGACTCCGGTGTGCTCGTCCGCCTGGTCCACCTGGAGGGCGACCCGGTCGAGGCGACGCCGGCGCTGCGCCGCGCGGCCCCCGGGTGGGACATGTCGTCAAGCCAGGAGCAGGTGCTGTTCGCGTCGCCGATGCGCGCCATCGCGCCGTGGCGTTGGGACTGGTTCGAGGCGACAGATGGCTGACCCCCGGCACATCCTCGTCGTCGGGGGCTCCGCCGCCGGGCTGAGCACGGCCGAAGCACTGCGCCGCTTCGGGTTCGACGGAGCTTTGACCGTGCTCGAAGCGGAGGCCGGCGGCCCGTACGACCGGCCTCCCCTGTCGAAGCAGGTCCTGGACGGAAGCTGGGCCCCTGAGCGCGCCGCGCTCTTCCCTGCCGAGCGGCTGGCCCGCATCGGGTTCGGCCATCTGACCGGCGTACGCGCGGTCTCGCTCGACCGCCGGCGGCGGGTGGTCCGCACCGACGTCGCGGGAGACCTGACGTACGACGAACTGGTGATCGCCACCGGTGTCGCTCCGCGCCGGCTCGCCGGTGACCGGCTGCCCGGCGTCCACGTGCTGCGCACCATGGCCGACGCGCTCCGGCTCCGCGAAGACCTCTTGCGCGGCGGCCGGCTGCTCGTGGTCGGCGCCGGCTTCGTCGGACTGGAGGCGGCGGCCAGCGCCCGCCGGCTCGGACTGGCGGTGACCGTGGTCGACCCTGACCCGCGACCGCTGGCCGGCCGCCTCGGACCCGTGGTCGCCGGGCGGCTGCTGGGCCTGCACGCCGGGCACGGGGTGGAGCTTCGCCTCGGCGTCGGCGTCCGGCGGATCACCCGGTGGGGCGGCCGTCCGGACGGTCTGGACCTCAGCGACGGCGCGCACCTCGAAGGGTCGGCCGTGCTGGTCGCGATCGGTTGCCGGCCGGTGGTCGACTGGGTGGCCGGCAGCGGGCTCGACGTCGGCGACGGCGTGCGCTGCGATGCGCGTTGCCAGGCCGCGCCCGGGGTCTGGGCCGTGGGTGACGTCGCTCGCTGGCACCACGACGGTTTCGGACGGTCGATGCGGATCGAGCACCGGCAGCACGCCACCGAGCAGGCTCAGGTGGTGGCCCGCAACATTCTCGGCGCCGGCGTCGCCTTCACCCCGACCCCCTATTTCTGGACCGACCACTTCGACGTACGCGTCCAGGTGGCGGGTTTCGTGCCTGCGGACGCCACGCTCCGGCCCGTCGATGGGGACATCGCCGGCGGCCGTTTCGTGGCCCTGGCCGAGCACGGTGGCCGGGTCGCGGGCGTGGTGGCCTGGAACTCCGCCAAGGCGTTCACCGCCCACCGGCGCCTGGTCCCGGCCTTCGCCGCGCGGGCCGCCGCCGGCGCGCCCAGCAGACCGAGGTACGGCAACGAGGAGCAGTCATGAGGATCAGGACCGAGCGGGATTCCTGCATCTCCAGCGGTGCCTGCGTGCTGGAGGCGCCGCAGGTGTTCGACCAGGACGAGGACGGCGTGGTCGTGTTGCTGCAGGAGAGCCCCGCGCCCGATGTCGCGGACGCCGCCCGCAACGCGATGATGGCCTGCCCGGCCGCGGTCATCACGATCGACGAGGACACCTGACCGGCACCGCGCGTGCCGCTGCCCGGGAGCGGCGGCACCCTACGGCGTCACGTGGCGCTGTGCCGCGGTGTCTTTCCCGTACCGGTGGCCGGCATCAGAGCCAGCGACAGTCCACCGTCGACAGTGATTTCCGTGCCCGTCACGTGTGACGCGTCCGGCCCGGCGAGGAAGAGCACGGCCTGCGCGATGTCCTCCGGCCGGCCGATCTTGCGCAGCGGTATCTGCGACTCGCGGAACGCCCGGTTGGCGACCGCCTTCGAGTTTTCCTTGTCACCGAACGCGGTGAACGTCAACGGTGTGTCCGTCGGACCGGGCGCGACGCAGTTGACCCTGATCCCGGCCGGCCCCCATTCGAGTGCGAGCTGCTTGACGAGCATGAGCAGTGCGGCCTTGGCCGGGCTGTAGGCGCCCATGGGTGGCGTCGGGAAGCGGGCCGACACGGACGTGGTGGCGACGATGCTCCCGCCCGCGGCGGTGAGCGATCCGTACGCTGCCTGGGCGAGCAGCAGCGTGGCGCGCGCGTTCACCGCGAACACGCGGTCCCAGTCTTCGGCCGCGATGTCCTTCAGCGCGGCGAGGCCGCCGATGCCCGCGTTGCTCACCAGCGCGTCGATGCCACCGAACGCCTGCTCGGCGGCGCGCACCGCGTCGGTGGGGCCGTCCACGGTCGCGAGGTCGGCCGCGACGGCGACGACCCGGGCACCCAGCGCGCTGACCTGCTCGGCGACGTCGTCGAGCACGCCCTTGTCCCGGTCGACCAGGGCCAGCGAGCAGCCCGCGTGCCGCTGGGCGGCCAGCGTCGCCACGGCCCGCCCGATGCCGCCGGCCGCGCCGGTCACGATCATCCTCATCGTCATGCCCAACCTTTCCTCGTCGTTGCGCCAGTTCTCTTACGGTCGCGCCAGGATCGGCAGGCGGATCGGCGTGCGCAGCGACCGGCCGCCCCAGATGATCTCCTCGTCGGTGAGCCTCGCCCCGGGGAAACGCTCGGCCATGGCCGCGAAGAGCGCGACGGCTTCCATCCGGGCCAGCCCGGCACCGAGGCAGAAGTGCGGGCCCAGCCCGAGCGAGACGTGAAAGCGGGAGTCGGACCTGGTCACGTCGAGCCGGTCCGGTTCGGCGAAGACCTCGGGGTCACGGTTGGCGGCGGCGAGCACGCCGATCACGGTGTCGCCTTCCTCGATGACCACGCCGTCGAGCGCACGCCGCCGCGCCGCGACGTACTGCAGGAAATGGGCTGGCGTGACGAACCGCAGCAGCTCCTCGACGACGGCCGGCGCCCTCGCCGGGTCCGCGACGAGCAGGTCCCACTGGTCGCGGTGCTCCAGAAGGCTCATCATCCCGATCGCCAGCAGGTTGCTGGTCGTCTCGTGCCCGGCGAAGATCATCAGCGCGAGCATGGCCCGCACCTCTTCCCCGTCCACCACACCGCCCGACTGCGCCTCCAGCAACGAGGCGACGAGTCCGGTGGTGCTTCCCGTGCCGGCCTGCCGCTCCACCAGCTCGTCGATGTACGCCATCAGGTTGCGGTATGCGTCGTCCGCGGCCAGCGACTTCTCCTCCGAGTCGGCGTTCAGCTTGTTCTCGGCGATCCGGAACGCCCAGGAGTGGATGCGATCGAGGTCGTCCAGCGGGATTCCGAGCAGGTCGCCCAGCACCTCCAGGGGCAGCGTGTACGCCACCTGTTTGAAGTCGACCGCGCCCGGCCGGCCGGCGATGTCGTCCATCGCCTGCCCGACCCGGCGACGGATCCTCGCCTCCATCTCGCTCTTGAGGGCCCGTGCGGAGAACGGCGGCGTGACCACCCGCCGGACCCGGGGATGGTCCGGCGGATCCAGCCGGACAAGCTGGTGGAACTCGTGGTCCAGGACCCGGTCGAAGGCGGCGCGGCCGGCCGGCGAGAACGCCTCCCGGGCGTGCTCGTAGCGCGCCGAGTGCTTGGTGCGGGCCCGGCTGTAGAGGTGGTGGTTGTCGCCGAGCAGGGCCTTGACGTCGCTGTGCCGGCTCAGCACGACCGCGTCGCCGATCCGCGTGACGGGCTGCTCGTCCCGGAGCCGGTTCCACACCGGGTACGGATCGGCGAGTGCCCGCGGGTCGCCGGCGAACAGTTGGCGGACCTGCTCCGCGAGATCGGAGACGGTGGGCAGCGTCATGACTGTCGTCCTTCGCCGTTGGTGTGTCCGGGCCGGGTCCCGGCCGCGGCCGGTTCGGGTGGGAAGCGCAAGTGCCCGCTCATGTCACCGCGCAGGACCCGTTCGATCCGGCGGTCGGAGAAGCGCCAGCCGCCGCTGTCCCGTTCGAAGACGTCGTGGTACCGGTTGACGCAGATCGTCGTGATGGCGCGCTCCGGGCCGGCCTGGTGCAGCACCTGGATGTAGCTGCGACCGGTCGCCCTCGCGGGCGGGTCGAAGGTGACCGACACATTGTTCACCACGTGAACGGTCCGCGGTGTGCCGTCGTAGAGCCGCACATGGGCGCGCAGCCATGCGAGGGTCTCGTCGTAGCCCCGCAGACCCTGCCATCGCCCATGGCGGAACAGCTCGGCGAACCCCTCGAAGTCACCCGTATCCAGCCGATGGACGTATTCGTGCATCAGCTCGATGATCGGCTCAACGCTCACGCCCGCTCCTAGTCCTTAACCAGACTAAACATTATGGGGCCGTGCGACGCAAGGGTTTCCGGCGCTCTCAGTCGGCGAGCTTCGCACCCATGGCGGCGATGAGGTGCCGCAGCGCCTTGTGCGGGCGGACCAGCACGGTGATCTCCTCGATCCGCCCGTCCGGGTCCCACCGCAGGATGTCCACGCCCTGGATCTCGATGCCCGCCAGCACCGCCACGAACTCCAGCACCGCGGAGTCGGCGGCCAGCCACGAACGGCGGTAGCTGATGGCATCGCCGAGGACGGCGAGCGCGGCGGTGAGGTACCGGGTGGTCGCCTCCCGGCCCCGTTGCGGCGCGTACACGGCGGGCGATCGGAACTCGACGGACTCCGCCAGGATCGACGTGACCGGGCTCAGGTCGCGGACGCGCATCATCTCGTGCCAGCGGCGCACCGGTTCGGGCGGCTCAGCCCGATGTCCGTAATCGGCCGCCTGCGCTGGGCGCGGGCGGCGGTGCTGAGCGAAGTCGGCGGACCGCTTGGCCGCGAACGCCGTGATGCCCTCGACGCCGGACGGGCTGACCGCCGCGTCGACAATGGCGTCCGCCTCGCGGTCCAGCTGCGCTTCCAGCGTGTGGTCGAACGCGTTGCGCAGCAGGCGCACCGAGTTGGCCAGGGCGGTGTCCGGTCCCGTGGCGAGCCGCTGCGCCAGGTCCGCGGCGGCGCGGCGCAACTCGCTGGGCTCGACCACGTCGTTCAGCAACCCCCAGGCGAGCGCCTCGTCCGCCGACAGCGTGCGGTTGGTCAGCACGAGCTCGGCGGCGCGGCGGGGTCCGAGCAGCCTCGGCAGGATCCACGACAGGCCGCTGTCCGGGGAGAGCCCCGCCCCGGTGTACGCCGTCACGAAGCGGGCCGTGCGCTCGGCCAGCACGATGTCGCACGCCAGGGCGAAACCCAGACCCGCTCCCGCGCACGCTCCCTGTACCGCCGCGATGACGGGCACCGGCAACGCGCGCAGCGCCAGCACGGCCCCGTGGGCGGCGTCGGCGAGCCGGCCGAGGTACTCGCCCGGCCGCGGGGCGGCCGCCATCGCGCGCAGGTCGCCGCCGACGCAGAACCGCGCCCCGGCGCCGGTGAGCACGGCGACCGCCACGCCGGGCAGGGTGGCGACGTGCGTGACGACCTCGTGCAGCGACCGGGCGAGCTGGAGGTCGACCGCGTTTCCGCGGTCCGGCCGGAACAGCTCGATGGTCGCCACAGCGCCGGTCACGTCGAGCCGGACGGTGCTCACAGTGCCACCGGGTTCGCTCGCTCGTGCGGCGCCAAAGGCGACGTCTTCCTCCGCCAGCCCGAAACCCCGACTTCGTCGGCGGGCCGGCTCCGTCCAGACGCCGCCGCGCCAACTCGCTCGCTCACAGTGCCACCGGGTTCGCT
>Ga0272482_10000200_pt1 | contig 19046 bp, 18 predicted proteins | sample RVTome_8_FD_192427 | JGI IMG/M metagenome (GOLD analysis project Ga0272482, IMG submission 192427) | Soil microbial communities from uranium-contaminated site in the Upper Colorado River Basin, Wyoming, United States - RVT160D0 (version 2) ...
AGTGGACGGACGCCAGCTCGCGCTCCGGCTCGCCGGCGTGCTTGGCCGCCGGGCGCTTGCGCAGGAAGCGCGGTGCCCACCAGTTGGCGTCGCCCAGCAGCGTCATCACCGAGGGCAGCACGACCGCCCGGATGATCGTCGCGTCGAGCAGGATCGCCGCCGCCAGGCCGATGCCGAGCTGCTTCATGTCGATCGTGCTCAGCGTGGCGAAGATAGAGAACACCGCCACCATCACGATCGCCGCGCTGCTCACCGTGCCGGCCGAGCTGGTGATGCCGTAGGCCACGGCGTCCCGGTTGGACACTCCACGCTGGACCGCCTCGCGGATCCGGCTCACCACGAAGACGTGGTAGTCCATCGATAGTCCGAAGAGGACCACGAAGAGGAACAGTGGCAGCCAGGTCACGATCGACCCCATCGACGTGAAGCCCAGCAGGCCCTCCGCCCACGTGCCCTGGAAGACGAGCACCAGCAGGCCGTACGCGGCGCCGACCGAGAGCAGGTTGAGCAGGATCGAGGTCAGCGCGATCACCACCGAGCGGAACGTCAGCACCATCACCACGAACGTGAGGATGAGGACGAACGCCATCACCAGCGGCAGCTTCTGCCGGATGTGCGCCGCGTAGTCCACGCTCCCGGCCACGTCGCCGCCGACCGCATAGTCCACGTTGGACAGGCCGGACATCGCCTCGGGCACGTACACGTCGCGGAGCTTGTCCAGCGACTGCCGAGCCTCGTCCGTGCGGGTGTGGTACGGCGTAGCCACCTGCAGCACGCTCACCGTGCCGTCGGCCGACTGCTCGATGTCGGGCCCGTCCGCCTCGACCGGCGCGAAGAGCGGGTCACCGCCGGCCTTCTGCGCCAGCGTGGTCAGCGCCGCCTTCACCTGAGCCGCCTCGGCCGCCGGCACCTCCACCGCGAGGTAGTGCGCGGTGCCGGTGCTCGGGAACGCCCCGGTCAGCCGGTCGTACGCCTGCATGGCCGGCGTCGTGCGGGGCAGGTCCTCCATGCCCGGGAACTTCATCTTCATGCCCGCCGCGGGTGCCGCCAGCGCCAGCAGCACGCCGACCGAGATGATCAGGGCGAGCAGCGGGCGGCGCAGGGCCGGGCGGAGCACCGCCGGCCAGAAGCGCGGCGCGCCCGAGTTGCGGGCCTGCAGGCGCCACAGCAGCGGCACGCGCGGGCGGTCGACCCAGCGGCCGAGCTTGGCCAGCAGCGCCGGCAGCACGGTCAGCGAGCCGATCACCGAGACCGCGACCACCAGCATCGAGCCCACGGCCAGCGAGGAGAAGACCACGTCGGTGGCGAGGAAGAGGCCGGCCATGGCGATCATGACGGCGATACCCGAGACCACGACCGCGTGGCCGGACGTCTCCGCGGCGATCTCCACCGCGTCGAGGTGGGTCCGCCCCTTGGCGCGTTCCTCCCGTTCGCGGCGGATGTAGAAGAGCGAGTAGTCCACACCGACCGCGAGTCCGATCAGCAGGATCACGCTGTTGGTCGTGTCGGTCGACGGCAGCAGGTGCGAGGCGAGCGTCGACAGGCCCATCGCCGCGAACACCGACGACATGGCCAGCAGCACCGGCACGCCGGCCGCGATGAGCGCCCCGAACGCCACGATGAGGATGGCCAGCGTGACCGGCAGGCTCAGCAGCTCGGCCCGCTTGAAGTCCTCGCCGAGCGTGTCGTCGAGCGCCTTGCCGATGGAAGGCCCACCGACCTCCTCGATCCGCACCTGCGGGTGTGCCTGCTGCAGCGCCGCGGTCGTGTCCTGCAGCGGCTGGAGCCGGTCCGAGGCGGTGTCCGGATCGCCGGTCATCGTGACCGCGATCAGCAGCGCCGAGCCATCCCGCGCCGGCACCACCTCGTCCACCTTGGCCACACCCTCGGTGGCCTTCATACGGGCGATCGCGTCGGCAGCCGCCGTGTCCGCCGCCGCCCGGTCCAACTGTCCACTAGGGGCGGTGATCAGGACGTTCTCCACCGCCGGGTCGTCGAAGTCACCGTGAATCTCGATCACGGACGCGCGACCGGCCTCACCGATCGCCTGGTCCTCGTCGGTCGCTTCGTTGAGGCCGGCCGCGTTGCCGCCCACGAAGCAGATCGCTACGAACACCACCCAGAGCGCGATGGCGCGCCACGGGTGCTCCGCGCTCCATCGCGCGACCCGCACCGTCATCGGTCGCTTGCCCATCGCGGGCTCCCCCTCCGCCAGACTCTTGTTCACAGGACCTGACGCTAGGGAGTGGAACGCTCAGCTACATCCGGGTCCGACCCGCTGCGCCCCCGGAAGTAACGCCTCGGGGAATACCCCGACGAGCCCCCTTCGACATGGGGGTCAGATCCTCAGAAAGATCAATCCCCAGAGCCAGTGAGCTGCCGCGCGACGTACGCCGTGGTCCCGACCGCTGCCGCGTCTCCCTGCTCGACGCGGGCCGGCCACTCCAAGCGAGCAGAGCAAGGCATCTCGGGCGCACGAACCGGGCGGGCCCGGCCTAGCCCGGCGCAGCCGCTGAAGTAGGCACGACCTCACCCGTCCGCGCCGCTGGTCACGCTCACCCTTTCGACCGTTGGGGTGAGACCGACCAGGCGCGAGGGCGGCAGCAAATCACTGATTTCGCGGCTTCGAAATCCCACGAGGCAACGATCGGGGATTGTTGAGATCTTGGATCCTGGGGCCGGCTTTCGTGGTCGAGGATTCGTCGATGACACGGAAATTGGCATGATCAAGTCGTCGTTCGGGGCAGCGGATTCCTCTATTGGTCCGGGACAATTATCGACATGCGGCAGCTTCACTTATTCACCCCGGCCGCGCTAGCCAAAATGCGTGACCGCACCGCATCACGTAACTATTCTCCCGCGCGCGAAGAGTTCCGCCGTGCACATGGGTGCGTGCACGATCCCGCACCCCGCAGTGAGCAGGTAGGGGCTGAGGTCACGCCACCTGCCCAGAGCAGCCAGCCCGCCCATCCCGAGCACGGCGCCCGCGACCACCACACCCAGAGCCCGCGACCACACATCCCGGCCGGATCCTCGCCGGCCAGAGTGCCGCCGCGTCCGCCAGCATCGACACCATGCCGGCGCGGCCACGCCCTCGGACCTCGACCGCAGCCGATATCCCCACCTATCGAAAAGCCGCCATCGGGCACCATTCACAATGTGGGTGGACGATGTGACCAGCGTGCCACGACGACTGACAATACGGCGCTCAGACAGGCCACCGAGAAGCCGGGAAAGCGCGAGCCGGCCCAGATCGGCTACATGTCCGCCCGTTATATCGCCTCCAGATTCCGGTCGGTATCTTCGCGTACACCCGCAGGGGTGTGAAATGGGGTGAGCTTGACCAGACGCGGAGGGTGAGGCCGCGGGAGCAGCGGTCTGGACCACGACGGGCGTCGCGGTAGCTCAAATCTTTGTCTTGAAGGAGATCCTCAAGCGGTCGCCCGGATTGGCCAGCGGGGGCGGGGCTGGCAGCGGGGGCAGCTGTAGGACGAGCGGTTCATGAAGGGCTCGCGGCGGATCGGGGCGCCGCAGCGGTTGCACGGCTCGCCCTCGCGCCCGTACACGTTGAGCGAGCGGTCGAAGTAGCCGCTCTCGCCGTTTACGTTGACGTATAGCGCGTCGAAGCTCGTGCCGCCCGCGACCAGCGCCTCGGAGAGCACCTCGCGGATGTGCCCGAGCAGCCGCGCGGCCGCCGGTTTGGTGAGCGCGTCGGTCGGGCGGGCACCGTGCAGTTTGGACCGCCACAGGGCCTCGTCGGCGTAGATGTTGCCCACGCCGGAGATCAGGGTCTGGTCGAGCAGCGCGCGCTTCACCTCGGTGTGCTTGCGGCGCAGCTTGGTCACGAAGTCGGCGTCGGAGAAGAGCGGATCCATCGGGTCGCGGGCGATGTGCGCGATCTCGGCGGGGAGCTCCGCGCCGCCCGGCGAGACCGACAGGCCGCCGAACGTGCGCTGGTCGACGAAGCGCAGCTCCGGGCCGGGGTCGGCGAAGCGAAACCGGATCCGCAAGTGTGTCTCGTCCGGCGCGTCGTGGGGCTGGAAGAGCAGCTGGCCGGACATGCCGAGATGCCCGATGATCGCGTCGCCGGAGTCGAGCGGGAGCCACAGGTACTTGCCGCGCCGGCACACGTCGATCACCGTGTGCCCGGCCAGCACCGCGGCGAAGTGGTCGGCGCCCGGCAGGTGCCGCCGGATGGCCCGCGGGTGGCGCACCTCCACCGACGCGATCCGCCGCCCGGTCACCCACTTGGCCAGGCCCTGCCGGACGGTCTCGACCTCAGGAAGCTCCGGCATGGTCCCCTCCGGCCGCCTCACCGAACTTCGCGGACAGCGTGCGGTAGGCCGCCTCGGCCGCCCGCTGCTCGGCCTCCTTCTTGCTGCGCCCCTCGGCCCCGCCGTAGCGGTCGCCGGCCACGACCACCCACGCCGTGAACGTCTTCGCGTGGTCCGGCCCGGCCTCGTCGATCCGGTACTCCGGCACGCCCAGCCCGAGCGAGGCGGTGAGCTCCTGGAGGCTCGTCTTCCAGTCCAGCCCCGCGCCCCGGCCGGCCGACTCGGCCATCAGCGGGTCGAAAAGGCGGTGGATCACCTCGGAGGCGATGTCCAGGCCGTACTGGAGGTAGATCGCGCCGAGCAGCGCCTCCAGCGTGTCGGCGAGGATGCTCGCCTTGTCCCGCCCGCCGGTGGTCTCCTCGCCCTTGCCGAGCAGCAGGTAGGGCCCGAGCCCGTTCGGGCCCAGGTCACGTGCCACGTCGGCGAGCGCGCGCATGTTGACCACGCTCGCGCGCAGCTTGGCGAGCTGGCCCTCGGGCAGGTCGGGGTGGTTGTGGAAGAGCGCGGTGGTGATCACCACCCCGAGCACCGAGTCGCCGAGGAACTCCAGCCGCTCGTTGGTCGGCAGCCCCCCGTTCTCGTACGCGAAGGACCGGTGGGTCAGGGCCCGTTCCAGCAGTTCCGGGTCGAGGGCGACGCCGAACGCCGCCTCCAGGTGGTCGGCCGGCGGCCGCTTGCGCTTATCCATCACTCACCCCTAGCAGCGTGGCGATCTCGGTGGCCGCGGCGCGGCGATGTAGATGTGCGGCGAGCGCGATGCCGGAGGCGACGTCCGCCCCGGTCGCGGCGCCATGGCAGACAATGACGACGCCGCCGACCCCGACCAGCGCCGCGGCTCGCGGCGGCGTCTCGATCCGGTCCGGGCGGCATCGGGTGTACGTGCCCTCGATGCCCTTGAGCAGCACGTTACCGGTGAACCCGTCGGCGACGATCACGTCGGCGCGCCCGCCCAGCGAAGCCTCGTAGCCCTCGACCAGCCCCACGTAGCGGGCCTCGGAGGGAAGGATCTGCGCCGCGATGAACGGGTCGGCGGCGCGGCGCACCCGATCGCCCTTGCCCGGCTCGGTGCCGATCGAGAGCAGGCCGACCCGGGGGCGCTTCACGTGGTGGATCGTGGCGGCGTACGCGGCGCCGAGCGCGGCGTGGCGGGCCAGCGTGCCCGGTCGCGCCTCGACGGAGGCACCCACGTCGAGCAGCACCACGGGACCGGCCTCGGCCGGGAGGGTCGCGACGAGCGCGGGCCGGCGTACCCCGGGCCAGCGGCCCAGCCCGAGCACGGCGGCGGTGACGGTCGCCCCACTGGCCCCCGCCGACACGACGGCGTCGGCGCTCCCCTCGGCGACGGCCGCGACGGCCGCGCGGACGGTGGTGTCGGGGCGCTTGGCGCCGGTGGGCGCGTCGGCCATGCCGACCACGGCCCGCACCGGGCGCACCGTGACCCGGCCGCGGTCGGCCGGTGCGAGCGCGCCAACCAACCCGCCGGCCACCTCAGGCGGGCCGACGAGCAACAGGTGAAGATCGGGATCGGCGTCGCATGCCCGCAGAGCGCCGTCAACCACGACGGCGGGTGCCCCGTCCCCGCCGAGGAGGTCAACGGCGATCCGCGCGATGCCCGGTTCTATGGGAACGCCGGCCGGGCGATGCCGGCCGGCGCTGGGAACCGGTGCGTCCCGACCCGGGGTCGGGTGTTCCACGCGCGGCTCGGCGTCAGACCTCGATGATCTGACGGCCGTTGTACGTGCCGCAGACGGTGCACGCCGCGTGCGGGAGCTTCGGCGAGCGGCACTGCGGGCACGCGACCGTCGCCACCACCGTGGCCTTCCAGTTGGCCCGGCGCGACCGGGTGTTGCTGCGCGACATCTTCCGCTTGGGGACCGCCACGGTTCCTACTCCTTATTTGCCGTTCAGTTTGTTACCTGGGTGCAATTGAGTCAGGGCCGCCCACCGGGGGTCGACCTGCCCGTGGCTGTGGCCAGCCGGCAGCTCGTCCCAGTGCACCCCGCACTCGGGGCACAGCCCTGGACAGTCGTCTCGACACAACGGGGTGACGGGCAGCGCGAGCACCACCGCATCCCGCAGCGCCGGCTCCAGGTCGATCAGATCGCCCTGCAGCCGGCCGACCTCATCCTCGTCGGTCGTCTCGTCCGTCGCGCTGTGCTCATACGCATACAGCTCCTGGAGCGGGACGACCACCGAGTCGCTGATCGGGCGCAGGCACCGGCCGCACTCGCCCGCCACGGGGGCGGACGCGGTGCCGGAGACGAGCACGCCCTCGGAGACCGACTCCATCCTCAGATCGAGGGTGAGATCGGCGCCCTTGGGCACCCTGATCAGCTCCAGCCCGAGGTCTGCCGGCGCCGGCACCACCCGGCTGACCGTACGCATCGCACCAGGCCGGCGCGGCAGCTCCCTCGTGTCGAGGACCAGCGGCGACCTGGGGTCGAGGTGTGTCTGCGAGTGATTGGGCATCGTGAGACTCCGGCCTGGTAGGAGGCCGACGGTCAACGGTACCCGATGGCCGCTCTCAGTATCAAAACGGCAGCGGTCGCTCGTTTTCCTCGCCGGTGAACGTGCCGATCTCCCGCAGGGCGTGCATCTTGTCACGGCCGCGCTCGATCGAGGCGAGCGCCCGGGTGAGGAACTGCTCGAAGTTGGCCAGCGCGGTGTCGACGTAGTCGTCGACCTCGGCGCGCAGCCGCTGGGCCTCGGCGCGGGCCTCGGCGACGATCCGGGCGCCCTCGTGCTCGGAGGAGACCGTGATCTCGTTCACCGAGACGAGGCGGGCGTGCTCGGCCTCGCCCTCGCCGATGATGCGATCGGCCTCGCGGCGGCCGGCGTCGATGATCTTGTCGCGCTCGTCGAGCAGGGCCGTGGCCCGCCGCAGCTCGCTGGGGAGCTCGGCGCGGAGCTGGTCGAGGGCGTTGATCATTTCGCCGCGGTCCACCATGCAGTTGGTGCGCGACATGGGCACCGACCGGGCGGCCTCTACGATGGCGATGATCTCGTCGATGCGGTCGAGCGGGTCCACCGGCGCCTCACTCCTGTCGTTCCACAGCCGACCCTCACATGATGCGGGTGCTCACCCCATGATGCGGCCCCGGGGCGCAGGGTACGCCCACTGCTTGTCCGCCGGGCGCGTCGCCAGCGCGGTCCATCAGGAGGCCAGGCGCTCGGTCAGCCGGGCGGCGACCACATCCGGCACGTGCGCCGTCACGTCGCCACCCCACTTCGCGACCTCCTTGACGAGGCTCGACGAGAGAAACGAGTACAGCGGGTTGGTGGGCATGAAGAGCGTCTCGATCCCGGCGAGCCCGATGTTCATCTGCGCCATCTGAAGCTCGTAGTCGAAGTCGCTCACCGCGCGCAGGCCCTTGACCACCACCGCGGCGTCCTGCACGCGGCAGAAGTCGACCAGCAGCCCCCGGAACGACAGGACCCGCACGTTGTCGTACCCCTTGGTGACCTCGCGCAGCATGTCGATGCGCTCGTCTTCGGTGAAGAGGCCCGCCTTGGCCTGATTGATCAGCACACCGACGATGACCTCGTCGAAGAGCCGGCTGGCCCGGCCCACGATGTCCAAGTGCCCGTTGGTAACCGGGTCGAACGAGCCGGGACATACCGCACGTCTCACGATCGGCGACCGTACCAAAGCGTCGTCTCCCCATATCGTCGGCTGGTCTCGCCGGTGATTCCTTTCACCCAGGTCAACACCCCTGAGCGGGTGCCGCGCTCGATCACCACCACGGCGTCCGGGGCGAGCCAGCCGCCGTCGACGAGCGCCGCCTGCGCAGCGCTGATCTCCTCGTCGGGCACGGCGTACGGCGGGTCGGCGAAGACCACGTCATAGGCGCCCCCGTCCGGCCCGGCCGCCAGCGCGCCGCTCACTTTTGCCGTGGCGAGCCGGGCGGCGGCGCCGACGCCGAGCACCGCGATGTTTTGCCGGACGACGCGGGCGACCCGGGCATCGGACTCCACCAGCAGCACGTGCGAGGCGCCCCGGGAGAGCGCCTCGAGGCCGACCGCGCCGGAGCCCGCGTAGAGGTCGGCGACCCGCGCCCCCTCCAGGTCGACCATGGACTCCAGCGTGCTGAAGAGCGCCTCCCGCACCCGGTCGGACGTGGGGCGGGTGCGGTCGCCGGCCGGCGCCGCGATCCGGCGACCACCAAGGGTGCCGGCCACGATGCGGGTCATGGGAGTGACGCTACGCTACCCGCTCGCGAAGTCACACCAGTCACTCCACTACACACAGGTATCACCCCAACTCGCTCTGAGTATCGAAGGTTACGAGTTCGCAACGGGATGCTTAGTTCGGCCTCAATTCCTCTGCGTTACTTCAGGAACCGCTAAGGTCGTGCGCTGTGCCGGCAGCATTCCCCCGCCGGTATGACGACGCGGGGACGCGTCGGATCCCCGTGGTGGCAGCCATTGCCTCGACGGCTGTTGCATCCTTCCACCCCGCGCCGCGCCACCTGAGACATGCCCCCGTTGTCAGGAGAACGCGTGAACCGTAAGAAGCTGTCGCTCCGGCGCCCGCTCGGCATCCTCGGCGCCGCTTTGCTCGGCGTCGTCGCGGCCGTCACCTTGGCGTCCCCAGCGAGCGCACATCACAGCACCGTCGCCGGCAGCGTGTGGTGCAACCCTGAGACCGGCAATTGGGACATCACCTGGACGGTCGACACAGTCGTACCGCGTGGTGTCGACCGCTTCCAGCTGACCTCGGTCGAGCTGACCCCGGCCGACTCCACGGTGACCAACATCGCCGCCGCCACGGATCCGGACTACTTCCCGTACCACACCGACGCCACGCTGTACGGCCACCAGATCCTGCCGGGTGACACCACGGCCAAGCGGGCGACGCTGAAGGTCAAGGCGAAGTGGGACAACGGGTTCGAGGAGAACAGGGCCAGCCGGGGCACAGTCAGGATCAAGGGGACCTGTGTAAAGGACACCCCGCCGCCGTCGACCCCGACGCCGACCCCCGAGGTCACCGCCCCCAAGGCAGCCTTCACGCCAGCCTGTGACGGCAGCGTCGAGGTGACCCTGGTCAACGGCGACGAGGCCACCGTGCCGGTCGAGCTGACCGTCTCGGCCAAGGGCTTCACGGAGACCCACACGCTCGAGCCCAAGAGTGAGAAGAAGGGCATCGTCGTGCCGGCCGGCGCCGGGGCGATCACGGTAACGGAGAAGGGCAAGGAGTCTCCCGTCACCGAGCCCTACACGTGGGAGCGTCCGGAGAACTGCGGCGAGCCGTCCCTGGCGTACGCCTCCACCTGTGACGAGTTCCTCTTCGAGGTCACCAACCCCAAGGACGGCACGCCCGTCACGGTGACGTTCACCCCCAGCACCGGTGACGCGCAGACGGTCACCGTCGCTCCGGATGAGGTCAAGGTCGTGAAGTTCCCCGCCTCCGAGGGCCTGACGGTCACGCCGTCGGCCGAAGGGGAGCAGGGCGAGCCGATCGCCTGGGAGCCTGAGGAGAACTGCGCCGGTGGCGGCGGCGGTGGCGACGACGGCGAGCTGCCGGTGACCGGTGCGGCGGCGGGCGGCATCGCCGGCGGCGCGCTGGCACTGCTCGCGCTCGGCACCGTGCTCTTCTTCATCGCACGCCGGCGGCGGACCACCTTCACCGCCTGATCCGTATAACACGTTCCGCCCCTCCGCGGCCCGCGACGACACCCCCCGGTCGTCGCGGGCCGCACCCGTCTCCGGGACGGCCGTGAGGTCAGCCCTTCTCCAGGTACTCGGCGCGTTCCTCGTCGACCAGCGCCGCCACCGAGGCAGCCAGCGCGGGGTGGCGCTCAAGCTCGGGGTCGTCTTCCACGAGCGAGATGGCCTCGGCCCGGGCGTCGTTGATGAGCTTAGTGTCGTGCAGCAGCGAGAGCAGCCGCAGGTGTGAGCGGCGGCCCGACTGGGTGGCGCCCAGCACGTCGCCCTCCCGCCGCTGCTCCAGGTCGATCTCGGCGAGCCGGAAGCCGTCGGTCGTGGCGGCGACCGCGTCGAGCCGCTCGCGCGCGGGCGTGCCCTCGGGAGCCTCGGTGACCAGCAGGCACAGGCCGGGCGCGGAGCCACGACCCACGCGGCCGCGCAGCTGGTGCAGCTGGGAGACGCCGAAACGCTCGGCGTCGAGCACCACCATGACCGTCGCGTTGGGCACGTTGACGCCGACCTCGACCACCGTCGTGGCGACCAGCACATCGATCTGGCCGCCCGCGAACGCCCGCATCACCGTGTCCTTCTCGTCGGCCGGCAGCTTTCCGTGAAGTACGCCCACGCGCAGCCCGTGCAGCGGCCCGTCGGACAGCAGCGGCGCCACGTCGAGCACCGCCACCGGCGGCCGCTTGCCGTTGTCGTCCGTCCCTACTGGAGCGTCCTCATCGGAGGATGCGTCGCCGATGCGGGGGCACACCACGTACGCCTGGTGGCCGGCTGCCACCTCCTCGCGGATCCGCTTCCACGCGCGCTCCAGGAACGCCGGCTTGTCCGCGGCCGGCACGACGTGCGAGGCGATCGGCGAACGGCCGCGGGGCAGCTGGGACAGTGTGGAGACTTCCAGGTCGCCGTAGACGGTCATGGCCACGGTGCGCGGGATCGGCGTCGCCGTCATGACCAGCACGTGCGGCGGCTGCTCGGCCTTGGCCCGCAAGGCGTCGCGCTGCTCCACGCCGAAGCGGTGCTGCTCGTCGACCACCACCAGGCCGAGGTCGGCGAAGTCGACCCCCTCGTACAGCAGGGCGTGCGTGCCGACCACGATGCCCGCCTGGCCGGTCGCGATCTCCTCCAGCGCCCGCCGCCGCGCCACCGCGCCCAGCGAGCCGGTGACGAGCGTGAGGCGGGTGGCGTCGTCGGCCGAGTCGAGCTCGCCGGCCCGGCCGAGCGGCCCGAGCAGCTCGGCGATCCCCCGGTAGTGCTGGGCGGCGAGCACCTCGGTCGGCGCCAGCATCGCGGCCTGACCGCCGGCGTCGACCACCTGGAGCATCGCGCGCACGGCCACGAGCGTCTTGCCCGAGCCCACCTCGCCCTGGAGCAGGCGGTGCATCGGGTGGGCGGTGGAGAGGTCGCGGGCGATCTCCCTGCCGACGGCGCGCTGGCCATCGGTCAGCTCGTACGGCAGGGTGGCGTCGAACGCCGCGAGTAGGCCACCCTCCTTGTGCGGGCGGGGCCGGGCCGGCCAGGCGGCGGCGCGGTGCTTGCGCTGCACGAGCGTGAGCTGCACCGCGAACGCCTCGTCCCACTTGAGCCGCCGCCGCGCCCGGTAGAGATCCTCTTTGGACGATGGCCGGTGGATCTCGCGTAGTGCGGTGGCGAGGTCGACGAGGCTGCCGTGGGCGCGCACGCCGGCGGGGAGCGGATCCTCCGGCGGGGTGACCACCTCCAGCACCAGGCCCACGCACCGCGCGATCGTCCACGTAGGAACCTTGGCCGCCGCGGGGTAGACCGGGATCAGCGCCCCGGCGAACTCCTCGATCTCCTCCGACGCCTCCCCCTCGTCGGACAGGAGCACGTACTGCGCGCTGTTGAGCTGGCGCTTGCCCCGAAACTCGGTAACTTTGCCGGCGAAGAGCCCCCACCGCCCCGGGCGGAGCTCCTTCTCCCGCCACACCTGGCGGCGCCCGAAGTAGGTCAGCATCAGCATGCCGCCGGCCCCGTCGCCGACCGTCACCTCGAGCATCTCGTCGGCGCCGCCCCGGATCCGGCGCCTGTTGGTGGCGCGCACCTGGGCCATCACGGTGACGTCTTCGCCCACCTCCAGCGAGCGCATGTCGGTGTGGTCGCCGCGCTCGTCGTATCGCCGGGGGAAGTGGTAGAGCAGATCGCCCGCGGTGTGCAGGTCGAGGTGGCTGGCGAGGGCCTTGGCCGTATTGGCGCCGAGCACCTTGGTCAGCGGCGTGTCCACATCGGTCATCGGGTGCCCCTGCGGAAATCGGGGTGGTTCATTCAATGCCTACCAATAGCGGGTATGTCGGCTGTCCGCCGTCGTAGATTTGCACCTCCACGAACGGCCATCGCTGCGCGAGATGCTCCCGCAGGCCGTCACCGAGGCCCGGCGGCGCGTCGGAGCCAAGCAGCAGGGTGGCGAGCTCGCCACCCCCGCCGAGCAGGCGGTCGAGCAGGTCGCGGCAGGTCTGCCCCAGGTCGGCGCCGATCACGTGCACCTCGTCTTCGACCAGGGCCAGCACGTCGCCGGGGCGGCAGGGCCCGGCCATGGTGAGCGCCTCACGGCTGGCGTAGCAGACCTTGGCGCACCGGCAGGCGCCCGCCGCCTCGGCCATCGCGATCACGTCGTCCTCGAACCCCCGGCCGGCGTCGCGCACCGCGAGCGCGGCCAGCGCCTGCACCGGTGAGCGGGTGGGCACCACGCTGACCCGCACGCCGCGGGCCTGCGCCTCGCGCGCCGCCGCGCCGGCCACCGCCTGGGTGTCGGGGTCGTCGGGCAGCACCACCACATGCCCGGCCCGGGTCGCGAACACGGCGTCGATTACCTCGGCCGTCGAAGGGTTGGCCCCGATCACGCGCGCTCCCTCACCGCCGAGGAGCTCGACCAGCCCCGGCCCGGCCGCGACCACCACCGCACCGCGGCCGTCGGGGTCGAGCGGCGGTGCCTGGTCTTCGAAGCGGGTGACCGTGATGCGGTGCGGCCGCCCCGCCTCCACCCCGGCCTCGATGGCGGCGCCGACGTCGTTGACGTGGACGTGCACATTCCACATAGGCTCGTCGCCCACCACCACGAGCGAGTCGCCCAGCTCCGCCAGGGTCGCCCGCAGCCGATCCACCGCGGCCGAGCCGGCGTCGAGGAGGTACTGCACCTCGTACGCGTACTCCGAGGAGCCGGTCTCGCGGGTGGCGGTGACCGGGCGGCCGAGGGTGACCGGCGCCGACGTCACCTCCTGGCCGGTGACCACCGCGACCAGCGCGTCGAGAAGGACGCAGAGGCCGCGGCCGCCGGCGTCGACGACACCGGCGCGGGCCAGCGCGGGAAGCTGCTCGGGCGTGCGGGCCAGTGCGCGCGCGGCCGCCCCCGCGGCTGAACGCGCGACCGCGTCGAGATCGTCAGAGCCGGCGGCCGTCGCCCCCTCCGCGGCGGCTGAAGCGACGGTCAGGATCGTCCCCTCCACCGGCTTGGCCACGGCCGCTCGGGCCGCGGTGGCCGCCTCGCCCAGCGCTCCGGCGAGCGCCCGCCCGCGCACCGTGCCGACCTCGGCGAGCGCGTCGGCCATCCCCCGCAGCAGCTGGGAGACGATCACGCCAGAATTGCCCCGGGCGCCGAGCAGCGCGCCCCGCGACATGAGCCGCAGCACACCGCCGCTGTGCTCGCCCCCGCTGGCCGCGTCGTTGGCGATCGCCTGCTGCGCCGAGGCGACCGTGAGCACCAGATTGGTGCCGGTGTCGCCGTCAGGCACCGGGAAGACGTTTAACTGGTCGATCTCGTGCTGGTGCAGGCGCAACGACTCCAGCCCGGCCGCGCACCACCGGCGCACCGCCTCCGCGTCGAACGTCTCCAGCACGCGATGAGCCTACTGTCGCCCACCGACACCGCCCGCGGCCCTCGCGGTATGTCGCCCGGCGGGGACAGACGTAGCCGCCGGATCATCGCGATCCGGCGGCTACGGGAAGCGTCTTGTAAGGGCCGCGCCTCAGGCGCGGGTGACCTTGCCCGCTTTGATGCAGGAGGTGCAGACCTGGAGCTTGCGGGTCGTGCCGCCGCCAGCCGGTGTGCGGACGCTCTGGATATTCGGGTTCCAGCGCCGGTTGGTCTTCTTCTTGGACCACGGCACATTGTGGCCGAAGCCCGGCCCCTTGCCGCAGACGTCGCACACGCTAGCCACGGAACACTCCTGGGATTGTCGATCATGATGTCGCCAGCGGACGCTCGGCGGGCAACCTGACCAGGGTAGCCGATCCCCCGCTCGACGGGCCAATCGGCCCCTGAAGGGCCGGTCAGCGGGCGCCGACCGCGGCGACCACCTTCTGCGTCCAGGTGGCCTGGTAGAGCACGCCCGGGTCGAGCCGGGGCGCGTCCGCGGGCGTGGTCACCACCACGCCGGAGCTCTCCGCCACGGATCGCCGCCCCACGGCGCTCCCCGTCGCGGGGTCGAAAAGGATCTCGTCGCCACTGCCCCGCTCGGTGTGCCGCACGGCGACCAGCCGCCGCCCGTCCACCGTCACCTCGCTGGACGTGATGCCCAGCAGGCCGGTGAACGACCGTAGCAGCGCCGCCCGCAGCTCGGGCGTGAGCAGCAGGTCCGTCCGCAGGTAGAACTCCTGCAGGTTGGTCCAGAGCGCGTGGTCCGTCGACCAGCTGTCACCCTTGCCGATGAGGTCGCGCAGCTGTCCGCGCAGCCGCTCCGGGTCGGTGGGCAGGCTGGCCAGCCACTCGGGCGTCGCCCAGTTGAGCCCGGGACCGTCCCTCTTGAAGGCCGCGCGCTCGCTGGCGGGGTCGCCGCCCATCTCCTCGCGGCCGTCCGTGATCGACATCGTGATCATGCCCTCCGGGTCGACCCACATCTCCCGGATCTGCCGCTCGATGGTGCCTTCCGTCAGCTCGGCCTCCCGGGGCTCCGTCGTCGCCGTCGCCTGCGCGGCGTTGGCGCGGAAGCTCGCCGCCCACCCGTCGTGCCGCACGAAGATGAACTGCCCGGGCCGCACCGCCGCGGCGGCCGGGCCACGGGCGGCGGCCTCGGCCAAGGCGTTCAGGGCGGCGACCGTCTCCGGCGGGGCGGGCGCGAGGTTGGGCTCGGACGTCTTCTCGCCGGAGGGCGATCCGAAGCCCAAGTCATCGCTGCCCGGGCGCAACACCAGGGCACCGCCAATCACCAGGCCCGCGACCAGGATCGCCGCCATCGCGGGGACCAGGATCCGCGAGGTGGTACGCGCCCGCGCCGGGCGGCGTGCCGCCGAGATCCGGTGCCAGGTGCGGCTGACCGACTCGTCGGTCGGCTCGGGCTGGCCGGGCGGGAGGTCCCGCACGGCGATGAGGTCTGAATCTTCGCGGTTCATCGCGCGTCTCCTTCGGCGAGGGCGGCCCGCACCTTGACGCGGGCACGGTGCAGGGACGACTGGACCGAGCCGAGGGGTATCCGCAGGGCGTCCGCGATCTCCGCGTACTCCAGCTCCGCCACCGCGTAGAGCATCAGCACATCGCGCTGCCGCCTGGGCAGTTTCGCGAGTACGGCCGAGAGCCGCCCCACGACCCGCGCGGCGTCCACCCGATCGGTGGCGCGCTGTGCCGGCCCCTCCGCCGCCCGCGGTCCGCCGCCGGCGCGGGCGAGTGCCCGCAGTGCGCGGATCTCGGTGCGGCGGTGGCGGCGCAGCAGGTTGGTGGCGATGCCGTACAGCCACGGCAGCACCTCGCCCCGGCCGGCGTCGTAGCGGCCGCGCTGCTCGTACGCGACGAGGAAGGTCTCGGCCACCACATCCTCGGCGACCTGCTCACCCACCCGGCGCGTGCAGTAGCGCAGCAGTTCCCTGGCGTACCGGTCGAACACCCCCGCGAGATCAGCCGGATCGACCGCCGCGGGGGACGTCGGCGTCGTCATGCCCGTACTTGCCCCGCCGCGCACGCCGTGTTCCCGTGCTCAGAAATGCTGCCAGCCGGCCGGGCCCTTGAACGGCTTGCCGTCCGCCGTCACACCCGACCCCTCACGCACCTCGCCCACCACCCGCCACCGTGGTGGCAGCGCCACCGCCGGCGGAAACGTCGCCACCAGCGCGTGGTCCTCGCCGCCCGCGAGCACCCAGGTGTACGGGTCGACGCCCAGCGCGTACGCCGCGTCGCGCATCTGCTGCGGCAGCTCGAACGCCTCCCGCCGCAGGTCGACCGCGACCCCACTGCCCTTGGCCACGTGGCCGACGTCGGCCAGCAGCCCGTCCGACACATCGATCAGCGCGGTGGCGCCCAGGCTGGCCGCCTCCGGCCCGGCGTCATAAGGCACCTCGGGCCGCCGGTACGCGTCCACGAGCACCTTGGGCGTACGGAAGCCGCGGGAGAGCACCGTGTACCCCGCTGCCGCATACCCGACCCGCCCGGCCATGGCGACCACGTCTCCCGGCCTCGCGCCCGTACGCACCACGGGCGCCCGGCCCTGGAGGTCGCCGAGCGCGGTGACCGCGATCGTGAGCGTGGGGCTGCCGGACATGTCGCCGCCCACGACGGCGGCCCCCACGGTGGCGGCCTCCTCGCCGAGCCCGTCGGCCAGCTCCTCGGCCCAGCGGGCGTCGAGGTTGGCCGGCACGCAGAGCGCGACCAGCAGCGCGGTGGGCGTGGCGCCCATCGCGGCGATGTCCGCGAGGTTGGCGGCCGCGGCGCGGTGCCCCACGTCCTGGGCGGTGCACCAGTCGCGCCGGAAGTGGCGCCCTTCCACCAGCACGTCGGTCGAGGCCACGACCCGCCCGTCAGCGGCCTTGACCACGGCGGCGTCGTCGCCGGGCCCCAGCAGGGTCTCCGGCCCGGCCGGCAGGCGCGCGGTAATCCGGGCGATCAGTCCGAACTCACCGGCCTTCGCCACACTCACCGTGCCCCCGCCGCCGTGCCAACTCGCTCCCGCACTGTGGCCTCCTGCGCACCATCGGACGATCCCGTTCCGCTCCGTACGGTAGTTTCACGGTCGAGCCGCTGGCTGCGGCGGAGAGGAGGCGGATCGTGGTCCAGGCATACATCCTCATCCAGACCGAGGTCGGAAGGGCGCGTGACGTGGCCGCGGCGATCAAGGATGTCTCCGGAGTGGTGCGGGTCGACGCGGTCACGGGGCCGTACGACGTGGTGGTCCTCACCGAAGCGCACACCGTCGACGAGCTCGGCAAGATGATCGTCAGCAAGGTCCAGATGGTGCCCGGCATCACCCGGACGCTCACCTGCTCGGTGGTGCACTTATAGATGGACCGCACCACCCGCCAGGCGGCGCTGTGGGCCACCGCGGTCGCCGTGCCGCTCACCCTGATCGTGGCGCTCCTCGCCATCGTCGCCACCCGTCCCGGCGAAAGCCCGGCGGCCGAGCCGAGCCCCACCGCGCCCCGGCCGCAGTCCACCACGCCGGTCGCGATGGACGCCCCGAAGCTCTCCGAGCGGGCCACCGTGGTCTGCCGCGCGCTGGTGTCCCAGCTGCCCACCGCCGTGCGTGACCTCCGCCTGCGGCCGGTGACCGCCGGCCACGAGCAGAACGCCGCCTACGGCGACCCGGCCATCACCGTCTCCTGCGGCGGGCCCAAGGCCACATTTCCGCCGACCGACCAGGTCTTCCAGCTCAGCCGCGTCTGCTGGCACCAGGTCGACCGCGCCGAGGCCACCGAGTGGACCACCGTCGACCGCGAGGTGCCGGTGCGCGTGACCGTGCCGAAGTCCTACGACGGACCGGCGCAGTGGACGACCGCCTTCTCCAACACCGTGCTCGGCACGGTCCGGTCACTGCAGCAAATCCCAACCGGCTGCAAGCCCTAGATCCATTTCTGAGCTACCGCGACGTCCGCCGTGGTCTAGACCCGATGCCGCTCAGCTTATTTTGATCAAGGCTGTGATCTGGTCATTCTCTGAGATGTTCCATTCCAAAGAGTCAGAGGCTTTGAGCTGCCGCGATGTTCGTCGTGGTCCGGACCGCTGCTCCCGCCGCCTCACCCTCCGCGGTGCACGACCCGCCCAGGCCCGCGTGGGTCGCCGTGGTCGCGTGGGCGCGGGGTGCCGCGGTCGCTCAGCTTCGAGGTACCACATTTCACACCCTGCGGGTGCGCGCGGAGATGCTGCCCGGAATCCGGAGTCGATAAGGGGTGAATGCGCGGCCGATTCGGCTGGCTCGCGCTTTTCCGGTTCTTTACGGCGGCCTGTCTGACCGGCGGCTTGTGAATCTTTGTGGCACGTTGGTCGAATCTTGTGCCCGTATTGTGGGTGGTGGTCGGTGATGGTGTTTCGGTGGGTGGGATTTGGTCCGCGGTCGGGGTCTTGGGGTGTGGCCGCGCCGGTCTGGCGTCGGTGACGGCGGCTCGCTGGCCGGTGTGGGTGGTCGCGGGGTCTGGGTGTGGTGGTCGCGGCCGCTGTGCTCGGGATGGGTGGGCTGGCTGTTCTGGGCGGGTGGTGTGGCGGGGGCCGTTTCCTGCTGGCTACGGGGTGCGGGGTCGTGCGTGCACGATTTGCGGTGCTGGCGGGCGAGGCGCTGACCATGGCGTTGGATGAGGCCCCAGGTGCGGTGCCGGGTGTGCTCACGGCGGAACTGCTCGCGTGCGGGGGAGTAGTTACGTGCCGCGGTGCGGTCACGCATTTCGGCTAGCGCGGCCGGGGTGAATAGCTGAAGCTGCCGCATGTCGACAATTATCCCGGACCAGTAAAGAATTCGCTGCCCCGGAACGACGACTGATTGTGCCAAGTATTTGTGTTGTTGGCGAATCCTCGACCGACGAAATAGCGGCACGCGGCCAAGTCGGTCCGCGCGTCCGGGGGTGCGCGGAGGCGATATCGGGATCCGACATCATCCAGATCAAACCAAGCTGAGTAGCCTTGGGTCCAGACCGCCGCCCGCGGCCTCACCCTCCGCGCTTCACAACCAAACCCGCTGGGCGTGCACCGACCCGGCGGGAGGAGGCCTGGACGCACTCAGTGGCGGCGGAGCCCGGCGCAGCCGCTGGGGTGAGCGTGGCCAGCGGCGGACGGGTGAGGCCGCGGGAGCAGCGGTCGGGACCACGGCGGACATCGCGGTAGCTCGGATCTGTCTCTTGGAACAAAATCGGCTG